>OIXH01000045.1_pt1 | contig 152229 bp, 138 predicted proteins | sample 1587741 | NCBI WGS metagenome assembly OIXH01 (sample SAMEA3888916, study PRJEB22519) | human gut metagenome | biome: human gut; feature: human-associated habitat; material: faeces | place: Denmark | collected 2011 | reverse complement strand
ATAACAAAAAATGTAGACACTTTTTTTGTGTCTACATTTATTTTACCATTTCAATATTCTAGCTTTTTTAGACTAAAATACCCTATATAATAAAAAATTAGCCTACATATTCAGAAGACTAATAGATTTACTTTAATGGCAGGGTTAGTAGGATTCGAACCTACGAGTGACAGGGTCAGAACCTGTTGCCTTACCACTTGGCAATAACCCTATTGCCATATTATTATACTACATTGCAATGGAATTTGCAATTTTTTAATCTATTTATTTGTAACTTCAATTAGTTCATAATTTTTTGAGCCAATGCCTAGTTTTTCAGCACTTTCTATTGTATGAATACCGTTACGACTTTCCACACGTTCAATAAAATGAGCTTTGCCTGGATCATTTGAGTTATATACTAAATCTATACAAGCTTGGTCAATGGCAACAGGGTCAGTTGAAATTAAAACGCCGATATCTTTAATACATGGGTCTTCTGCAACCGCGCAACAGTCACAATCTACCGACATATTTTTCATTATATTAATATAAACAATTTTTTTGTTGAAGTAATTAATAACTGAGCTTGCCGCATCAGCCATTGATTCTAGGAATTTATCATGGTTGGCAGTCCAAAGATCTTCTGGTTTTCCACAGCCATGAATGTATGCTTTGCCATAAGATGAAGCAACCCCAATTGATAATTGTTTTAGTGCTCCGCCATATCCACCCATTGGATGACCTTTAAAGTGTGAAAGTACTAACATTGAATCATATTTTTCAATGTCTTTTCCTACATAATTCTTTTTAATTACTTTACCATTAGGAATTTCTAATACTTTATCTGGTCCTTCTGCATCTAATAAATCAACTCGATAACTATTTAACCATCCATGTTTATCTAAAGTTTCCATATGTGCCTTAGTTGTATTTCTACCGCCTTCATACGCGGTGTTACATTCTACTACGGTTCCCTTTACTCTTGCGACAATATGTTTAAACCAATCTGGTCCCAAAAAGTTTTGATTGCCAGGTTCACCAGAATGTAATTTTACTGCCACATTTCCTTCAAGTTGTACACCTAATATATCATATAACTTAACTAATTCATGACTATTAAGGTTTTTTGAAAAATAAACAATTGATTTCACAGTATCTTCCTTTCTTTTATATTATTTTATTATCTATCTAAATAATTCGATGCCTTCGCAAGTTCATCGGTAACTTTTAGATGTTGAGGACAAACTTTTTCACATCTATGACACTTAATACAAGTATTTGCTTGACCTGATTTAGTTGTATTGATTAAATTTTTATACATTTCTTTGTATTTATTATTGATACCCATAATAAGTGCTTGATTATAAATTTTAAATATTTCTGGTATTAAGATATTCTTTCGACATTCACTTACACAATATTTACAATTTGTGCAACCAATTGATGATTTTTTAATTAATTTTGTTTTAATTTTGCTGATTAATTCGTAATCCTCATCACCTAGTTTAACAAAGTCTTTAAATGTATTAATATTATCTTCTACTTGTTCTTTATTACTCATTCCAGATAATACCATAATAACACCATCAAGGGAACCAGCATATCTAAGTGCTAATGAAGAAAATGAATTGGTTTGATGATATTGTTCAAATAGTTTTGCGATATCATCATCAAAATTAGCTAAAATGCCACCTTTAACTGGTTCCATAACAATAATATTTTTATGATATCTTCGACATATTTCATAATTATGTCTTGAAGCTATTATTGCATTATCCCAATCTAAGTAGTTTATTTGTAATTGGACAAACTCAACTTCGGGATGATTAGCTAAAATGTTTTCAAGTAAAGCAGGTGAACCATGGAATGAAAAGCCAAAGTGTTTGATTAAACCTTTCTTTTTTAGTTCTTGACAAAAATTCCAACAGCCGTTTTCATTGTATATTTCAATATTTGCTTCTTGTACCGCATGTAATAAATAATAGTCAATATATTCTATTCCTAATCTATCTAGTGATTCTTTAAAGATTTCTTCTTTATCAAAACCCTCTTTTAGTTTCCATGCGGTGAGCTTGTCCGCAATATAGTAATCACTTCGGTTATATCTTTTAACTACTGCTTCTTTAAATGCAACTTCTGAATTTTCGTAAACATATGCGGTATCAAAATAAGTAAAGCCATTACTTAAAAAGTGATCTGCCATACTTTTTACTTGTTCTATGTCGATTTCACCGTTTATTTTCGGTAATCTCATTAATCCAAATCCTAATTTTTTCATTTCTCTTTTTTCCTTTTTATTTGTATTCTGATAAACCCATCCGTTCTCTAACGTGAGTACGATAGAATATACCCCACTCTTTTAAATTATCATCGCTAACTGATACGATATCTGAAGACAATGCTTTAAAGATTGATGCACTTCCATTACTATTTGAAATGTTCCATGCAACATAACTAATATTTAAACTATCTAAATCTTGATACCATTTATTTATGTAATCATTATAAATTGGCCCATCACCAGTATTTTCCATACCTCCATGTTCTGATATGAATACCGGAATGCCTGCTCTATAAGCGCGTTTTACTAATGTAGCATCAGTTCCGTCTCCCGCATAGAAATGATAGCTATACATTATATTAGTGTACCCTTCAAGTGGACTTGCCATAACACTGCTTAAATCTGATGTCCATTTTGGATTTCCAACAAGTACTATCCCATCACTATTTTTGCGAATAGCAGGAATAACTAGGTTTGCATATTCTTTGCAATCTTTCCAAGTCGTTTTTCCTGATGGTTCATTCATTATATCAAATAAAATATTTTCGTAATCTTTATATTTTTCAGTAATTTTACTAAAGAATTCAACTGCTTCTTTTTTATAGAATAAAGGATTTTCGTCTCTTTCATCTTCTGCACCAAGCATGTGCCAATCAACGATAACATACATATCGAGTTGAGTTGCATATTCAATGCCTTTGCAAACTAAATCAAACAATGCGGCTTTCTTACTAGGCGTAGTTACACAATATCCACCCTCACTAGTATATAGTGATAATCTGATTACGTTAATGCCAAAACCATTTCTTAACGATTCAAAAGTTTCATAATTTACGTATCGACCAAACCATTGTAAGCCATGGGTAGAAAGACCAATTAATTGAAACTTTTCACCATATTGGTCAACTAGATCAGGTCCAACTACTTGTAACTTACCATGGGTTGAAAAACCATTATTGACATAAGCCATTTTAGATTCACAGTAATCACAATTTTCACATTCTCTATGACGATAACCACATTCAGTACTAGTTGGTTCCTTATCAATTATGTAAACGATACTATGACCAGTTGGTTTTAAGATATTTTCACTTTCATAATCACAGTTATGGCACTTAGTAAATGAACTTCCATATGTTGTACAAGTTACTGGTACAACTATTTCTTCATATAAATCGTGTTCTTTGACCATTTCATCTTCATATAAAAGCTCTTTACATCTTGTACAATATACTTCTACAGTGTATGTGTTATTGCATTTAGCATCTTCTGGAAACTTAATACTTTCTTGATGGCCTAAAGGACTTCCTTCTTCAAAACTACAAATTCGACAAATTTTAGGCTTTGTACAAGTAGCTTTCTTAAAAATATGAGTATGTTCGCCTACAGGATCACCTTCAGTTGCTCCACATCTTTGACAAGTTTTAGGACTCTTGTATGTCGCATCTAGCCAATCATGACCAAGTGCAGTTCCTCTAGTTTCGCCACATTTAGTACAAGTTGAAGGACTTGTACACGTTGCATCACTAAAGTTATGTTCACATGCTTCAATATTGTTCTTTTTGCAACCTGAAAAAAAGCAAATCGTAAGTACTAAAGCAATGATTAAAAATATTCGGTTTTGTTTCATGGTTACTCCTTTTTTATCTATTTATTACTATAATTATAACAAACAAAAGACATTTTGTCGAGGGGAAAACAAAATAAAAAGTAGTTTAAGCTACATTAAAGCCTAAACTACATTATTACTATTTATTTGTATAATTGTCAAAATATCCTTGAACTAGGACAATAGGTGTACCTTTATCACCTGATCCACTAGTTAAATCACATAATGAGCCAATTAAATCGGTTAATTGTCTTGGTGTTGTACCTTCAGAAATCATTTTTCCTACTAAATCTTTTTCTTTTTCAATTATACGTTTTTCAATTGCAATTCTTAATTCTTCACCTTTTAAGTCTTTAAAGTCATTATCAGCTAAGAATTTAAGTTTTAATTCATTTGGTGTACCAATTAAACCTTTAGTGAAAAATGGAGAAACAACAGGATCAGCTAATTCCCAAATTTTACCTTGAGGGTCTTTAAAAGCTCCATCACCATATACCATTACTTCAAAGTGTTTATTAGTTTTTTCATATAATTGTTTTTGAATATCTTCAACAAGATATTGTGAGTCACGTGGGAATAGTTTAACCTTATCTTCAGTTGCTTTGTTTGATCCAAGTAGACCATACTTTTCATTATAGCCGCTTCCATCAACGCTACTTGTAAGTATGTCATCTAAACCCAATACGACTTTTGCCCCTGCATTTTTTAGAATACGTTTTGTTCTGTTTCTAGTATGAATATCACAAGTAATGATGCTGTCGGCATAATTTAAGATTGTCTTTGCTTGATTTGCAAAAATAACTTCAACTTCAGCACCCATTTCTTTGATAATACTCATATAGTATTCAACATAATCTACACCAGTAAATTCATGTACATTATGTCCGAATAAATTACGATATTGTTCAAGGGTAAGAACATCTTTATATGGATCGATATTTTTTTCATCTAATTCATCATAAGATATTAAAGAATTACCAACTTCATCAGAAGGATAACTTAACATTAAAACGATTTTCTTTACACCTTTTGCGATACCTTTTAAAAGAATTGCAAATCTGTTTCGTGATAATATTGGAAATATTACACCAATTTTTTCACTTTTTACTTTGTTTTTAACATCTGTTGCTATTTGATCAACAGTTGCATAATTTCCTTGAGCTCTTGCAACAATTGATTCAGTAATCGCAACAACATCACGATCATTTAGGGGGAAGTTTTCTTCTTCACTAGCTAGTATGATACTATCAGTAACAATACTTACTAAATCATCGCCTTCTTTAATGATAGGACATCTTACGCCTCTTGATACAGTACCTAATCTTCTACTCATTTTTAACTCCTAATTTGATAATTTGTAATACATTAATTAGGTATTACAATAAATTATATACTAAAAAGTCAAAAATTTAAAGAAAAATGCAATTGCCAGTTTCAATATCGTAGATACTACCAATAAATTCAACATTTTTAAAGGTTGCAAAAGCTTGTTTTAAATTTAAAACTTCTGCTTTTACATTTAATTCAATTGCTTTATCGTAGTCTTTTTCATTTTTTATATTTTGAGATATTCTTTCAATTAGTTTATTTACGTATCTTCCACTTGCATGATTTAGGCAAGATGAAACCGCACCACAGTTTTTATGACCTAAAACGACCACACAGGTAATGTTTAAATGTTCAATAGCATATTCAATGCTACCAAGCACAAATTCATCAACAACGTTTCCCGCAACACGTACAACAAACAAATCGCCAATTCCTTGTTGAAAAATAACTTCTGGAATTACCCTTGAATCAGAACAAGTAACAATTAACGCAAATGGTGATTGACCATTAAGATAATTGGATATTCTTCTATTTTTAGAAACATCACCAATTATTCCACCCTTAACATATTGTTTGTTACCATCTTTTAATTTATTTATGATTGTTTCGTTATTCATATTTTATTTCCTTATTATTATTGTTATAAAAAACTATTGAATAATCAATAGCTTTTTTTACTTTATTTTAAAATAAGATTAGCAAGGGCTGTTACTCCACCAAGTGCACCGAACACACCAGAAAGGATTGATCCTACCGCAAGGCTATATCCTGCATAAGCAAAAGTTTCCGTATTAGTGCTACCAAATCCAAGTACTTCACCGCTGTATGTTACCGAAGTTATTGTTGGAGTCATAAATACAAGAATTGCGGAAACGATAAAACATACGCATACAACTAAACTTGCTAATTTACGATTCTTAACAAATAATGCAATTACTGAACCTACTAGTGGTATAAATAATGCCACAATTAATAAATAAGACATATTAATTTTTGCACTACCACTTGCAAAGCCTAAAACTGAAGCTGAATTTAAAGTTTTTCCAAAAGCAACTTCAAAACCAGTATAAGTAACATCTGAACTATTATCAGATTTACTAATAACAAATGGCAAGAATGCCATAACAACTACAAGCACTGAAAATGCTAAATACAAATATTTTGCATATTTTGATGCAGCACTTTTTTTCTTTTTTGATTTACCCATTTTTATTTCCTCCTTAGTTTTACCATATTTTACCATAAACTTTAAAATAATAAAACGACAATACTCTATAATTTGTTGATTCTTATTTTGAGTAAATTACTTTACCTAGTTGCATATTTTCTTCATTTCTAAATTCTAATAATTCTGATATTGTTACAAATTCAAATCCTTGTTTTTTTAAGTCATTAACAATAATCCTAATTGCTTCCTCATTAAAATTCTTGAAATCGTGGAATAGTAAAATGCCATTTTCTTTCACTTCTTTTTCTACTCTTTTAATGATTGTTTTAGTATCACAACACTGCCAATCTAGTGAATCAGCATTCCAAAGAATAGTTGGAAGTTTGATGTTATTTAAAATTTGCTTGTTAACTAATCCATATGGAAACCTAAATATTCTTGGATATCTACCAATAGTTTTAAAGACAATTGCTTGCGTTTTTTCAATTTCTTTTAATCCTTGCTCAAGCGATAATTTCCTAAAATCAGGATGTGAATATGAATGATTCCCTATTTCATTGCCATGATCATTTATGTATTTTAATTCATCTGCATATTTTTCAACATTACAGCCTAATACAAAAAAAGTTGCTTTTATGTTTAACTCATCTAATAAATTAACTATTTTTTTACTATTAAAACTTGGCCCATCATCAAAGGTTAAAGCAACTACTTTTTTGTTTGTAATACTAGTAATATTTTCACCTAGATAAGTACTTGAATATGCAAATTTAACTTTTTCTACATCGCTATTTGTGATGTATGTTGATAAATATGCTACAATTTCATCGTTGTTAATAACAACATTGATAAAGCCTAAATCACTATTATTAATGTTATATTTGTTTTTCAATACACTATTTATTTTGGTAATAAGGTTATTATTGAAATAAACTCTTTTTTTGGTATTGACATCATAAACATAAGATTTAGTAATTTCGTTATTGTTAAATTTATAAGTAATTAAATAACTTATATAGTTTTTACTAACAAAACTTTCATATGTAGTTTTGGGAATAGTATGATAATTACTTTCAATCGTATCACAAGTTAATTTCATTGTTTCTTTTAGTTGCTCATCAACTTCATTATTGATACTTGGGTAATTAATTTTTGAGTTATCTTTAATTATTAATTCTTTATTTTCAACGTTGATTTCTTTTTTTGGTTCAATATTATTTTTACATGAAAAGATAAAAAATGTAAAAATTAATAATATTAATATTCTTTTTTTCATATTTGTATTGTTTGTTATATTTTAATTTTTAAACAAAGAAAAAAATGTTAAACCGAAATTTAACATTTTCTTCAAAAGTTATAAAGTTATTTTGTCATTTTTACAATTGATATTGCATCGGAAATAGTTTTTTCGTATGCTTCCATACCATATTTATCTACTTCAGCTTTGTTCTTTTCACCATGGGTTAAGCAACCAGCACCACCGATACAACCACCAAGGCAAGCCATACCTTCAATGAAGTTGCCATCTAATAAGTTTTTGTTTTTCTTTAATAGAGCAATCTTACATTGTTCGATACCATCGCAAGTAACAGCTTTTAGGTCAAAATCAGTAATATTGTTTTCTTTAAGTGCTTCTTTTACAGCATCAGATAATCCACCTGATCTTGCAAAAATTCTTCCATAGTATGAAGCATTATCAAGAATATCTTCTTCAAAAGTAGTGATATCAAATTCTCTACTATCGAATAATGCTTGTAATTCTTCAAATGTTAATACATTATCAACGTATTTCTTTACTTCTTCTTGTTGTATTTCTTTTTTCTTGGCTGTGCAAGGACCAATGAAAATTACTTTACAAGTTGGATCATTTTCTTTTAAATATTTGGCAATTGTTGCCATTGGAGATAAATTATGAGAAATATGTTGTACTAAATTAGGAAATTCGTTTTTAATGTATGTAACGAATGCAGGACAACAACTACTAGTTAAGAATCCTTTTTCTACTAGTTCAAGTGATTCAGTGTGTGCTACCATATCAGCACCTAGTGCAGCTTCTACTACGGTGTAAAAGCCTAATTTCTTTAGTGCGGTGATAACTTGGCCAAGTTTAGCGTAGTTAAATTGACTTGATATTGATGGAGCAACTACGGCATATACTTTGTATTTTTCGTTATTGTTGCTTTTCTTCAAAATATCAATTGCATCAACAATCATTGATTTATCAGATATTGCGCCAAATGGGCATTGATATACACAAGCACCACAGGCAATACATTTATCATCGTTGATTTTTGCTTCTTTGTTTTCACCCATTGAAATAGCTTTAACTTTACAAGCAACTTCACAAGGGCGCTTATAGTTGTGAATGGCACTATAAGGGCATACTTTTGCGCAAGCGCCACATTCAACACATTTTGTTTTATCAATATGTGCTACGTGATTATCATCAAAAGAAATGGCACCACGTTTACATGCGTCTTCACAGCGGTGAGCAAGACAGCCACGACATGCGTTAGTTACTTCATAACCACCCATTGGGCATTCATCACACGCTATATCGATTACTTCGATAACATTTTTGTTGTTACGATCGCCACCCATTGCAACTTTTACTCTTTCAGCAATAATTGCACGTTCTTTGTATACGCAACAACGCATAGTTGGAACCTTACCAACAATAATCTTTTTAGGAATATCTAAAATATTTTCGGTAAGGGTATTATCCCAAGATTCTTTTGCTACTTCTTTTAGCACTTGATATTTTATATATTGAACTTTTGTATCAAATTTTTTCATTATATCACCTTTAGAAATAACTAACCTTAATTCGTTTTCCCATTAATTTTAGATACTTGGTTAGTTCTTCAACTAAATTCATTTTAATATTGAAATTAATTGGTAAATCAGGATTTTGGTGAGCAGGGTTTATTGCACGACCAACATAGAAATTAATATCAGTAGCCTCTTCAAATAATAATCTACTAATTAAAGAAGCACCGTCTTTTTTGAAACACCAATCATCATATAGTTTGTTTTCACCAACATAATCTTTGGCATATTCTACTACTTTGTTTATTGTTATTACGCCTTCAGTTACTAAATCAACACCTTCGATTTCGGCAGTTGGTGGAACATCAGAGTTTTCAAAGTTCAATGAAGCTCTTATTGGTTTTCCTAGATATTTTGCGGCAATAGATGATGTTGTACCACCACAAACAATATGTTTACCTTCTTTGGCAAAGAATAGTGCCATCATACGGTCATTATCATTACGATCTGATGGAGGGCCAAATAAAATATTTACTGGTTCACGTTTCCTAATCTTTATGATGCAAGCAGTTGCATCATCACCAGGTTTTCCACCATACAATCGATTACATTCATCAATCAACATTGTTGACATTGTTTTGGCAGTATAACCACCACAATTGATAACTCTTATATAATTGGCAATATCAGATAATTTCCAACCAAAGTTATAGGCAATTCCTATACCTGCATGAGGACATCCATCACTCATTGATGCAAGTACATCACCTTCTTGTAGTCTTAATTGGGTTTTATAAATTTTCTTACCACCCATTATTAATTCTGTTTTAGGATAATTGTAGACTTCATCATTTCTAATTAGGATGATTTGCGGATTGTCATATTGGATTAATTCGGCTTCTTCATTATTCTTTATGTGAATTATTGAGAAAGTTGAATAAGCAACCCCACGTACTGAACAAATTGGTAAAGTTGCAGCAATCGTATCTACGCAAGATTCTAGTGATAATCCTGCTGAAATCATTGTAGAAATGATTTTAGAAGTTAATGTAGATAAGATACTCGCTTTTACGCCACTTCCTAAACCATCTGCAAGTACGATAATTGTTGATCCATCTTCTTGTTCAATAATATCAATGTGGTCACCACATAACTCTTCACCATAGTGGTTAATGCTTTTGTAACCAATATCTGCACATAAATTATTCATCGCTAATAGACTCCTTTAATTTAGTTAAAGCAATCTTAGTTTCCGCTGCCGTTTCACCTAATAATGAAGCAATTTCTTGAACAATACGCATTTGTTTATCAACAACTTTATCCGCAATTTCTACCGTTTGCTTACTGATTGTCTCTTTCTTTTCTTTTTCAAGAGCAGCTTCAGTTACATCACGCATAATGCAAATCATCATATGATAGTTAGTATCATAAATTATGCTTTGTTCTACGTATTTATCATATTCGGCTAAATATACTTTTTCATTACGAATATTACGCTTAGTTTCTAAAACTTTAGTAAAAGGTACTGGATCTAATATTCTTACAACTTGGTCACCTAAAATATCTGAATCATTTCTAATATTCATAATCTTTTTAGCTGCACCATTGATTTGTTGTACTTCTAGTTTTTCATTTACTACAATTAATCCATTAGGGGTATTGCTAACGATGCAATCGGAAAAGCTTTCTGCTTTTTCTTTTAAATATGGAAGGCACATCGAAATTTGTGCTTTTCCTTGATATATTGCGACCGCTTTTTCACGACATGTATTGTATCCACAAGAACCACAGTTTAGTTCATCACTTGGTTTTGTTTTATTCATTTGTTTTAGGATTTGGGTTATTTCTTCTTCGCTTGGTTTGTTATTATCTATTTTAATAGGAGAAAAATTTTTATAATAGTACATCTTATCAAGTTGTTCTACATCAAAATCTTTAGTACTAGCGTAGTGGCTTACTAATAGATAGTCTTTGATATGTGAACAATGATGTTTTTCGATAATAGGACCAGCTATACAACTTCCAACACAAGCTGACATTTCAATAAAACATTTTGAAATTTTACCACTTTCAATATCTTTTAATGCCGCAATACAGTTTTCAACCCCATCTATGGCCATGTATGTGTAACCTTTTGCATCACATTCCATAGTTTTTAGGATGCCACCGGTAGTAGGGAATAATCTAGTTTTACCTTTTGCGATTTCCTCACTATCTTGAGTTTGTTCAATTACAATTCCTTCTTCTTTTAACCAATTTGATAATTCTTCAAAGGTTAAAACACAGTCAACAATTCCTTCATAGCGATCTGCTTCATCTTTTTTAGCAACGCAAGGGCCAATGAATATTGTTTTTGCGCCAGGAATTCTTTTCTTAATATCGCTACAATGAGCTTGCATAGGGCTCATTACATTAGCTAAATATTGTAATTCATTAGGAAAGTATTTTTGAATTAATAAATTTACTGAGTGACAACATGAAGAAATCAATATTTCGTGATTACCTTCGTTTAATAAGCGATCATATTCATTTTTTACAAATGTAGCACCTATAGCGGTTTCTTCAACATCATAGAAGCCTAATTTCTTTAAAGCATTACGAATAGCTTCTATACCAATTCCGTTATAATTAGCTATAAATGATGGCGCAATACTAGCAACAACTGGTGCTTTTGACATTAGTAGTACTTTAGCTTTTTCTACACCATCAACAATTTCTTTGGCATTTTGAGGACAGATTACAAAACATTGTCCACAAAGAATGCATTCATTATCTATAATATGTGCCTGATTTGCCGAAAATCTAATTGATTTTACTGGGCAGTGTCTTATACATTTATAACAGTTTTTACAATTTGATTTCTTTAATGTTAGGTACTTAGACAATTTACTCACCTCAAATTAATTTAAATATGGAACTATTTTTTCATTCCAAAATTTTTCAATTTCATCAACAGTAACACCTGTGTAAACTTGATCATTAACAAAGATAGTAACACCGATACGGTTACATTTTCCCGCACAGAAACTTCCTGATAAAATAATCTTGTCCCACAAATCTTCTGTTTCAATTTTTTTGTTTATGTATTCAACAATATCGGGAGCATGCTTTAAAAAGCATGAACTCCCAATACAAACTTTTACTTCTACCATTATTTTAATTTTTCAACAACATTCTTTTCGAAGAATTCGTTAACTTGGTCGGGTGTTAAAGAGAATAATTCATCATTTACTTTAACGCAAACACCATTTTGACATTTTCCCATGCAGAATGTTCCGCTTAATTCAACCTTATCATTTAAATTGTTTTTTGCAATTAAGTATTGTAGTTGTTCAACAACTTGTCTTGAACCTTTAATATGGCATGAGCTACCAATACAAACAGTAATTTTAATCATTTTCTATTCCTCCGTTTTTTATTCGTAATCTACAACATTAACCCAAGAAAGTAAGAACTCTCTTTCTTTTTCGTTACCCTTAACTGATTGAGAAGCAGCAACGATTGGCAACCATTTTTGAATGTCTTTTTTAGTAACATTTCCTTTTTTAGCATATAAATCAAGATACTTTTCCGCACTTGTAATGTCACCTGATAGCCAGAATAATAAGTAAGTTCTTGCGGCATCAGCACATGGATTACCTTGAGTAGCATGTGACCAGTCGATAATATATGGTTTATTATCTTCAGAGATTATGATATTTGAAGGGTTGAAGTCACCGTGGCAAAGTGAATTACCCTTTGGCATACTTTCAAGTCTTGTATGCAAATCATATTTAGTTGTTGAAGCAATGTCAGCCATATTAATCTTACGATTCATCTTGTCTTTTAATTTAGTTAATAAAGGGCAAGTATTTTTTTGAGTAGCTAATTGAATATCTACAAATTGTTCAAGATATTGATCTTTCTTTTCTGGATATTTTTCCATTAATTGAAGAAGAGTATATCCTTTGATATATTCAGTTATAATAGCCCATTTACCATCAATCATAGTAACTTCTTTGATTTTTGGTACATTAATAGGTAATTCTTCTACTCTAGCTTGATTTAATGCTTCATTTAAAATGTCGGCTTTTGAGTATTCTTTATTAAATACTTTTACACAATTGTTTTCATCACAATAAATTGTTTTTGCATTTCTAATAGCAATAATTTTTTCAAGATTCATATTCTTCTCCTCACTTTCTATTTATTAATCGTTCTGTTCTTTTTATATGCACGTTTAAAATCATTTTTATCTTCAGGAATATAACTTTCTAGATCTTGAACTGGAACAGGTTTTTCAACAAATTCTTTACCATAATAAGCATTTAAGTACATTTGTTTGATTTCACTCATTAATGGATAACGAGGGTTAGCACCTGTGCATTGGTCATCGAATGCTTGTTCTACCATTGCGTCAAGTCTATTTAAGAAATCTTTTTCATCTGGAACATAATCTTTAATAGTAGGTTTAATACCAATCTTAACTTTTAATTCATCAATAGCTTTGATTAAATTGTTAACTTTTTCTTCGTCAGTATTTCCACCAAGACCTAAATAATCAGCAACTTCTGCATATCTTTGCATTGTGTGGGGGTGATCATATTGAGGGAATGTACCCATCTTAGTTGGAACTTCGGCAGAATTGAATCTAATTACTTCATCTAACATCAAGGCATTAGCAACACCGTGAGGTAAATGATGGAAGGCACCAAGTTTGTGAGCCATTGAGTGACATACACCTAGGAAGGCATTTGCGAAAGCCATACCAGCCATTGTTGCGGCATTAGCCATCTTTTCACGAGCAACAGGGTCATTAGCACCATTGTTGTAAGCTCTTGGTAAGTATTCGAATATCATCTTTAATGAACGTAAAGCTAAACCATCTGTATAGTCAGTAGCCATAATAGATGCATATGCTTCTAAGCAGTGTGATACAGCATCGATACCTGATGCAGAAGTTAATCCTTTAGGAGCTGTCATATGGAAGTCAGCATCAACGATTGCCATTTTAGGAAGTAATTCATAGTCAGCTAATGGATATTTAACACCAGTAGTTTCATCAGTGATTACCGCAAATGGTGTAACTTCTGAACCTGTACCTGCAGATGTAGGAACAGCGATAAAGTAAGCTTTTTCACCCATCTTAGGGAAAGTATAAATACGTTTACGAATATCCATGAAACGCATTGCCATATCTAAGAAGTCTACTTCTGGATGTTCATATAATACCCACATAATCTTGGCAGCGTCCATTGCAGAACCACCACCTAATGCGATAATGCAGTCAGGTTGGAATGATTTCATTTGTTCAGCACCACGTTTAGCACATGCTAATGTTGGGTCTGGTTCAACATCAAAGAATACTGTGTATTCCATATTCATTTCTTTTAATTTTTCAATAATAGGGTTAGCATTTCCGTTTGTATATAAGAATTTATCTGTTACGATGAATGCACGTTTCTTATGCATAACATCTTTTAATTCTTGAAGTGCTACAGGTAAGCAGCCTTTTTTGATGTATACTTTTTCTGGAGCTCTAAACCAAAGCATATTTTCCCTTCTTTCTGCAATAGTTTTAATATTTATTAAGTGTTTTACACCTACGTTTTCAGATACACTATTTCCACCCCAAGAACCACAACCAAGTGTTAGAGATGGAGCAAGTTTAAAGTTGTAAATATCACCTATACCACCTTGAGATGAAGGTGTATTAACAAGAATACGGCAAGTCTTCATACGTTTTGCGAATTCTTCTAATTTAGCTTGTTCAGTAATAGGGTTTAGATAAATTGAAGAAGTATGTCCATAACCACCATCAGCAATTAAATGTTCTGCTTTTGCAAATGCATCTTCGATATCTTTAGCACGATACATTGCTAGAACTGGTGATAATTTTTCATGAGCAAATTCTTCTGATAATTCAACTGATTCAACTTCACCAATTAAAACTTTTGTACCTTCTGGAACAGTTACACCAGCAAGTTCAGCAATTTTAGCAGCTTTTTGACCAACAATCTTAGCATTAAGTGAACCATTGATGATGATAGTCTTTCTAACTTTGTTAAGTTCTTCTTCATTTAAGAAGTAGCAACCACGTTTCATGAATTCACATTTTGCAGTTTCATAAACACCATCTAATACGATAACTGATTGTTCAGATGCACAAATCATACCATTATCAAATGTCTTAGAATGAATGATTGAGTTAACAGCTAAAACGATATCAGCAGAATCATCGATAATTGCAGGAGTGTTACCAGCACCTACACCAATTGCAGGTTTACCAGAAGAGTAAGCAGCTTTAACCATACCAGGACCACCTGTTGCAAGGATAACGTCTGCTTCTTTCATAACTGCATTAGTTAATTCCAAACTAGGTACATCTATCCAACCGATAATGTCTTCAGGAGCACCAGCTTTTACAGCAGCTTCAAGAACTACTTTTGCGGCAGCAATAGTAGAGTTCTTTGCTCTAGGGTGTGGACTAATGATGATACCATTTCTTGTCTTTAAAGCAAGTAAAGTTTTGAAGATAGCTGTTGATGTTGGGTTAGTTGTAGGAACAACTGCAGCAACGATACCCATAGGTTCTGCAACTTTCTTTAAACCATAAGCTTTATCTTCTTCAATTACACCGCAAGTTTTTACATTACGATATTTGTTATAAATGTATTCTGAAGCGTAGTGGTTTTTAATTACTTTATCTTCAACAACACCCATACCAGTTTCTTCAACTGCCATTTTTGCAAGTTCAATACGTGCCTTGTTAGCTGCAAGTGCGGCATTTAAGAAAATCTTATCTACTTGTTCTTCTGTATATGTAGCATATACTTTTTGAGCTTTTTTAATTTTTTCTAATCTAGCTGATAATTTTTCTAAACTATCAACAATTTCATAATTTTTTTCCATGTAAATTACACTCCTTTTCAATTATTATTTATTTCGACAGCTAATGTTATTAGTAGTGATACAATATCAACATTTCTTATTTTTACATCATTTGGTATATTTAATTTTTGATCTGTAAAATTAAGAATTCCCTTGACACCACAATTTATTATTTCATCACATACACTCTGAGCACTATCATGAGGTACACAAATTATTGCCATTTTAACATCGTTCGTTAAACAGAAGGTTGACATTTCATCAATTGATAAAATCTTTTTATCATTGATTGTCCTTCCAATCTTTTCAGGGCTATTATCAAATATTCCTACTACATTAAACGAATTTTCGTTAAAACCATGATATTTTGCAAGTGCACTTCCTATTTTACCGGCTCCAATTATCACAACATTGATAAGTTTATCATCAAAGATTAACTTGTTCAAATCAGATTTTAGATTACTAACTTGATATCCAACTTTAGGTTTACCCTTTCCGGATATTAGATTTAAATCTTTTCTAACCTGAACTTCACCTAACCCTAATTGTTGGGCAATTGTTGTTGATGATATTAGACCATCTTCATCTATTTTATTCAAATAGTTCAAATAAATAGGGATACGTTCTATAACAGACTTAGGAATTGTTTTATAAATCATATCTTTAACTACCTTTCGCTAACATTATACTACATTTTTCAAATATTTGCAAATATCAAAAAAGTATATCGATATATCAATATCGATATACTTTTACTTTTTAGAGTAAAATTAATTAATATTACGCTTACTTTCACAAAGTTTTGTAATGAATTCTTGATCCAACTTACTAAGTTTATAATTAGAACGATAAATTAACAAATCTTTATATTCCTTAGTATTATCTATACATTCTTTTTGAACTAATCCATAACGGTCTAACAATCTTTTCGATACTGGCGAAACCCACATAAAGGTTTCGTCATTGTTTGCAAGTAGTTCAAATTGGCTAGCTCTTTCAAAAACAAAAATTCTTCTACTTACTTCTTCTGATAATTCTGTTTTTACCAATTCATTGGTTGAAAGTGATGGAACATACGGATCACCATGAGCAATTTCAATAAAATCCTTTAAATCAGAATAATGGATTTCTTTGTTTTCCGCAAGCGCACTATTTTTATTAAAGATTAAAACATATTTAAATTGATTAATCAATTCACATTTTAATTCTTTCTTTTCAATGATGTCTTTAAAATAGCGGTCATGATTAATATAATAACGTAAAATACCTAAATTGTATTCTTCATTTATTACATTGTTTATAACCCGATAAGCGTTAGTTTCTTTATAATATACTTCAGCGTTATCAATATTATTTAGACATTTTGAAAATTCAACAAAGGCATCAGAAATGTAACTTGCTCTTGGAACGGATATTGAAAAAACATTTTTCTTTTTTTGATATTTAAATATCTTTTCCATATCATCAATTTGTCTTAAGATTCTTTTCGCATAGTGTATTAATTGTTCACCTTCAGGTGTAACAATCATCCCTTTAGAATTACGCTCAAAAATAGTGATGTTAAGGTCGCTTTCTAGTTCCTTGACGGCTCTTGAAACATTAGGTTGAGCAACATATAATTTTTCAGCTGCTTTACTGATAGAACCGGTTTCTGCCACCATTATTGCATATTTTAAGTGTAAAAAATTCATATTTCCTCCTACATCACTTTATTTAGATGAACATTACCATCTAAGTCTTTCCATGTTATATTATTATCTTCAATAATCATATAACCGTGATAACCATCTTCTTTAGGAATTGATACTGAACCACAATTCATATAAACGATATCATTTATTTCTTCATAGCATTGAATATGAGTGTGACCACATAATAAGATATCACCTTTATTTAGGGGTGGTAAATTATTTTTATTGTAGAGATGTCCATGAGTAACAAAAATAGTCTTTTTACCAATGGCAAGTAGTAAATAATCTGCTAATATCGGAAATTTCAAAACCATTTGGTCAACTTCACTATCACAGTTACCACGTACACTAACGATTGGTGTTGTTAACTCATTTAACATTTTGATTACTTCTTTAGGATTATAATCTTTAGGTAAGTCGTTTCTTGGGCCATGATATAAAATATCACCTACTAAAATAATGCGATCTGGCATTTCTTTATTTATACGTTCTAGAAGTTTTTTACAATAAAATGCCGAACCATGAATATCTGATGCAATAAATATTTTCATAATAATCACCTACTTTTCATATTATACCATATTTTAGTTTATTTTAAAATATATTTGTTTTGTAAATCAATAAAAAAACTGACCTAAGAAGGTCAGTCAAGATTATTTTTGAATAATAAAGAAATTTGTTGCGGCAAGAGTAGCAAATGAAAAGTCTTTTGCGCCGTATTGTTTTAGTGTATAAGCAAATCCAGGATTTGCTTCATTACCTATCAAAGCATTTGCAACCGTATTACCAATTAAAAGATTTAAATCTTCAGCTGAACCAATTTTGAAAACAAAATCTAAAGTATTAAAGAAATCAGCTGTATCAGACGATTTTAAATTGTTAATGGTAATATCTTTATGTAATACACTATATGAAAAAGCCGTTTCACCTTTTTGGATAGTTACGGTTGAAGAAATATACAATTTCTTTGGTGCATATTTTTTCAAGAAGTTAAAGGGAAACTTTTTAGCATTATCAAATAATGGTGTTAAATCTAATTCTAATATTATATTTAGATCAGCACTCCCATTATCTTGTACTTGGTAAATTTCTAATTCAAGTATTTTAATAGCAACTTCTTTTCCAGAAACGCTAATTTTCCCACCAGTTTGTTGGTGTAAAATGATTTGGGCGAGGGCTCCAAGTTGTTGTGATGAAATCATCATAAACTTATTTAATGTTAAATCACTCTTAGTAAGATTTACAGTATAACCATTATAACCAGTTCCTTCTTCATAGGTTACAAAATCAACAATTGATTTGTCAATTTCGGTTTTAGCATCACTATAATCACTATCTTTAATTGGGAACATACATAATTCTTTTTGATCAACTTCTTTACTAAGGGTCTTTAACTGACTCACCGTATTAAATAAGTCAATGTTATAAGTTTTACGAACATAAACATAGCCAACAACGATGGCAATAGCAATTAGTCCAACTAAAGCGACTAAATTAATAATTAATCTTCTTAATAATCTCATAAATACTCCACTTTCTCTAGGTGCGCTAGGATTTCTCATTTTCTTTCATCATTTTTCTTATTATTGACATTTTTTATCTAAATATACTAAATTATATATTTTTAATTAGATAAGAAACGACTTCCTTAATAAGGAAGTCATTTAATCTTCAACCTGTCATAGACATTATACTACATTGTCTTATCTAAATCAAGGAAATATAATTTTTATCTATAGTTCATTATTAATTTCAGCATTACAAATAGCTATTTCTAAATTGCCATTTTTTACTCTAAGTTCATCAATAAAGTCTTTTTCAAGTATATCTTCTTTTAAACAACATCATACTTTATTTTAATTAAACTTCCTAAATTAGTAGTTTTAATACTTTGAATATTGTGATAATTTGTGTATTTGTTTATAGGCTGTGCCATATTTAGAAAAAGGTGTTTTAAAGATTTTCTCACTTGATAAATATTTTGTAAGATCATAAGGAATTGAAAAAGGTACTTTAAGTTCCATCAATACTAAATTATTGGGTAATAATTTAATATCACTAATTGATGGTAACAAATTAACATTTTCAGTACGATACTTTATATTGGTATCAAAAGTTATTCTAATTTGTTTATCAGTTTTAAAGTAATATGCTTCTCTTTCATATGATAAAAACATCTTAGGAGTTAATCCCCCATAAAAGTCATTAAAGTATTTAATTTCTTTATCAATTTGTGTTTCAGCACCCTCAAAAAAACTATTATTTAAAACATATTTATAAGCAATTTTTTCCCTTTTTTTATAGACAATATGATCATATTTTTTCTTTAGTTCAACATACACACTACTATCTAAAGTAGGTTTATCATATGAACGAATTCTTAACTTTTCTTTATAAATAGGCTTTTTAATTGATTTTCTAATTAGTTCAAAATTATCAGTATCATAATAAATATTATAAATTGTACTCTTATAAAACACATCTTTTTCAACCTTATCACTTAAATAATTCATTAAGTTAATATACTGATTTATGGTAATTAGATATTTTATTCCATGCCTTTTAAAACTTTTTTCCATACTTATCACATTTTCTAAACAAATTATAACATCTAAAACTTAAATGTACTTTAAATTAAAAAATAAAAAAAGCCAGTATAACTGACTTTTGAAATTAGACTAAGAACCAAAGTAATACCCCTATCACAAATGATAAAACATTAGCTAATATTGCATATGAAATAATCCATTTCTTAGTTCCGTCTTTTCCTCTTTTACATGATAATCGATATACAACTGCTTCAACAACTACAATTAATAATTCAATAAGAATATAGTTATAGATATAAAATACTGATTTACCATTGAAATAAGCGGTAAAATTTAAAGCAATGTTTAAACCAATTTGTGTAACGGCATTAGTTATTGCAATTATAACAAATGATTTTTTGTCAAACTTAAACAATAATGCTAACAACAATTCAATTCCTAAAGTAATAAGTAATCTCAACACAAATGTTAATATTTCTTTTCCATATTTATATGACTTTTCTAATACAATCTTCTTCTCTAATGTAATTGAAGTATTTTTATAATCACTCATATCATATTTAAAATAAGAATGAAAGGCATAAGTCTTAGTTTCTTCAGTAAGATAATATTCATTACTTACTTTATCATAGATAATTAAAATGAATTCAGTTGGCCACATGTAACCACTTTTGATTAACAGATCAGTACTATTTGAATAAAATGATGAAATATCGCACAAATACCATCCTTCTGGTAAAGTGACATTATTATATACGATAGTTAAATCTTCAACATCTCCAAAACTTGTCTCACCATAATGTCTGTCACTCGTATCACCTGGAATAAATGAATGATGTGGTCCCATATATTCTTTATATTTAGTTGCATATGCGACGATATAATCAGATTTAGGCAGATTACAAATCTCTATTTGCATATCAGGTTTAGGCCCCGTATCTGCATGTACTACCACACTTGTTGACATAAAAAGCGTAAAGATAGCCATAAATATACTTAAAGAAACAATTACTTTTTTCATACCTTTTTCTCCTTATTTCATTTACTAGTATTATATCATTATATTCATATTTATTCAACTATTTATTCTAAATAATAGAAAAATCAACCATAAGTAGATTAATATTATGCATTAAAAATTGCTAAATTAGTAATATCTAATTAAATAGAAAATAGCAGAAGATAATTCTGCTATCAATTTGTAAAACAATATAATATATTTACATATCTATTTAACTAGTTATATAACGATTTTTTTAAGAAATTATTTATCATGAGATATATTGAATATTAAAAATAATTAAATAAACTGAACTGATTTAGTTTTTTTCGCAATGATGACAATATTTAAATAATATTAATAATTTTTTAGCAATACAAATAATTTCTATGTGTTATTACAAATATTGCACTAATTTAAAATTCATATGAATTACTTTCAAGGTCAAATAATTTTTTTATATTATTTCTTGCTACATTATCAGTTTTGATTACAAAATATGGTAGATATTCCTTTTTATATTGTTTAAATCTGTCAATAAATTTGTTTGTAATATTTTCTTTATTTGTCAGTTTTTCAATGACTTTTTTTGTATCAAAGCCTAAATATGATTCCAAATCTTTAGGAATTGCATATATAAATATCTTATCTTGTTCCTTTAATTTTTCAATTTCTTTTGTTAATGAAATAGCTAGTGAATTTTTTGCTTTTTCAGATTCATCAGAATCAATTATGCAACTCAGTTTATTGCAATACAATGAAAATAACTTAATTAAAAATATCATTTGATGCTTTCCGCGCGCATTGAAAATGCATTTATTAATATCTAACTCTTTTGTCATTTCAATAGCTATTAACTCTTCGGTTCTGCCTTCAACAATAACTACATGATGATAAAATAAAGTTCTATAAAATTGGCTACTTTTTAGTAATTGTTCTAAATATAGTTCGCTAAACCTAGTATTGGGTAGAAAATCATACTTTTCATAATCTCTTATAGTATTAGTTGCTGGTAAATCATTTATTAGTTTTCCGACCTCATTAAAAATATATTGGATTTCTTTGAATGAATGATTTATCACATCATTATTATATAATCTCTGAAAAAGAAAAATGTTATCAATTTCTAGTTGTAACATTTCCAATAAACGCGGACTATGCGTAATGAAAACGACTTTCTTTTTACTATTTTTCAACAAATCAAATAATTTCATTATATATTTTAAATTTTCATCATCTAAAGAATTTTCTGGTTCATCAAACAAATAGCATGAGATATGATTTAAATTATACGATAAAAAAGCGTTTAATATATTCAATATTTTCTTACTACCTAAAGACATAGTTTTCAAATTAAATCTATCTTTAAATTTTTCCATCTCTTGTAGCATATTTAATGTATTCTTTTCTATCTTTTCAGTATTATATTCCTTGTTTGAAATTCCTCTGCTTAGTTCATTATCATATATGTATTCATTACCTACAATTTTCACTTTGCTCATGTTTTCCTTAGTCCTAAAACGTCCTTCTTCGTCTAAAATCAAGACATTATCAGAGAATTTATTATATAAATTATTATTCATGTAATAGCTTTTACCAGACGTATTTGGGCCTATAATTGCAAAAATGTTTTTATCGGAATTTAAAATTAATTTAGTTAATTCACTTTTCGTCATGATTTATTACCTTTACAATTATATAACATAAACCATAATAGTTATTGACCATATCTACATTGTTTTTAAATCTATAATCTTTATTCATTATTTTGTCAAGCATTTCTTCTTTTTCGGGAGTTAATTTTAAATTTTCTTTTTTTATTCCCAGTATTGATAAAATTTTATTAATAAAAGTAGCATATTCATCAATGCTAGTAGGAGGATAAAAATCCAATTGATTATCAAGGGCAATTTTTTTATAGTTGTCATAAATAATTTTTGCTAATCGCTGGTTAGGATATAGGTCATTGAATATTTCCCATTTTCCCATTAATTGCCAATTAAACATTGCTGTCGATATTATATTATTAGTTCTGTCCACTAAATTATATTTTTCTAATTTCTTTTTTAATTCATATGGTAATCTACTATTAAACTCACCTTCCCAAAATACAATTATGTCATCAAAATAATCGACTAATGATAATTGAACATGCTCTATTTTAGGGATAAGTTTTAAATCATAAAAGTAATAATATTTTTTAATTTCAGCAACTGAATCACTGCTAAATACAACTAATCCTGCATCCATATCATCGTTATAATTATCAGGGTTTAAATCTCTAATATCATTATCATCCAATGTAACTACTTTAATGTTAAGGTCTTCCTTTGGTTGGTCAATTAATTTATCGTTATTCAATTTTATGGTAGCTCTTAGCCAATAAATTTTTTTATTTCTTGATAAAATTCCACTTTTTGAATAATCTAAATCAAAGTAACCGTTATCATCATATTTGAAACTGCCTAATTGGTCTGGGTTTAGTCCATTTACATATGATTTATATTCAATCTCGGCACATAATTCATATTCACTATAATCTATAATTCGAGATCTTATTAATGGCAGATAAATCATGATGTTATTATCACTTTTGCATAATATTTTATTTCTCTTAATTTCATTATCACTATTTATATATTCCATATCCAAGACATCTAAATCATTTTGTTCTACAAAAGTAACATCATTATCATCTAATAAAATGGGATTTATTCCATAAATATCACAATATTTATATTTATATGATGATATAAGATTATAAATTCCATTCGAGTAATCCTTTGACAGATTAGTTTTAATCCAAGTATTTTCAATTTCAATACCTTTCTGCTTTGCAACAATCTTTATATATAATTCATTGCCATCATTATACAAAACGCCTTCATTCAATATACCAGGCATATAATTATTATTAATTTTTGAATAATAATATTCCATAATTTTAGATATTACATTTCTTGTATTGTTACTTTCAAACCTTGTCATACTTACCTCCATCAAATTTAACCTATTAATTTTATTGCTAAATGCAATAACAAATCATAATATATAAAAATAATACATACATTTTATTATTTTTATCTTAAATCTCTCCAATGTACTTTTTCAGCTATTGGTTCTTTTAACTTATCATACGCTTTATCAATATATTTATCTGGATTGTTCATAAAATCTGCATACTTAACTAACACACAAAATCTACCATTTTCAGAATAACTACAACCTAAATCTTTGTCTAAGTAATAATTTGCCGAAAATTCTTTTATAGTAGTATCATCATCAATGTTTACAAAGTTATGTATTTGCCCACAAATCATGCACTGTCTACTACCACGATAAATTTTTGATTCCATATCAGGTAAAACAACACCTAAAAGCCCACTACGTCTAAATCCTTTTCCATCATACAAGGTTGCTTGTAATTCTCTTTTAATAAATGCATTTTTATCTCTATTTTGTATATCTCTACCTTCTTTTTCGGATGAGTGTTCTCCAATTATGAAAATTGTTACGCTAGTATCATTCATATACTCTTCTCTTATCACTTTCATAACATAATCAATATCTTCTGAATCAATCCATTTATCCAATGCTTTCCCCTTAATGCGTTCTTTACCAAGTTTTTTTAATATGGCATCTTTATATTTTTGATCTTCTTTTTTATAACTAATAAAACAATTATGTGACATAATTCCTCCTAATTTTCTTTTTTATCGGTATATCTATTTTTAATTAATATTAAATCAATATCTAAATTTTCACCATACAAAATTATATTAACATTTGCTGGATGTTTAAATTTTACTCTACTAATTCTAAAGGTTTCAATTAATGAAATTAAAATTTCATTATTTGAAACTCTCCCATCATCAAACCTTGTTATTCCTGAACCAATTAATGGTAAGTAAACTTTTTTAGACCCCTTAACTTTGTCAATATTAAACCACATTTTGATGAAAGATGTAATCATCTCACTATATTTCACATGAGCTTTATTACATTTATCAAATTTTGTAAAAGACATTAACAAGTAATCATTGTCTTCAAATAGCGTACCAAGATTGTAAGCTTGTGTATAACCGCATTTCCTACCTGAATTTTTATAAGACACGTATTCTCTTAGTTCATTTTCAATGCGCTTATGAAATTTTTCTCTTGATTCCATATTAGGATAAAATTTATCTAAATATTGGCCATGTAAAGAGTTTTTATCAATGATATGCTGTTTGTCATCAGTGATAATGTCATAGTACTCATTAAAAGCAATCACTTTGTATCCCACGTTATCCTCCGAGAAAATATTTCCATAAAATACGTTTACTTCTGAATCTCCAAATTTAATTGATATTTTTTTTGTTTTTTTATATTCTGAATACTTTTTAATCATAGCAATAAAATATATGATAACAAAAAGTATAACCGAAGCACTACTAATTACTTTTAGAATTATATTATTGGTTATAAAAATATTAATAAGTGACAAAAAAGTAGATAGTATCAAACCAGTTATTGCTAATGATGGTTCTAGTTCTTTCCATATAATTTTCAAATATGCATTTTTCATATGATTTTCTCCAGTATAAGTTTTCTTTGCTTAGATATCTTACTTTTCAAATTCATAATAAATATTTGCATCAATAAAACTTTTAGCACACTCAATTAAAATTGAAAATATTATTCAAAAGCAAAAAGATTAACTAATTTAATTTTTAAGATACAATAATCTTTTAATGCCAAAATTGAACAAAACCTCCCTATTAAATAGGGAGGTTTTAATCTTAATGTGTCATTCTTTAAGAGTGTTCCCCCACTACAAGCTTAAGAAATATTTATTTGTGTTTATATTATACCATATTTTGACAATTATTGCAAGAATTTAATAGTTTTTTCGTGATTGCAAAAAAATATTGTGAACAGTGAAATTAAATTATATTGCACTTGTTTAAATCATTTGTTATTAGTTTGAAAATAATAATTTTCAAGGTTATTTCTGTTAACTTGTTTTAATTTATCGCTAAAATTTTTGTAATCATTTTCAATTTTCTTCCTTATATCAATGTCTTTTATAATAGGTTTTTTATTTAGGCATTCGCATAAATCAACTAAAATAGACTTCAATATGATATATAATACTTTAGCTAATTCAAAATACGCTACTAACGGAAAATTATTTCTGACAATACTACCATGGCTATGCATATGACATCTATTGTGAGCATCTCTTAAAAATGCTAAATCACTGTTGTTTTTATCTAACATATTAAGATAGTTAAATAATCCAGTAATTGAATATTGTCTTTCTTTTCCTAAATAATTCATGTCAAATATTTTATCTATCCAACCAAAATGCAAATAATTGATTATATCTTTTTTATCACTGTATATACTTTCATTGTGTTTTTTTACAAATTCATCATTAAATTTTCCTGTATTAGCATATTCAACTTCATATAAGGAAAATTTTTTATATTCATCAATTGCATTAGGGTGTTTAAAAATGATTTCATATTTAAAATACAGTTCTATTAAATTACGGCAATGAGGAAACGATTCTATCGGTAAACCATTTTCCATTAACGTAAGTATACTAAGCGCTTCTCTTATCATAGCTAAATAAAAATCTACAAATTTATTTTCACTAAAGAAATTATCTGATAACAAACTCGAAATGTATATGCTAACTACAAACATATCATAACCCATAGTGAGGTATAAAAACTTATCTCCGATTATAAATTGTTTGTTTCGAAAAAATGAACTTCCATATGGCCTTAATTGTATATGTTCATAAACTTGTTTGCATAACTTATTTTGATAATTTAAATCATTTTGTAATTTAATTTTTTGTTCATCAGATAAAAACATAGTATTTGATTTATGTATACCGACTATGTGACAACAAACATCATAATCAATTTTATCATCCATTCCTTGTAAAATGTTTTCTATATTAACATTTAATGGATTTTCATAATACTTATATACATCTGAGTAATTTAGTCTAATTTTTTCCAAAATTTTTATTAAAAAATTTCCTTTTATATCATTTCTAAAAAGATTCCTAAGTGCTTTATTATTTTCTTTATTAAATTTTTTCATTTGATTTTGGATATTAAACATTCCCTCATTCATTATTCACTTTCTCCAAAAATTAATTTATTATATTCTTTTTATTTGGCAACTACTTTAAAGCATTTATATTCATAAGAATTTATTTCACAACATTTTATATTTCATAAGAAATTGATTATAGATTCGTAAATTATTCTTACCATATGCTTGTATAAATTCCTAAAAACTAGAAACAAATTCACTTTTTGGCTTCAGATTTATGTCAATGCATTCATCCCATATGTCTTTACAAACAGAACCTCCGTTTTTGAATCCCTTGCTTTTCTTTCTTGGATCAATTGAAATGAAATTTCCAAAACGAACACCAACAGGCCCATCAGATCTGTTGTTTTTATTCTTTTCTCGCAAATTAGATGCAAACAACGAATAATCTTTTTTTCTAGTATTATATTCATAAATAAAGAAATAATACGCTAAACACAATACTAATTCATCATGTGTCCACAATACTCTTTTTGATTTAAATCTGCTACCAAAATATACGTTCATACTATTCACCTAAATATTTATCCATTTTCAGTTTTAAAGTCCATATCTCTTTTGCTTGTTTTTTGCTTAACAATTGATATTTTTGTTGTATGTATTTAATAGCTATATCACATAGGTTTTCCTCATATCCACTAAGTTCGTTCAATTGGTGACCCACCTCTAGAACTCTTTCCCAATATGGTATTCCTAAATTGAAAATAGCAATTTCACTATCAACCTCATTTGATAATTTTTGATCTCTTCTAGCAGCTATATTATCGGTTTCTGCATCTTCTTTTGTAATCAATTGACTAATAGTGAAACTGGATAAACTATATTTATGTTCGTTAAGTTTATTCCAGCATATTTCTCTTTTTGCATATTCACCAATATTTAATATTTGCCTATTTGGATCATTAAAAACATCATAAACTAATTTTGCAATTTTAGCTAAATCTACTTTATATGATTCCAAACAACTCTGTTGTGTCCATATTTTCTTATAATTAGGAATTAAATTTTGACTCTTTGCTTCGTATATGAACTTAGAAAAAGTATAAGGAACTAACTGTGCTCTATAACCCTTATTGTTTTGATACCACTCTTCATTACTTATGATTTTTTCAATTTCTTTAAATAAAATAGCTTTTGATATTAGTTCTTTATAATATGTTTCATTGTATTTTAAATTAGATTTATCCCATTCCTTTTCCATTATTATTTGGAATTTTGTCATATTTACTTCAGCACCCCAAGAGACATCAAAAGGTCTCATTTCGGATGCATTTATATATTTTGCTAAATCGGTCTTAGTAAATTTTTGAGATTTTGGATTCTGCATTTCAAATATATCTCTTTCACGTTTGGTTTTCAATTTCATTTTAGCCTGATCATATTGACCCCTTGCTCTTTCAAAAAACCATATTGATTGTATTGTTGTATTTGGAAGCAATGGTGTTTTAATCTTTCTTGAAAAATCTTCGATACGCGCATAAAAAGGATGATTTGAATTCAAATCGGCATTTGTAACCTTATTTTGTTTATTTGCAAATTTTGAAATAAGTCTAATAAGTTCTGGTGCCTCTTCATTATTTTTTATTAAAGACAATTTCATCTGAACATAAATTCCAGATAAATCAGCATCATTTTTAATAACAGCTGAAGCTAACGATGCAGTAGTTTGGCCACCATTAATTATTTGTAAATTTTTAAATTCAGTAATAAATAAACCATTATCATTTTGTACTAATTTTATATCTTCTGCTGTCGTTGCAATACCATTATTGTATGCAAAAAATCTTGATTTATTATTTAATATGGTATTTAAAATACCCTTATTTATTTCTCCTCTAGTGTTTAAGAACGATCTAACGTTGCTTTCTAGTAATCTAGCAGAATATTTCATATAAATATCAGACAAAAACTTTCCTGGAACTACTGCCAAATATGAATCATAATCATTTGATACAACATTTGCTTTTATGCATGGAATTCCACTTTCTATTCCGTATTCATCTGTCTTTATAATAATATCATCTCTCTTAAATGAAGTTGATTTAGTCTCATATATTCCTTCTATATCTAACAACGTTAAGTCGATATCAAAGGATTTTATTCCCATAGTAAGAGGTTTTAAACTTAAAGTAGTTTTTAATCTTTCGCTATTTTTATTGGTTGATACTATGATTAAATGGATTTTATGAATAGCATCTATATTTTTCCTAATATTTCTTGCAACTTGTGTTGTTTCATTGCTATCTGCAGCGTTATTAAAATATCCCTTTAAAGTATTATGGACAAAATTAGTCATTAATGTCACCTTAGAATTTACAAATTCAGAATTAATTGGCAAAATATTTCCATCATTCCAATCTGAATATAAAAGATGTATTGTATTAATTGACATCTCTAAATATGCAGCATCGATGTGCATATTACGAAATTGATTATTATTTGTTCTATAATCAATAAACGCATTATTTAAATCGCTTAACACACCAAGATCATTAATTAAAATATCCTTACAATAGTCTATAAAAACATCAGCAGGGTAATCTGAATCAACAATAGATTGACTTTGTATTTCGTTAATTAAATCTTCTCTAAATTCTTCAAGTGTCATCTTATTTTCTCCTTATAATCATTTATTAATTTTAGTACAAGTTCATAACCTACATTATTAATTGCTTCTGACTTTATATCAACCTCACGTACAATTGGAAAATCACTATTTACTAAATATGCAGTCATCTCATGAACTTGATAATTTTTGTTGCCTATATCATCACAAAAATCATAACCAAGTTCTGATAGTCTATTTAAAAACATATCTTTTGTTTCACTATTATCAATCTTTGAAATTATAAGTTGACAAAGCTTATTAATTGATGATTTATCCACATCAAAAGAATCAGACATTTCTTCAACTTTTATAACAATAAGATGGCCATCAAAATCTGACGATAATTGTTGGATTGATGATATTTTTATTGTTGCAGAACCTGTATTAACTGTTTTTATTTCATACCACGTTTTTTCTATAGAGAAATCCTTACTATACATCTCTGGGCCACTCCAACAATCTATAGCATTATCAGCACCATATTTTTCAATCATATATTCATTTATAAAATATAGTTCGCCATAAAGACCTTTTGCTTTTTCTAGAGATAATGGTGTTCTACTCTTTTTGAATAAAGCTAACCAAGTATTAAATCGAACTCTGAGTTTTGTTAACGCATTGTATTCCTCTTTTTCATCATATACACAAGATATTAAATCTTCACCAAAAATGCAGAAAGCCGATAATAATGTATCATTTTTCAAGTCAAAACATGTCCAATAATTATTGTCTCCAGAATTTCCTTGTACTATTTCAATATTTTTAGTTGTTCCTTTTATATTCGGAGAGTCTTTTGATAAAAATGATATTCTAAAAAAACCATCTTTGTTGATGCCATAATATGCTTTAACAACCCCATCAAGATTTATTAACTTTTGGGAATCTTTTATATTTCTATTAAGTTCCACAAATTTTTTATATAAATTAATCATCAGCTTCATCCTCCGATTCAATAAACTTATTCAGATATTCTTGTTGCTTAATTTTGTTTATCCTAAACTTCATCATAACTTTGCCTTCTCTTCCAGCAAATCCTACACCAATGCCTATAAGATAATTATTCTTTTTGTAATTATCTATTATTTCTTGCTTTTCTTGGGAGTAATCTCCATTTTTATGATTCTCTGAATCCTGAATTAGCTGAACAGGCAAAATAACAAGCAATGGTCGCCTTTTTGTTACACCCAAATAGTCTTCAGCGATAGGTGTTGGTTCATTTAATAACTTTTTCTTTTTGCTTCTTTCTCTAGCAAATTCTTTTGCCTCTTCTATTTGATTTTTGTCCAATCCAGAATTAAATATTCCTGGTTCTAATAGTTTATTATTACTTTTGGCGATTCGAACAAAATTATCATTTTTTTCGTATGAAAAAGAACGATGAACTGGTATAACTTTTTCTGTTGAAGAAATATAAAATGGATTTTCACCATCGTTAAGTTTATCACCATTAGCAAATACTATATCCCAAGAATCATAGAACTCGCCTTTTCTAATAAAACTTGCAATGCTATCTGTATCAAATTTTTTATTTTCAAATGGTATATCTAAAGATTCTATAAAGTCAGCAATAATTGAATTTGATACCTCAATATACATTTTTCTACTTCCAATTTTTTTTAATGTATATCCATACAAATCTAAAGTTCTTATTAAATCCATTACTGCATTAAAGTTTCTATTGTTTTTTTCCGGATCTTTGTAAAGTTTTGAAGTATCTATTGCTACCCCAGAATAATTAAGACCTCGTATTATTTCAGTTGAATTTCTCATCTTATTTCTTGCAGTAATTAATAAATCTGTTTCCAGCGTTTCAGGGCTTTCTTTAATCATTAATCCAAACTCTTTTGGTGCTGCTCCTCGTGCTGCCATCATATCCAATTGTGTATCTAAATTATCAATTGCTTCTGAAACAGCACAGAAACAATCATAATTAATTTGACTCATATAAATAGAACATAGATCTTCATACCTTGGTCTATATCCAAACCATCTGCACATTTGAAGTAATGTATCATATCCAGTAGAATTTCTACTATAATAACTTGTCATTAAACCATCTAAAGTTAATCCACGTGATAAAGCAAAGCCGCCAATTACAATTACCCTAGCGCCAGTTTCCTTGAAATTTTTATACTTAAACCTTTGATCACCTTTGAATTTGTTATTAATTACAGCTACCCTAAATTTAGATATTTCTTCAAATAATAATTTCTTTATTTCTTCAAAAGGTATCGCTTCATTGATTGCTTTGCCATTGTAATAATCATTAGAAACAGTAAAAAGCAAATCATTCAAATATAACTTATATAATCTTTTTAATTCATAATGTTTGGCAAATCTATCGACATCATATTTGTCATATTGTTGAATAGCGTCTCTCAGAGAAACAACGTATTCTTCAACAAGTTCTTTCATTCTTATTTGAACCTTATTATATGGACTAACATTAATCATCATAGATCTATGTTTTGTTGAATCTCCCCGTATTGTTCTGATACAATTGCATATTAAGAACATACAAATAGATTTACGCATAGATTCCCATAAAACGTTTATATCATCATCTTTTTTATGTTTTGCAGGAAGTTTATCCCTCTCATCATCACTAATCCTTTTCCAATGTGTTTTATCTTCTTTAAATACTTTATCTATACCAAAATAAATTTTAACATTTGATGACTTTAATCTATGAATAAAATCACTAGGAAATAAATCATCATTCCCAACCTTTTTTTCTGGATTTATGAAAATATTTGCAAATGGCGTTGCGGTATAACCAACATATGTAGAGCAATTAAAATTATTATAAATATCCCTAATTAATCCATTAATAGCTGATGGATTTTCACCTTCTTCTTTGGTGTTAACACTGGCATTATCGCACTCATCATCAATAATCATAATATTTTTACTTGAAATATTAGCTTGGCCTGGTTTTAGCCATTTTTTAACTGCTTCTAAAATTGATTTATTCTTCTTTACAACAAGAATCTGAGGCTTGTTAAGATCATTTGAAGTGAAATTACCAGCAGAAAAATCTGAAACATCCGTTGTTAATGGAATCGCATAATAACCACTTACACCCAAAACTCCAACGCCTACATAATCAATCTTTTCATTGTTTCCAATTGTTGAGCTTATTGCTCCAATTAAACCCTCATCAGTTCTTTCTTGAGTCTGAATTCTTAATGAATCTGTCATTCCAGCAAGTATTAAAATAATTTTGTAGCCATAATCACATGCCAAATTAGCCAACGCTAAATAATTTGATGTTTTACCTGATTGAACATCACCCATAACTAATCCACGTTTTTTCTCATTTGATTCTGGATCAGCGCAAAGAGATAGCACTTTTTCTGCTTCTGAAATTATGCTATTTTTAGCATCATCTCCATAATGTTCATTTATCAAATATTTTTCATATCTTTCTTGATATTTGTGGTCATCAGGTGCCATTATAGTTTTCTTTTTATGAAACCATGTATCCGATGCTTTTGATTTTGTAAGAGTTACACCCGGTTCAAAAGTCTTAGACCCATAGGTATATTCATATGCATAAGCAATTTCATCAATTTCATTGTTTGTTATATGCTTATAATCTGGCATGCAACATAAAGATGACTTAATTGTTACAATTAAATCTTCGTGACTCAGTGATTTTCCTAAAAGAATACCATATAAAATTAAGATAGCTCTTTCCTTATCCATTTTTAATCAACCCCATTATTTCTTTTTTTCTATATTCAACCTTCTTATAGCCTTGAGATTGAAGTAATATTTCAACACATTGTTCAGGATTTATTGAATGTTTTGCAGCAATAATCAATTCATCAATAAGCTTATTCTCTTCAAGTTGTTCCTCAGAATTTAAAATTTTTAAAAAATCAGCATTGTCAGATACAATTAGTCCCTTAGGAATAAATTGTTCAACTTTATCCAAATATGCATCTAAAAGTTTTCTTTGATCGTCATCTAATACTGAAATAAGATCGTTGTATATAGGATTATCAGTTCTATTAATCTCATATTTTACTTCACCACCATGAAATGACACTCTTCGCCACAATGGAAGCTCTGCTTCAGCTTCTTTTTTTCCAGGATATTTAACTTCACGTTTACTTCTAACTATAGAATCCTTAATAGAAATTCTTAATTGTTCTTTTATCAAATCAGGAATTTTAGCTGATGATTTTTTCACATCAAGCATCCACAATGAATCTAAATCAGAAGGAACATCTACACGAATTCTAGCCAATTTATTAAACTCGCTTCGAACATTCATGTGAAGCCAACTTCCCCATATAATTAATCTTTTATTCCTATATATATAAAATCCTTGATCATCATAAATACTTTTGGGATTACCTAAATATTTTTTATGTTCCTCTGTTAATGAATTAGCATAAGGTAAAACAAATGGAGTAACTTCAATATTGTGGCCAAACACATTTATATTTTGTGTTCTGCCTTTTTGACTACATGAAAACTCAGATAAGAAAGGGTCTCTTTTTTCAATTTTATGCCCATTGAACTCAAAATTGATTGTATTATAGAATCTATGAAAAACAAATTCAATATGCTGTTTAGCAGAACCCAATGTAGCAATAAATGAATCTTTAAAAGATTTTGCTTCTTCCTCCATTTTATCAAACCTCTGCCATATAACAATCGTTCCTGTTTTAGTTTTGTAGAGTCTGTCAACTTCTGGTAATATCTTTATCTCCTCTTCATCAAGTATATCAAGAATCCAAGAATCTGTATTTTGAATTTTTATTAAATCATAACGCATGGCGTTTATCTTACTAACATCTTTACTAACTACCGTTAATCTCAAACATTGCGAAAAAGAAGCTGATTTTAAACCTAATCCAAATCTACCAAGTTCCAACTCACAATCTTCTTTATCTTTACGATCTGATCCTAAAGTCATGGCATTTTCTAATTCCTTAAAACCCATTCCACAACCATCATCAAAAATTGCAACATATGGCTCATCGGCATCTGGGTTACTTAAAACAAAAATATTTGATGCTCCTGCAGAGATACTATTATCAATAATATCTGCTAAAGCGGTTGAAAAGCTATAACCTATACATCTTAGGCCAGCAATCATTGCTTTAGCTGGTGGTATTTTAGTAATTTCTTTTGCCATTATTTTTGTCCTCCTATCGTTCGACGAATCTTACAACATCCATTTGAATTAAATAATTACGAATTTCCTTGCTTGTTAACTCATATACATTATTTTTACTTTCTAAATTTGTCACAATAAAAACTGAAACATCATTAAATATATTAATAAACTGATTTTGAAACATGGTGAGATTAAAATATTTAATATTTGAATATGTTCCAAAAACAATTGCATAATGAATTTTATTGTTTTTATAATATTGAAAATCAAACAAAGAATATGGATAATCCTTTGAAATATTTCTTATCCCATGCACTCTCCCACTATCAATTGTTTCTTCAGAAACTAATTTATCAAAAACTAACTTAATAGCTTTTTCTTTTCCCTCTTCCATCTTTTCATTGAAATTTGAAGGATCAATTTCGAATCCATATAATTTCCTAAGAGATACTATTTCAGCGTCATATAAATCAAAATAATTTTTAACTAATGTACTATACTTGTTCCCAACGCCTTTATTATTTATAAATACTTTTGAATACGGAATATTAGAATAACCAACTATAAGCACATTAAAATTTAAATTATCATCTGTAAAATCATATTCAAAACTTTCAACAATGAACGCATAACCATTCATTTTATCAGAAATAGCATTGATTACTTTCCTATTATCTACATCAAGTTCATCATATTTTAAAGTGAGAGGATAATGCAATTTAATTCTTCCAAATTGTTTTCTTTCACTATCTATTTCCTCTTTTGTATAAAAGCAAAAATTACTATTTATCTCTAACCTTTCACCATTAATCTTAAGATTTTCAAAAATAAAAACGTTATTAACTCTTACAACACTCTTGGAGTTCTTAGTTAATTCCCTAATGAAATCAGGATATTTTTCAAAATCTATTTGCTTTGGAATTTTATAAATAGACATTAAATCATTATTTGTTGAGTTTCCTTGCTTTATAGGAGTAGCAACTGTACATGTATGTCCTTTTAAATTATCATTCAAAATATTGTAATACAAGGATTTTGTATCAATTGGAAGTATGATCTTATGCATCATGATCACCTACTTTTTCATTAACAAAGAGTAGTCTAAATATTTCTTCCAAAACATTAACAACTATAGAATTGCCTATTAATTTATTCATTTTTCTATAGCTTAACCCTAAGCGTAATGTTCTAAGATATTCTTCTTCAGTAAATCCCATAAGCAAAAATGCTTCTCGCATAGTTGGAAGTCTATATGTTTTCCCTTTTGGTCCATCATATTTAAACATTGCAGCAGTATTGCTTCTATCCATATTGCAAGTTATAGTATTAATCGTTGTAGAATCAATAATATGCTCACGCTTATTTATTCTCCACATTTCCTCTCTAGAAATAGTGTTATTTAACTGAGCTTGATTTGCTTCCTCTCTCAAAATTGGATCTTTATAATTTAACCTCAAAAAAGGCTTTATAGATTCAGCTTTTTTACTGTAAGTCATTAATGAAGAATCGTCTATTGCCTGTCCTAAATGACTAATTATAAAAGCTCTATTACGGTACTGAGGAATTCCAAAATCAATTGCATTTAATGTAAGGTGATTCCCATTTGAATAACCTATTGATTCCAAAAAGGATAACCACTCATCTAAATCTTTTTTATTTGATTGTGCATAAATTGTCTTAACATTTTCCATTAATAAGTATTCTGGCAATTTATTAATTTCTTTTAGTTCTCTAAGTATTCTTTCTATTTCCCATAATAACCCAGAACGAGTTCCAGAACCTTTTCTCATACCAAGAGTTTTTCCTCCAGTAGATAAATCCTGGCAAGGAAAAGAATATACCAACAAATCTATCTTAGGAAGTTTGTTTCCTTTTATTTCAGTAATAGAACCATAATTTTTTGTGCGTTTATTTGCAATATATAAATTTTCTACTTCATTTCTACTTAACTTAGTAATATCCTTCACAGGATTAACAGAATCCTTGCTAAATGTATATTTATTTAAATATTTTATTTGTTCATCATATGATGGGATTTCTATTTCTTCGTTATTTTCACTATGAATTGCATCATAAGTTAAAAGAGCATTAATGAACCACTCACTTATACCTACAATTTCATAATCTATATTAAGTCTTTTAAGTGCTGAATGTTGTGCTCCGATGCCGGCAAAAGCCTCAAAAACTTTTATTTTTTTCTTACCGCTCATATTACACCTCTTCTATTTCAACGCCATTTTCTTTACACATTTTTTCAATGCGTACTCTTGCAATTTTTACAGGTATAGCTTTATTATTTTCCCATCTATTCACTGATGGATAAGACACACCTAAAAGATTAGCCATTTCTGTTTGAGATATATCCAGTTTTGATCTTAATTCGATCAATGCTTTTCCGTAATTCTTCATAGTCTACCTCACATTTTGCATATTTGGATTTGTTTATATCAAATTATATCATCTTTTTACATAAATGTCCATTCTTTCGACATATAATTGCAATATTTTGTGATAATTTTCTAAATTCAGTCTCACCCAAAAAATATCAAATTGTTTAAAAGAAAAATTATTGTGTCATGAATTTAGTTATTCTGAAAGATGCAAGTGCTAAAAGCAGGCCTAAAGCGCTATTTTAACAACCAAAAAGCCTGACAAATACTATATCAGGCTTATGCTATTGATTATATAAACTTGTTGATGGTCCGTCCATGTTCCCCCAATAAATTTATAGCTTTCCTATATTTATAAAAAAAGTCCTTTGACATAATTTTGTTGTCACACAAATATACGAAAGGACTTTCTTGTATTATGATATCATAAAACTACTTAATTTAGAACAATTTAACATAGAAATTAAAACCGCTGAAATAACTAAAATTGATAATGTATTGTACTGTTATATGACATTAGAAAGAAATACTTTTTCCTGTCCTTATTGTGGCGGTACTGAAATTTCTATCAAAGATTATAGAAAGAAAAAAATTAAACACTCTATTTCTACTAATAATCCATGCTATATTATTTACAACGCTAGACGCTATAAATGCAATTACTGTAATTCTACATTTTACGAAGCTAACCCTTTTTCTTCTTATAAACAAAAAACATCTACTTATACAATTTATACTACTTTGCGTCAATTGTTAAATCACACTAACACTTTCACTGGTGTAGCACAAAATTTAAATTTATCTGTAACTATTGTCATTAAAATCTTTGATACATACGTTGAATGCCGTAGAGCTATTTTACCAAAAATTATATGTCTTGATGAATTCTATAGATCTAGGAAAACTACTGATAAATATGCTTTTCTTATGGCTGATTTTCAAAAAAATGGGATTGATTTACTTTAACGTTTAATAGTACATATTATACTACGTATAAATAGTTAAATTACTTTTTTTATTTCTAGTAACTTTGTAATATATAAGTCAACTAATGCACTTTTAATAAGAATTTCATATTCAGGAAAAACTTGTTTTTTTAGATTCTGAGCAATATTATCATTTTCTTTTTCTGAATCTGATTTATTAATTTTTACCATATTCAAATTTATTTTGAAAATTTAATTTGTCCAAAGCATGAACATATAACAGTCAATTATAATTAATTTTTTTAAAAGTCATTAGTTTTTTCATTTGTAAATATTTTTATTGTTCTTATCATTAATCACAGTTTAATACTCAAGCACAAAACTATTCAATTTTATCTATTTTATCTTCTATTTTTTTTATATATTTGTTGGAACACTTTTTTGCCAGTTTATCAATTCCTTTGTAAATCTTTTTTTGCTTCGTGATAAACCCCCATATATATCCGGCAATATCACCAATCATTATTGTAATCATACCAATAGTCTTTAATAAATTCGCTTCATCTCTAATATACGAATTAATTGTGGTATATAAAACTATTATAAAAATCGCTATAAACATTAAGAAACTAATGATTACTAAAGGCACCTTAATAATAAGTTCAATTGATTTCGCTTTTCTATTGATAAAATAATCAATTTGTTTATCTTTTCGTTTACTGACGTTCTCAGCTTCCTGTATTTTCAAATCTTTTTCTCGTAACATGATTTCATTCCCTTGTTTTAAAGTTTCTATTCTTTTCTTAGCATGATCTTCTGCCAAATCTGCCACTTCTTCTTCAATCATTTCATATGATACTAAATCTGGATTGCCATAAGTTCTTTCAGACAACCTATTTAAAACATAATTATTTTCAATCATATCTAATATATCAATTTTACCTATATTTTGCTTTTCGTATATGCTTTTCTTTCTTCTTAAAGCATCAATAAATTCATCAGTGATTTTAATTTTAGTAGCCTGTGAACATTTTAGCATATATTCTCTTGTAAATTCTGTATTATATTTTGTGCCTTTAAGCCATAAAATAGAAACTAAATCAGCATCGAAAATTGCGTTATTTATGCTTGTCTTTTTATCTTTAGCATGAACAAATTCATTAGAATATAACACTAATTTATAATTGGACGATACAAAAATGGCTTTGCATTTCTCTATATATGGTGTTGACGTATTTCCTCTTAATAATGATATATATTGTATAGAATCTACGTCGTTTTGTAATCTAGTATCACTAGTAAAATATCCCCCTCCAATTTTTTCCTTCAAATATTTACTTAGTCCTTCAATATCAATTATCTTTGACTGCAATTTATCAGTATACAAATCACTAAAGCTTCTATCATCAATAATAATATCTGCTTCCTTAAATTTTTCATCAAGTTTATTTAAGTACAAATTTTTATCATATTCTGTATAACCATCAATTTCAAACATGTCTAATTTTCTATATTCTTCAATTGTACCTATTTTGTATTTTTCAATAATATTATAAACTTCATCATAATTGTGCTTGAAACACTTTAAAGTAACATTTTTTGGGAGTAATTCTTTAATATTTGTGGCATTAATTGATATTTCACCAATTTTAATACCTAAAATACCCAAAATTAAAACGGTATCAAGATAAATGTCTAAACTACGAAAATTTGTTTGAACTTCTTCATATTGACTACTTTCAAAGTATATTGTATTCATCAACAATAAGCCTTTATATACCAGTTCAAAATCATAAAATATTGGATCATTTTTTTCTTTTGCTTCTATTATATATTCTGCTATTTTTTTATTATTAATTTCCTTACGTTTTTCGACAATTTTTGAGCCATCATTGATCAGTATATGTTCAAATCCATACTGATTCATATAGTCAAAAATAATACCCAAACATTCGTCTCTATTTTCAACTTCAATTACAAACTTTATTTTATCGTAAATACGTTGTATTGAATTGCTGGCTTTTTCTATTTCAATATCAATATCTGCTTTGTCTGCTTTCAATGACTTACAATAATAATATTTTTTTGATTTTCTTACTAAAGCTCCATTTTTTTTAGCCATTCTATCAAAAATAAGATTTAAAACAGATATTGGGACCTTTTTAAAACCAAATTTTTGTTCAAGTAAATTAATAATTCTATCATATTGGATTTCTTCTTCCAAATTAAAAGACTCAGAAATACAGTATTTTACAAACGGCATTAATAAGTCTAGTTTGTCTTTCTTTGTTTTATCATATATTGTTGCAATAGTTGATAAAGTTATAATTGCATTATTAGTTTTATTCATATAAATCCTCTCTATAAACATATGTAACCTCTTTTTATCAAAATTTTATTAATTATAACATTTATGCGTACATATTATTTGTATAATTTTGTTACATATATTTTTTTATTTAATATTTTCTATTATGACAATCCTTATTAGTTTAAATTTTAATTTTTGCAAAAACGTGAAACATAAATCTAGGCAATAAATCTATTTTTGATATTTTTAAAATTTTAAGAATAGATAATTTTTCTTTCAAACTAATGAATATAAAATTGATAAATAATTTTTGTTGCCTAAATCTTTTTAAATATAATTAATTGTTATATTATAATTTTCCAAAAGTATTATACTTCATAATCATACTTTTTCATATTCAAAAAACAACCATTCTAAAGCTCATATTACTTTAACTACAAAAATTACTGTAGCAACATCATTTTGTATTATTTATTAAACAGAATAAATTATCTTCATTTTCAAGCAATAAATCAATTAATTTTCTTGCTTGCTTTTCTATAGAGTTTTCATAATCTTCTTCATTAATACTAAGTGATTTCATGTAAATCCTTTTATATCTAAAAGGAATTACCGGTGATACCTTGTTTCCTAGTTGCTTAGAATAATCAATTAGTAGTTTCATTCTTTTGAATGAATCCGATTGGTCTGGCACTCCCCAACCACCAAGTTCAGCATGAACAATTAGTTTATTATTTGATTTTTCTAACCAATAGTAGTAAATCCATTTAGTTCCCCAAGAACTTTCTTCTTTTTCAAGATTAGGTAAATATTCAGTCATTCTTTTGGTGAAAAATCTCCATGTGTTATCATTGTAATAAATTATTTTATTATCTTTTGAATATTCTCTTAACACTTTGCAAATTATCTCTGATTCAATTGTTTTATCTAAGTTAACATTTTGAAAAATTAAATTCAAAGCTTCTCTATGCTTATTATAAATTCCATTACAAATATCAATTAATTTTTCATCTTTTTCACCCATAATGTTTCCCCTCACTGCTTCTATATAGTTATTAATAAAAAATTTTACTTCATTACTTGTATTAGTATTTTTCATAGCATCTTCAAGTAATGGGATTATTTCCTCATATGATATTGACACCCAATTATTTTTGTCACTTGCATCATGACCATCAGGTGTTAGAAAAGCATATATTATTCTATAACCTACATATTCTTCTTGACTATTTTTAAAGTAATCTTGTAATTGATGACTAGATTCACCAGACCATATTTTATTTTCAATAACGTAGCATGTTTTTTCTTGCCTAGATACCAAAACTAAGTCCATATGGTTATATTCTCTAAGTACTCTATACGAATAGAAGTCTTGCAATAGTAAGTCTAATGATTCATTACCAAATGAATCTTTTTTCTTAATAATATTATTAATAAATGCTTTTAGAAATGAATCGCCAAGTTTGTGACTTCCATTAGGATCTAATAACCACCCTAAAATATTACTATGTCTTATTTCTGTATTAGTAATTTTTAAAATATCAAATATATTAAACTTATTTGTCCATTCATCTAATTTATTTAGACAATCAATATTCAAAAGAAAATTCATTAGTACCTTTTCTTGCTTTTGATTCATTCTAATCACCTTTTCTTCTTATTGTAATTCTTTGGATAATATTCTTTACCTACTTGCCATAAATATCTATCTAAATGTTTTAAAGAAAATTTTTCTAATTTGTAAAATTCTCTGAATTTAAAAAGTATGTTTTTAAATTTTTCGTAATTTTTTAAATCATTATTATCAAAATCAAAAAAAGCATCAACATTTCTGAAATGTCTTAGCATTTGATCTACATAGTAATCGTATATGGGATATTCTTCTTGATTATGGTGACTACAGTATTTTGAAGCAAACGAATAAAAGTTTTTTTCTTTGCCTGATATTTTATTATTTGCTATCTCGTTAACCAATGAAATATCACCATTTTTTAATCTATCATCAATATCTAATTCCAGTATATGACGAGCTACTGGATATACCTTAAAAATATTGGTACTATAAAAATCATTTAATACTGAACATTTGATAATTATATTTTTAAGACTTTTATTTGAATTATAATGACCCTGAAATAATTCATTAATTGCCTCTTCTTGCGTTGTATAGTTAAGTGACGAATCCCATTTTTTTAACCAATTATTAACTTCATTACTTGTTGGAGTTGGAATATTAGCCTTGTTTTCAACTTTATTAATTCCTTTTTTTGGTGATCTTGCATCGTCAGAAATTAATGAATAGTATGAAGGCTGATTTCCGCTTCTACTTACAACTCCATCTTTAATTAGTGACATTAGTGATGCATATACATTAGATAAATGGTTATTATCACCATATAACTCAATTGATAAATCAGCCTGGGTCATTGCTTCATTTTTCTTTAGAATATTTATAATTTTTTCTTTTTGAGACATAGATATTTTCTCCTATAGTTTTCGTTTATTTTGAAACGCACAATAAAATCTAAAAATATGTACAACAATAAAAATCACTAATTGTTTTACATTCTGATAGAGGTAGACAATATACAGCTGAAGTATATCGCAATTATTGTTCAGAGAATGATTTTAACTTATCATATTCTGAAAAGGGCTGCTCATATGATAATGCCCCCTATGGAATCATTTAACGCTATTATAAAAAAAGAATTAATCAATCATGTAATTTACAATACGTTTGAAGATGCTAAAATATCAATCTTCAACTTCATAGAGAAATGGTATAATAGAGAAAGAATTCATGGCTCAATTTACAATATGACGCCAATTGAATTCGAACAAAATGAATTATGAATAGTTGAATATGATAAATGGCGATTATTTTAAATCGCCATCATTTTTGAGTGTTATTCAAAACTTTTGTAAAATGTTTTGAATTATTATTTAGTATATAATTGCAACTAATATTAGTTGAAATACTTTCAATTATATTAAGTATTTTTAGCTATTAATTTTATTTTGATTGCATTTTGTTTTTTCAAATTACTTGTCAATCTTTTTATTATTTTCAAAAGAAGGTATCATTAATTTATCAATATTGCCTATTGCTTCATTTATTTCATCATTTTGTAAATCAGTTGGAAAAGAATAGTTTCCATATATATCAAAAATTTCTTTGTCATTTTTTACTATATTGTCATTATGTATCCCTAAAGTTTTGAAACAGTCACCTATATTATATTTAATACCATTAATAATAATTTCCATATTTACACCTCATCACATTTTAATATATGCCACAATAATAAAATTATTATCTATTACCTCTAATAGTTAATGTGTTACCATTATGGGCTTCAATAAATTTTATAGAATTACTTAACGTGTATGTACTCAAAACGTAAGAATGATAAATTGATAAAACTTTATCTTGGAGTATAGAATCAGATTCTAACATCTTAACCTTTAGACCAAGATTTTTACACTTAATGTAATCATAATGTCTATCATGAACTTTTGATGCATCGTGGCTAGCTAATTCATCTATAATTTTCTTAATTTTTTTATCTTTATTTTTACTCTTTTTAAACATGCAAGTCTCCAACCACTCTCTAACCAAATCATTAGATAACTTAACAACGTTTTCACATTCACCTAAAAAAGTTGGTCTATACTGACCTATAATTTCTTTCCAAATCAATGACCTATTTGGTGAACTTGTAGTTTGCTTCATTGCTTCTTCAAATTCTTTTAATACACCTTGTGCAGGAACATTTCTATATTGAGGATCTACAGGCCCTAGACTTGATTCCTTCCCCATTATAATCTCTCTTGATGAACATGCAATCATCGTACCTGCTGACATAGCCAAATGAGGAACAATGACTCTAATATCACCATTAAATACTTTCCTCAAATATGAAACTATACTTTCAGTTGCGGTAACAACACCTCCTGGTGTATGTAAAATTAAATCTAATCCCTTAGTTTTATCCAATTGTGAAACAGCATTCATAAATCCATTAATATCATTATCATTTATCATGACCTCAGGATTTGGATTAGCTGTATTTCCCTGAAGCCATGTTGAGTAATAGCAAATTACGTTTCTATTTGTATACTTATATAAATCTTCCATTTTGTCTTTTCTAAAAAATAGCAGTTCTGTATAAATAATTTTTTGCAATTGATTTTGATCAATTGGCATGTCTTTTTGTTGTAGATTTAAATAATATTCATTTATCTTTGGCGCTAATCTATTATTAAATTCGCTTTCTATTTGTGTATAATTCCCCATAAATTATATTCCTTTCATATATTTTACTATATTTTAAACTTTTATTCAATCGTTTTATATAGTTTTTATTTTTTAGACTAAAAATTTTTTGCTGAAAATCCTTGTTTAGCCAATAAATGATATAGCAGATTTTTTCTATCATTTAAGTAATAATAATAATGTAATTTTAACATTCAAACATTATAAAATTTGTCAACTTGAGAATATAGAAAAAGGATTTGGTACAATTGTAGATTTCTTATTCTCAAATATTGCTGAGCTTGTATAACCGTATTTTTACTATTATTGTGCTTTTTTAAATAAATTTAGGCAATTAATTATCACATAATACTTTTATTTTAATTGCATTTTTTGATTGTATAGTTCAATATTGTAAAACTATACAAAGCATTTTATATCATAGTCATATATTCTTTCTGCTATTTTAAATAAAAATAAAGCATTGGACTATTAAAAATATACTTACTTACTCACTAAATTTTATTTGATAGTTTTTATATAATTTTCATTATTTTTTTTCTTTAATATCGTTTTCTTTTACTTCTGCTAAGGCTTTTTTAAATTCATCATTTCTCACCTCTTTTACTAATTCATTAATCAAAACTTTATAATTATCTAATCCATCTTCTGCAGTTACATTTATATTTTCAGAGGTAGTAACTATTTTTTCAATTAAACAATCTAATGCATCGAAATCAAAAGTACGTGTTTCTTCATCTACCTTTAATTTAATAACTCCATCATTTCTAGTAATATCAATTTTCATAATTTTTCTCTCCTCTATAAATTTCATATCTTTCTTTAATTACTGTTATTGAACCATCAACATTTTTAGCTATGGTTTTTAGTTCATCAAATGAACTTGATTCAGGAACAAAATTTCTATATGTAATTTTATTATCAGAATCTTTTGTTGCTTCAATATAATTAATTGGATCAGCATTAACTGCTACTATTGGATCATGTGTAACAATAATAACTTGTGCTTTTTTCTTAGCATCTCTAATTGATTTTACAATGGTTGTAGCGATGAATTCCTTGTCAACATCGTTTTCTATTTGATCATACAAAATAACTGTATTGTTATCGTTTGCTAGTTGCGTTTTAAAATACAATTCAATATATGTCTTAGATATAGAACCAGGGTTTAATTCTTTGACATTTTGGCCATTAAAATATACGTTCACTTGCAATTTGATTTCTGAAAAAATTTTGCTAATATTTTGTTCAGTTAATTTATCTAATTTATAATATTTGTCAATAACCGCTTTTGCTTCTTCTTTACTGCTCATATCGTATTCATTAGAGCATAATTGTTGCTGTATACCTCTTGTATAAAATATGTTATTATTTTTAATATTTAATTTTTTTACTTCATTTATATCTATATTTTCGCTAACATTTATTTTTTCTTCCTTAAATAATTCTTCTTTTGAATTAATTTTATCAATATCAATAGACAGATCATAAGATTCTAATTCTTTTTTTAATAAATAATATTTTTTAAAATTACTTACAAGTTGCTTTATATTAGATACTCTAGACTCTAATAACTCTTGCTTTCGTTTTGCATTTTTTGAAATAGAAGAATTAATTCCTCCTAGTATTTTACTAATAATTTCAATTTTAAAATTTTTATATTTAAGTAACGCCATTTTTTTATAAATAGTTGACAAACTTTTTTCAAACAAAATCTTTACTTTTTTCAATTCATTTGTAATGTCATCTTTCTCCGATGTTTTTAACGTATTTATAATTTCATATAATTCTTTATATATGTTGGAAAAATTTCTAAGTTTTTCTAATTCTTTGTCGTTATATTCAAATTTTTCCTTTTCTGGAATGGATAAATCAAACATCTGAATATCATTCAATTTATCAAGTTCTGTATTGTCTGATTTAAATGCTACTATTTGTAATTTCAAACTATTTTGTAAATCTTCAAAGTCTTTTTTATTAGTCACATACTCAAATATCATTTTTTTATAATTTTCAACGAACTCATTAAATTTTTTCTTAGGTTTAAATTTTGGCTGTAAAAGTTCTATTACTTTATACATATCTTCAGCGTTTTTTGAGTTACTTGAGTTAATAATTCGTAAAAAAATACTTTCTCCAATTCCAATATTAATAGAATTTTTCTGCAGCAATTCATTATTTTCGTTATATATTTTAATATCATTATTATTGATAAAATAATAATTTCCATTCCCACTTTCATTAGCTAAAAATTTTTTTATTATATGCAGTAATAAAGATTTGCCTGAACCAGATTTTCCTATTATGCAATTGTATCCACTTTTTAATTCAATGCTACAATCATTTATTCTGCTATTATTATTATTCGAAGTGATCTCAATTCTTTTTATGTAATTAGAATTATATGAAATATTATCTTTTATAGAAAATCTATCAACTGGATTGGTTATGGAATGTATAAACCCCTTAAAAGTTGGCTCAGCATTCATATAGAATTGCCTAAATTTTTCTGAATAATTTAACCAATCCCTATTATCGGAAAACAAAACGCCACCAAATTCATCAATATTATCATATATTTTTTCATCATCTATAAATTTTTTTATTTCTGCTAGTTTCCAATTGCTCGGGCTATCAAAAACACGAATAAATCCTTCACGTACTTTTTTCAATGCATCCTCAATTTCCTTACGAGTAGGTCTTTGCAGTAGTCCTCTATCTTTATCTCCATGAGGAATGATTACAACATCATAATTTTGAATAAAAGTTATAATTTCCTCTGATGTATATCTGACTTTATTTTGGCTTTTTTTATTCCGCGTTGATTCATTAATATTTTTTGAAATTTCAATGCATTTTGTAATTGGTTCATTAAAAATCATTAATAGATGATAATTTTTTCCGTCTGCTCTATCAGTATCTAATTCAACTCCAAACAAAACGTTGGAACCGAGTTTCTTTGATAAATACCTGCATAAAATAAAATTTTTAATATCGATATAATTGTGATTAGTTATCGCACTTAATTTTAAGTCAAACGTTTTTATTACATTGATATAATTAACATACGAAAAGTTTTTAATTTCGTCTTCTTTACCATCACCTGTTATTCCAACAACAGTATGCATATGTAAATCTATTGCATTCCATTCACACATATTTACCTCACTTAATTTATTACTTTAAATTTTTCTTCATCATTTATATTTTTCAAGCTGAAATCAAAAACTTAATTTTTAACTCATCTAAAAGTTAATTTATTACAACTTTGATACATATTATCATAATTTTATCTAAATTTGTTACAATGCGATCTTTATTCATCACGATGCTAAAGCTTTGTGGTAACATTTTTAATAAATTTCACGCCGCTATTATTTTCAATTATTTTAGAGATTTGAGTCGTACTACTCATTATTTGATAACAATGATATAGAGATAACACATATTCTTGTAATTTTTCATCCTCTTCTAATAACTTGATTTTAAGACAAGTATTAGCGGTCAACATATTTATATCTAATCGATTATTATGTAAAAGATGAGTATTATAATCTAATAAATAATCAACAGTTTTTTTTACTCCCAATTTATTTTCCTTTAACATACCTCTTTCTAGCCATGTTGTTAAAATTGTGCGTGAAGAACTAATTTCATTGTTACAATAGCCAAAAAAAGTAGGCGGATATTTTGATAAAATATTAGTCCAATAAACTACATTGGAATTATTTTTTATTTCATTTAGTGCATTTTTATACATTTTTAAATATTCATATGCCGGTGTACCATTTATTTGTGGATCAACGGGGCCCAAATTCGAATGTTTGGCCATTATAATTTCTTTTGCCGCACATGCTATCATTGTTCCTGCAGACATCGAAGTAAGTGGTACTATAACTCTTATATCTCCATTAAAAAAATTATATAAGTAATTTACAATAGATTGAGTTGCAGCAGTGTCACCACCAGGAGTATGCAAAATTAGATCTAGCCCTTTTGAAGCATCCATTTTGTACAAAGCATTCATAAATCCATTTCTGTCATCATCTTCGATGCTAAATCTTCCAGTTGAATCGTTTTTTTGTTGCCATGCAGAAAAGTATACTATTGTGTTTCTTTTGGTATATTGTGTCAATTTTTTAAAGTAATTTGCTTTTAGCTTTTCTAGTGCATTTAGTGGTTGAATTAAATTAAACATTTCATTCCAATTTGACATCTTAATCTCCTTATTTATTTCATTATTATATCAACAATATAAAAATTAAATTAGTAGCACACTATGCATATTTTTATACATTATTTAAAAACAATTATATTTTGTTATCAATAGTTATTTAATCAATTTAATATTTTTATAATTTTTTGTTTCCTTAATTTCAATAAAACTCACAAAAAAACCTCCCTATAGGTAGGGAGGTTATAATCATACAATATTATTTTTTAAGAGTGTTCCCCCACTACAAGCTTAATAAATATTAATTTACGTTTTTATTATATCATATTTTGACAATTAATGCAAGAATTTAATGAATTTTTTACAAATAATAAAGAGGTTTTGCACTTTAAATGCAAAACCTCTTGTTTTTATTAAAAATTTTTAAATTTCAGTAGAAATTATTCATAATCATCTTCAATATCCATCAAATAACAAAGAAAGTCGTAAACAGCTTCTCGTTGAGCTTCTTTTTTTGTTGTTGCGTATCCATAATAATCATCATACCCTCTTACCGATAATATACACTCCCATTCAGGATCTCCATTATTATCATAGGTTAAATTAAACTTATAATTTGGTTTATAAATTAATCTTTTTTGAAACAATTCGTTTATCTGTCGTATTGATTCTTCGCATATTGGTTCACCAACAGCTTCCTCAAACTCATTACCAATATATCCTTTATTTCTTAAATCATTATATGCTTGATACGCCGCATCAGCTCTTGCTTTGGCTTTGCTTAGATCTTTTCCATAATATATAGCATTAAAATCATAATTGTTAGAAATCTTAACTTCACATAAATAACCATCATTTATTTCTTGATAACAATAGTTGGGTAATCCAAATCCTTGCGACTGACTCCATTCTTGAAGAAGACCAATATAATTTTTTTCATAATTATCTTCTTCTAAATCATCATCAAAAAAAGCATCTAAATCTAGCATTGTATCAACTACTTCAGTAATAATATCCATATTGTAATCACAGTCCACCGTTACTGCACCAATAATTGCCTCAAATAAATTTTCTTTAACCGAATCTTGTTCTTGAACATTTTGAGCAATATCACCTTTTCCCATTATCAATTGTGTATGAAAACCTAGTTTATCAATACATTTTGAAAGAGATTTAGTATCTACTAACATTTTTTTGATATCTGTAAATTTTCCTTCATCTAATTTGGTTTGAAAATATTTAGGATTAGTTAGTTTAAATTCATTCCATTGCTTATCTTCCGTAATCTTTCCAAATCTATTCATCATTAATCTTATTACAGCAAAATCTAATGCTTTATCACCAATAAACTCTAATACTTCGTTATTTTGGCCTCCATTTTCTACAGAATAACTTCTTCTGACGAATGCTTGTTGTAATAGGTCAATATTATCAAAGTTATATCCTATTACACTTTCGATTTTTTTAAAATCAATTGACATAAAATTTTTCTTCCTTTCGCTTATTTTTATTTATAGGAAAAAATAAAAAAGGCCAACTAAAAACATACCCTTTGTTAGAGCTGCTTTTTTAGGCCTAATCAGTCAAATATTAACTATAAATTAATATTATCTTCTTTTTGTGACTTGCATCATCTAAAGAGTAGATACTTTCATTTTATAACTAGCATTTAACTTATGACCTGTTTTTATATTCATCCTATACATTAACATTATACTAAAATAATATTAAAACGTCAATTCATTTATTAAAATTAACTTTTTCCTAATTTATTCAATATTTAGTGATTATTATTCATAAATTTAAAAAGGTTCGGTACATTATACCAAACCTAATTTATTATAGTTAAAAATCTAATTAAATAATCAGTATTTTGATTTATTAATTCAATTATTAATAGATATTCAAACAATAAATTTTTTAAAAATAATTATAATCAATTAATTAAATGTAACAACATAATAATATTCTAGCAAAAATTCATTATATTTTTTATTTTAACACATAATTTTTCAATATTTTCTCTTGTTTCATCAATATATTGATTACAATATTCATTTTCTAATAGCACTTCCATCAAACTATAGTAAAAAAATTTTAAGTTAGGAATTACACACAAATTAGTAATTCCCTTCCTGCAGAAATATGAAGCAGCTTTATATGGTTTTCCAAAAATATATTTACTAGCTTTTTCATATACATTTATTATTCTAATCTTGTCATGCAATATTATGTCCGTTATTACTTTTAATAAAATCAATTCAACTTCTTTAAAATAATTTAAAATCTGTATATCATCTTCACGAATGATTTCAGAAACTTCTTTTTGCACCTTTGGTTGGAGTCCTTTCGCCTCGCAAAATTCATTTTTAGAAACTAAAAATTCTAAATTAATTTCTGAAAAATCATTATATTTAATATATTTTTTAATTTTTGATATTGGAATTTCACAATGCGTAGAATATGTTCTTAAATTGTAAATCAATCTATATGAAAAATTGTTATCATATATTCTTTGTTTAATTTCTTCCTTAAAACAAGTGAAATTATGTTCACAATATTGTTCAAACATATAAAATGCATTTAATGAATTGCATATATATACATTTGCAAGGGCATATTTTTTTAAATTCATCTCTGATGTTAAAAATTTACTTGAAGCATTTTTACCAAAATTTTTTAATTGATTTATAGTTTCATAATATATTTGCCAAATAACTAACAATTTTTTATATTTTAATATTTTTAAATAATCATTTAGAAATTCTTCACATTCTTCATCAGTAATATTATTGTTTTTAATAGCAATTAAATAAGCATCCATCCTATCTCCTTTTTTATAACTAATATTAACTTTACATTCTTTAACCTATTTGTAACAAATAAACAATTTGGATATACAGCTATCTATGCTTCATATTTTTTAGTTTTAATATTAACTATATGTAAATATTTACTTAACTCACCAATTAATATATTTTTTTCGTTTATATTAGACAATTTTTTATAATTTTATTGTTATAATTGACAAATTTTTATTAAATATTTTTCTTTAATCATTTTTAGCTAATATATGTCACAACTTAATTTAATTCATACATTATTTAATACATACTCATGCATTGTTTCATTAAATTATTTGTGCAACTATATGCTAAATAGTTTTTCGTATTTAACATCTACATTCTTTACTTGATATATCTTAGAGTTGATAAATTCTACATTATCAGCATTAAATAATAATAAATTAATTCCTTTGTTAGCAATTGCACTTTTATAAGTTATACCATCAAATCCCTTTTTCCTTATATAATGAGATAATTTTTGTGTTATTGCATAAAAACTACTGTCATTATCTGTATTTGGTTGACTTATTTTATTAATCAAACAACTTATTTTAGAAAATACATCATATGCAGAGTAATCGTGTAAGTTTAAAATTTTTAGCTTACTTACAGTTTGACATTCAGCAATACTATATTTTTGAGATATGGTTGGTCGCATTTCTGATAATGCTGTATGCACATCAAAACTCAAATATAAATATTCATCATCTTTATTACTTAGTCTATTTTCATTTCTAAATTTCCTAGGAGGCACTCCACACTCATTTTTTTTAAATCCAACAAATTGCAATTGTTTTAATTGACTTAATAAATCTTTAATTTTTTCGGATATTTTATTATCATGATAATATATACCATTTAGAAAAAATAAAATTTCTCCAAAATTTAACATTTGGTTATCATTTGTTTCATTAAATTTTTTGAATTCTTCATAATAATCTCTAAATTTTTCAAAGTTTAAATCATTTAAACCAAGTTCTACTTCGTTGTCTGATTTTATTTGTCTTGCTCTATACAATTTAGTTCCTTTTTCTATTACAATTTCTCTAAAATCATTATTAAAAATACTATCAAAATATTCAAATAACTCTTGATTATCGGCATTTTCATATGCAATTTTTCTGTAATTATCCCATTCGTTTTCTACTAGTTTAAAAATTAAATATAACCAAATAGGATTATTTGAATTGTCTCTTTCATTACAATTTTCATTTTTCACAATAAAATCTCCATTTTTAATCAGTTTTTGTTCATATTTATTAGCGCTAATTATACACATTTTAATTATATTTTTCATAATTAGCTAATTAAGACTTCATTTATTAAAGTTATTTTTGTTTTTTATGATGCTTAGATTTATTTTATCTATTATCTTTCTATCATCAACTTTTTCCAAAACGTATTCTAATTCTTTTTCAAATAATTTTAAATACATTCAGATTGGTGTTATTAGTTTTATAATATCTATAAGTTGCAACAAAAATCAAAATAAATTCAATATAAAAAATAAAACTACTCAATTGGTATTATGTCCCTAAGGTGGACATTTGTTTAAAATGTGCAAGTACGCAAATTTTAAATTTCAATAAACGCAAATGAGTAGTTATTCAATATCTAATATGATAATTAAGTTTGTTTATTGTATCTTTAATGTGCAATTATAGTTTTCCAAAAGCGTAACATTCTTTATTTATTTTTAATTAATATATTATCCATATTTGATCTTAATTCTTTATTTGTCTGATATTTTGTATAAAATTTTTGGAGAACATCTTTATAATAGTTTTGATCACTCTTTAAATAATCAGAAGGAGCTATAACTTTTCCATCACTACTTGCTTTTGCTTTAGCTAATTCAAAACATGGACTTAAAACTTCTTCTCCAATTAAACCAAATATGTTGTAAAATATTTCTTGTTCATTATCAAGTTTATTTTCAATCAAACATTCAATTTCATCCATTTTACGAAGAATTTTCTTTAGTTCATCAGCATTATTTATGTTTTCTTTAATTGTTTCCCAATTAAATATTTTTTTATTTAACTTCACAGCAAATGCAATACATGCAATAGCGAATGTTCTGCCATTTTTAATAACTGAGATTGTTTCATCACTATAAGCTGATAAATCAGTTTTAATATATTTTTCATAGTAATAATCAATTTTAATTAAATCTGCTATAAATTTAGGGCTTGCAGATGGTCCAAAAATATTATAATAGTATAAATCATCATACATTTTTGCTGAGTTACTTCTTGAAGAACCTGGCATTTGTAAGACACCTGCTAGTGAAACTTTACCAACTTTTTCTAAACTAGTAACTAAATATGGAAACGGATACTTACTAGAAGGTGATGCTTTATCTCCATTTTTAATTATGTAATAAATGCCAATTTTTTCAAATTCTTTTTTCAATTTTCTTTGTTCAGGCGCATTTGCTTTTAAATCTTTTACTTTTATAGGCTTTTGAGAATTAGTTGCTTCAGCAATTTTAGTAATGAAGTTATCTCTTTCATTTTCAGATATTCCCTTAGACTTTACAACTTTACATTGTAAATAAAAATCTGTGTTTTCAAGATCCGCCTTACTAATTTTATAAGTAGTCTGACCACCATTTACAATAGAAAAATTTTCTAATTTTAAAATTTTTCCATCTCTTTCATAATCTTCGCATATTACTAATATGCCATTATTTTTATACCAAAAATTATTAGGATCTTCTTCTATGGTTGATGCAATGGCATTATCTACTTTATTATCCTTTATGTGGTAACGCAAATTAAGACCTAATAATGTCTTTCGTCTTCTATTATATAGATTTTGTAAAGATCTAGCAGATATATTTACTATAATTGAATCTTCGTATTCTAAATAATTATTAGATTTATCTAACATAAGTGTATCATTTTCAACATATTCACTACAATTTTCAACACTATCAATTTGTGCAATGATATCATCACCGAAATATAATTCAACATCAAACTCTTGAAAATATTCCTGTACTTTTTTCGAAATTTTATTTCTTTCTTTTTTATTTGAAAGTTCATAAGAAGTAAAAAACACTATTTCTTTATGGGCATTATCTCCCATTTCGCTTACTGCATTAGTATATGCAGTTACCATTTTCTCAGAATAGCCTTCTCTCTTATATTTAGTTAATGACTTTACAGTTTCATTAATTTTTGCTAATTCGCCAACTACTTTATCAAATGAAATAGAGGCAACATTATAGTATTTACTTTGAACTAATACTAGATTATTGTCTTCACTTTCTTCATTATTAAAGACTGCATCTATTCCGCCATCATTTGCTCCATCAGTTAAATATGAGATAATCTTTTCTGCATCAAAGTTAGCTACGCCAGCAGAATAGTAAAAATATTTTATGCACATTGCTGTAAATACAACATAATCTTGTAAGTTTCTAAATTCTTTATATTTATTTTTGAATTCTGCAACTTGTGATATTAAAAAACTTTTTTGATCCATATATTACTCCATTTTTTAAATTATGTATGATATTTTAACGTATAAACCGTTTTATACAACGATTTAATCTTATTTACATTTATACTTATATTTATTATGATATCTATTAAACTAAAGATATCATTTAAAAACAATATAATTTGTTCGAAATTATTCAATATTTAGTATAAAAATATTGAATAAAAATGAATTTCAAAAATTTAAATACATTAGATTAACAATAATGAAACTAATTAAATTTAATTTTCTATTTCATTTTTAAAGCATTCAAGCCAGTCATTAACGATATTATAGAATTCTGCACCATAATATTGCGGAACATATAAACAACTGACATCTTTATACTTATGTTTCATTAATGCATATGAAAATGCATATGCATCAATTTCGCAATTTTGCATGAAATATTTAGGGTTTTCATTATTGTTAATGTCTAAAGCTTTTTCATAATGTTCGTTTTCGTAAATCCATTTTTCAACCAAATTTGAATTTATATCATTGCATATACCAGATTTATGCTCTTTAATTTTAATATTTTGAAATATATGTCTTATTTCATGAACTACAAAATATTCAACAATTATCAATAATTTTTCTTTATATGCTTTTATTACAGAAAAAAGATTAATTTGAATTAAATTATTATTTCGATCATAAGTAGCCATTATTGATAAATTTTGATCATAATTCCACCCCCATTTTATTTTTTCAGATATTTTGCAATACTTATAGTTATCATTTATAATTTTTGCTATAATAGGAGCAAGTATTTGATCATACTCATTATATAATTTTTCAAATTCATCTTTTAACATATTTAAACACCAACCAACTAGTTTATTATTTCTTCATGTTTTTAGTACGAATAATTTTAGCAAAATAAATTTACTAATATATAATTAAAACCTCCCATTGAGTTGGGAGGTTTTAATTATATATTATTGTTTTTAAGAGTGTTCCCCCCACTACAAGCATAAGAAATATTTATTTACATACACATTGTACCATAATTTGACAATTATTGCAAGGATTTAATGAACTTTTTGCAAATGTCGTATTAATTTCTAGCTTTTCACTATGGATATCAAAAGCAATTTCTAAATAATCAAAATAATTATCAATTATTTCACTTCTTTGTTTGATATTGTTCATTATTTTGTATTCAGTTATAATTTTCGATTACTAAATTACATGAAATTAAAAAAATTTTTTTGAAAATAATGCTTACAACAATCAATTATAGCTAGATGCTAGGAAAGTGAGGTGTTATAATGCATGAAATTTTAGATATGATTTTAAAAATTTTGACAATTTTTAAAATATTAATTGAAATTATTTCATTTTTTGAAGATGAGTAATTTCTAATTATATAAACTTGTTGGGGAATGATACAACTTTAAATTTATTGGGGTCTGTCCGTGTTCCTCCAATAAATTTTTAGCTTTTCTATATTTATAAAAAAAGTCCTTAGATATAATGATTATATAAATTAATTTAGGGTCAGCATATATCAATAAAGAAGTCTAGGGTGACCCTAAACTTTTTTATTGGTATTTTTTCATTATAAAAGAAAAATTTACTAATTGCTTCAGATGAACACTAGAAAGGATATACTATACATAAAACACAGTATATTTAAAATATAAATTTAAATGTTTTGTTCCTTTTATTTACTTATTTTCATTCCCATAATAAAAAATCTCCAAAATAAATAGTGAATAATTTTATTTTAACTCACTGTCTGCTTTGGAGATTATGTACAATAATAATTAATTTTTTTGACCCTATATTTCTTTAAAGGAATTAAAACCCTAAAATTCTTTATAGAGCAAATTGATGGAACCCTAAACTAATTTAAAGGGTCTAATTTTGTTGTCACACAAATATACAAAAGGACTTTCATGTATTATGATATCACAAAACTATTTAATTTAGAACAATTTAACATAAAAATTAAAACCGCTGAAATAGCTAAAATTGATAATGTATTGTACTGTTATATGACATTAGAAAGAAATACTTTCTCCTGTCCTTATTGTGGCAGTACAATATATTTTCAATGAAATAATCACTTTTTATGCAAAATTGATTCACTGATATTTATTATCAAAATTTAATATATTATATTTTATTAGCAAAGCAAGAAACAACCTAGCCGCTTCATCTTGCAAATTTTTTGGCAGTCTACTTACTTTTTCTAATGTCTTATCAAAATTTTGCATTATATCTATTAATTCATTTTTATGAGTAATAGGTAAACTAATTAGTTTAAGTATTTCTTCTTGCATTTCTTTTTTCAATTTTTCATCCATATATAGTATCTTTCTAATCAAAATTAATTTCTTCTTCAGATTTGTTATAGATATCAATTCTATGATCAATATCAATACGATTAACAATCCAACCTCGCGCCATACAAAGTTTGATAAATTCTTCTATTCTGTTTTGACCAAACATTTCTTTTAACGTTATTACCAGACCAAAAGGCATTTCTCTATCAATTTTTTTAGCCAATCGTTCTTTTGTTTTAATACTCAATCCCCAGTTTCCAATACCATACTTTGTTCTTGGTATTTTTCTTTTTTCAACCTTTTCACTTATATGCTTTATGTTATCCCACTTTCTATATAAATTTCTTGCAGGCCCTTCATAGACACCAACTTTTCCTTTTTCATCTTGAATATTTTCATTTATATCAATTATTTGAACACCTTTTTCAGTCTCTTTAATTCTACCAAAATGAATATCCATTTCAGTATCTGTATAGTCAACACCTTGATTTCTTGAACATCTTGGAAAATAACATAATGTTGCTTTTGCAAAAAACGGCTGTTTATCATTTGATATAGGTACTGGAATATTATAAGTATATGTTTCATATTTTTTAGCTACACCAGTCATAATAAATTTAATTTCGTCATTAGTCGATTTAACAATATCTTCAATTCTTATAGGAACAACTCCATAACCAATAGAATGTGACATATCATCTTGTCTATCCCATCCTGCAGCAGAATCAATAATCAAAGCCTTAGCAACTTCACGGCTAAATCCCATAGTATAAATTAAATAAGCTACTTTTCGAGTAATCCATGGTGCTGCAAATGATGTACCACAAACATAGCCTTCTCCAGTTGGAGTACAAACTCTTATAAATTCTCCTACATCTCCTCCATAATAACTTATATCTGGTTTGTGAAAAAATGATAATACTGGTCCAACTCTATGGTAAGAAGTTGGTTTTTTGGCATTTGTAACTGCATTAACTACTATTGAATTTAATGAATCCGCTGGAGCACCAATTTTCATTTTTTCTGTAACATTTTTGGGCTTGTTTGTACCGGCCACTACAAATATAACATCATATTCACATTGAATTTTATCAAGTTCTGCAGCCTCAGGTGAGATAAAGTTCTGATGTATTTCAAGTACAGAACCTAAAGATAGATTCCACACCTTAATATTTGCATTATTTGCGATAATTTCTCTAATTTGTTTTAAAATTGTAAATGAACTAAACCTACCTCCAGTAGCAACACCAAAATGTTTAACTCTAAATCTACCACAGCCATCATCTAAATTTGGATTGATAGATGGTCCATCAACTATTAATGATGTAACAGATGTTCCATGTTTATAGTCGTTTGTCGTTGTTGTCGCAAGAATATCTTTATTAATCATAGGAACATATTCAACCCATTCTTTAAAATAAACATCTTCGTAGAATAATGTGTCTATTACTCCAATAACTGGTTCATTAATTGGTTTAGGAATAAACATCACGTTGGAATCAACAAAATTTATATCATCCATACTAATTTCTGATAAGTCCTTTGTTTCCATAGCAATAAGATATGGAGCTTTTAACTTTAAAATTTCTAATTCTGAAGGCAATAAATTAATAGTCGTTTCGTCTATTATTTTAGACTCAGAAATATTAATACCAATTTTTCTCAATAAATCAATTGTTTTTAATTTAGTTTTGTAAATCGTAACAATAGCTTTTTCATCTAATTCTGTAGAATCTTCATCGACATCAAACCTACTGACATAAAAGCAATCCACAATTAGTTGTAAAAATTTAGATAACGTCATATTTTTAAGCTTGAAATCTTTTTTATTATTAATTATGTATTTAAAATCATCAGCTGTAATTTTACCATTAAAATTATTAACAACTATATAATAACATGTATTTAACTTTTCAATAGCATTTTTTATAATTTGCAAATCTAAATAATGTGTAAATACATGGTTAATCTTTCCTTCAATTTGTTCAAACTTGGAACCGCGAATTGATACATTTGAATCAGTTTGTGAATTAACTGCAAAAATTGATTTGATTCTATTGGATTTAGCAACAACTTGTATATAATGAACACTAACTAAAGCGCCATCTATCAAGTGATCGTTTTCCCACTTTCTTAGCACAATATTTAATTCGCTTATGAGCTTTTTAATATGTTCTGCTGATACACTACATTTACATGGCAGGTTAGGAAATCCGGGTATATTATTGTTTTTTTTACTTTCAAATGTTCCTTTTAAATGTAAAATGTTATTCATCTACGTCCTCCTTTAATTCTCTAGCAACTTGGCTTTTTGAAACACCTGTTAAAATCTCAATTTCCCTAGTACTAAAACCTTGTTGTTGGAGTTTTTTCAAATCGGTACTTGCATCTAAGCAAATGCTATTATATAAACGTTTTAAATAATCAAATTCATTGCTACTATCACTAAAAGCTAATGACGTTTTAATAATATTTTTTAATTCACCAGGGCTTAAAACAGGATTCATTAATTCAATAATTTTTTTAAACAATTTCATATTTTTACCAGCAAATTTGAATTTAGTTAAATAATCATTTAACAAACTTTCAGCAACACTTATTAAATCTTCCATACTATACCTATCAAAGTTTATAATAGAATCAAACCGTCTTATTATCGCTTTATCAAAATATTCAAATAAATTTGTCGTAGCAATCAATACTATTCTTTCATCCAAATTGTCGAATTCCTTTAGTAGAGTTGATGTCGCTCTTCCCATTTCTCTTAAATCATTGGAATTTGTTCTGTCAAGAGCAATCGCATCAATTTCATCAAATAAAACAATTATCTTTTCAGGGTGTGGAAAGGATTTTAATTCAGTAAACAACATTGTAATATTTTTTTGAGTTTGACCTAATTTACTATCTATAACGACAGAAAAATCAACACTAAACAAATCTCTTTCTAAAATTCTTGCTAAATGTTTAGCAGCTTCAGTTTTACCTGTTCCAGGAGCACCTTGAAAAAGAAATTTGTTTATGCCAACATTATGTCCTATTGCATTTACAACTCCCATAAAGTCCTTAAATATGGATTCAGGTAATTTTAAGCTATTATTATCCAATGTTTCTCTTCTAAAGAAACTAGAATAATTGTCATTAATTTGCGGAACAAACGTATTCGCACTAGACATCAAAGCCATAATATACTCGGATAATTGATAATCGCCAGTCTCATCAAAGTCCTTTGCAATTTGGTATGCCTCATTTCTAAAACCAGCATCATTTTTTTCAGAATAATACTTAATCAAATTAATCACGCTCTTCTTTTTCATATTTATTCTCCTTTCAATAACACTTAATATTGTATCATTCTTGGGACAAAAAGTCAAGCATTTGGACATTTTTTTCTTTTTTTGACGTGTACCTTTTCGAATAGCATGATAATAATTAGTATAATTAATTTAATTTTTTATTTTATCTTCACACAAAAACGTCATATCATCAGCACATTTCATATTGCTTATTTTTTTATTTAATCATTGCATAATTTACTTTGTATTTTTTTACTATTATATTCTTTTTCAATGAATCCAATTTTTTCATCTTTGTTACCTTCCAAAGAAAATCTAATTTTTTATAATTATATGCAGAAACTTTCTTACATAGAAAATATTCAGAAATATAAATGTTTACTTTAAAATTTTTTAAAATTTGTTAATAATTAAATTATTTTTGCATAAAATATTAATGAGTCAAATAAAAATATTTGACAAGATATCTACGCGTATGATATAATATTTGTGTAATGAGCGATGTGTCTTATTATTTTGGATCATTTGCCTGTGCAAAATGTGACTCTGTCTAGCGAGCAGCTAGGCTTTTTTTATATAGTTTTGATACACCTCATCAAATTTTTCTTTAATAAATTTTTCAAATATTGGATAAGCTGTAACTAATCTAAGATATGGTTTTTTATTTTGTTCATTTTTTACATATTGAAACAAAACCAAATAATCAATATATTTAGTAAAATCTTGATATCGAAAAAATATATAACTGTCATGTTCCCACATCTTCACTAAAGGACTATTATTATTATTTAATTCAATTGTTTTAATAATATGTTTTAATTGTTTAGCTCTATTAATGCATTGAACTCTACGCTCAGTTACACAGTTTAGAATATTATCGATATGTTCTATTTTACATTTCATTTTACAATTCTCGACAGGAGTATCTTTTTGACATGGATACCTTATTTTTTTATACTTTTTACCTTCAATGCTAATTAAGTGTAAATAAATTTCTTCTATACCAAATGATGTCGTTTCGCTATCAATATACATAAAATACGATTTATCATTAAAAATGACATTAGGCCTTTTCTCTTTGTCCAATAAATTATTTATAAAATACTTATAAGATAAATAGAATTCTGAAGGTAATTCTTTAATTTGATGCATTTTTACTACCTTCCCACAAAAATATATTGAAACTTTTTTTAGACAATGCAGTTGTTTTGCTTATATCTACTTTTGCTATTAATAATTCAACCAACTCTTTTTTACATCTGTCTGCATTTTCTTTTTCATGCAAACCTCTATGATAATATGTGACCATCCCAGTAAAAAAATCCGCTAATTGAACTAAGCTATTACACTGTGAATCAACCTCTACTATCTCTTCAATATATTCTCTATTAAAATCATATCTCGCGTTGCACAAAATTCTTCTCAAATTTTTTTGCTTATTCTTACCGTTTGCATCTTTTCTATCTAGAAAAATTCTATAGTAACAATCATTATCTAATATTCTAATTAATAATTGATAATAACTTTTATAATAAAATTCATCATATTCTGAAGAACTTTTAAATTTATATGCTTGTTTGTTTTTTATAACAACAATTCTGACAAATAAGTATGTTGAATTCACAAATTTATTTATTATTTCCTTATACATGTCAATATACTTATAAGATACATGTGCCCATTTTATTTCTTTGTTAAAATTATATTTTTCTTTTAATTTTCTTATATATTTTTTTATTTTTGCACTTGTTGAATTATAACAATAAACAGCACCCAAAGACATCACGTCTAGTTTATCGTTATATAAATGACAGCTCTCGTCACAATAAATATTTATTTTCAAATTTTCATCCATTACAATCATCACCTTTCTCAATAATTTTATTATCATGTATTATACATAAATTCATCTATTTTTTGCAAAAATATTAAAATTAATCGTTGCACATATACTATTGTTTCTCTAAAGTATCAACTAAATTATTTAAGTTGACAATTCTTGAATTTTTCACATTTTTATCCAAAAGATTTATTTTACCGCTTTTAAAAATGAATACGTAAATCTAACTTATGTAGGCATTCATTTTACCTGCATATGTACTAAAATTAAGCTAGTGTCTTACATGAATTTTTTAAACAAGAGCTTATTTTTTAATTCGGTTTTTTATAATTTTTAGCTATAACAAAAAGCCTCTCTACTTAGTAGGGAAGCCATAGGCATTAAAATGTTATTTTTTAAGAGTGTTCCCCCACTACAAGCTTAAGAAATATTTATTTATATTTGTATTTTACCATATTTTGACAATTATTGCAAGAATATAATGAATTTTTTGCAAAGTTATTGATATAATCTATGGATATTTCTCATATTTTTACAATTAATAGTTTTATTTCACAAATGATAATATATCCAAATTTATTTTTCAAAATAATATGATTTAATCAGTATATGTAAATATAATCATTTATTTAACGTTCTTAAATCAAGTTTTACATATTTATAAAGAATAAAATCAAAATATCAATGAAATAATAATATTTTTTAAGCCATTAAATAATGAAAGATTAAAATAAATAAAAGAGTTAGCTTCTATTCAATTTATGAAGTTGTCTCTTAATAATGTGTTTTTTTTAAATTTGTCTTTTTTAACGAATACGTTCATTGAACTAATAACTTTTTTATTTGGAGGTGTTATAAATGATTTATGGATATACAAGAGTTAGTACAAAAAAACAAGTTGATGGATTTGGATTAGAAGTTCAAAAAAATGAAATTAAAAACAAATACCCAACCGCCATAATAATCGAAGAACAATATACTGGAACCAAATTAGATCGGCCTTTATTTAAAGATTTACTTAGCAAATTACAAGCAGATGATATTTTAGTTGTTTCCAAACTGGACAGATTTGCAAGAAATACGGTTGAAGGAATAAAAGTTTTTGCGCAAAATTCGTCTATTTCGTTAGCCCATACTGGGTTTACACCTGCAAGCTTAAATCCTAAATCAATTCCACCTATACCAGCGAATAGACTTCCTAGTTTTAGTTTTGCCATAATCATTATTCCTTCCTTCATAAAAAAATCTATTTTTCTATAAAGTTTATAACATATTTTAATATTTTTATCAATAATTTAGTTATATGAAGAATTATTATATGAATTTTTTGATTTCGTATTGTATAAAGTCATCTTCTTTACTTAAAGCTTCTCTAAATTTTTCTGTTACCGTTATACCAGTTTTAGTAATTGTAATTTCGTTACCTAAGTTTTTATCTTCAACAAAATTTATTAATTGAAAACTAAAGCCAAGTTTTAATAAATTAATAATTTTAATATCAACTGTATTATATAAATATTTGTTATACAAATTTTCATCAATTAACTGTAGATCAAATAAACTTTTTACTAATTTTGCAAATTTATAATTCAAAAAATCATCTTCAATTTTTGATTTTATGATAGCCAAATTTATTCTATCTTTTAATTGCTTATGTTTACGCAAGTCTATGTAAACTTTCCTTGTTCCATTATATATTCCCGAATTATATTCTTCTTCACCGAATGAATTACCAATATAAAACAAACTTTGATCATTTTCATGATCATTGAAGTATTTCAAGAAATGCCCAATTTTTGTCTTAATATCAGCATAAAAAACTTTATCCAAATAATATTTATAAAATTTTTGGGCTTTATCATTATTCAGTCTTAATAACTCAACATCAGTTATTTCTTTTTCAAGTGATCCAGAAATAAAAATTGTTACTGCTAAATCTACTAATTCTCCCTTATTGGTTATTTTGTTTGCATTTTGTATCCTGTATTCTAAATTTGGAAGAATACTATCAAAATTTTTATAAAAATTGTTAATGTTATTTTTTATTAAAATAGTTCTTATTGTTTTACTTGTAAAAGATTCGATATATTCATCTTCGATTTTCTTTATGCTGTTCTTTTTTTCTATATTAAGTTTGGATGAAACTAATAACGGATTTTCAACATTGTCTTTTTCATCACATCTCAATAATTTTATTTTATTCATAAAAGATTGATTACCACTATATTTAATTGTTTTAACAAAATTTATAGGACAAAGCAATTTATCTAATTGTGGTGGCGAAGTAAAAATTTCATTCAATCTATTTACTCTACCGCACAAATTAATTAAATCATTAGTAGTCAAATTCCTAACATCCATAATAAATATATTGTCAATTGGAAAATTAACACCTTCTAGAATAGTCGTATTGGAAATTAAATAATTAATTTTACTACAAGATTTAAATTTAGTTAGTAAATAATCCTTAATGATATCTGGTATTTTACCATGTATGTAAATAACACCACGCTTAATTAAATCAATCATATAATATTCTTTATTTGTGTATTTTGCAATCATGTTTGCAATATTATTAAGTTCAGAATCATTTTTATCACTAAATTCTGTTATTAAATCTTTTGCAAATTTTTCTATATCTTTTGGCTTAAAAAAATATATTAAATTCTTCTTTTTCTTTTCTTGATTAATATAATCAAAACAACTATTGCAGTACTCACCATTATCAAATTCTTTATCAACAAATCGATTATAGTAACTTATTTTTTTAATATCCTCATTATATATTTTAATCTTATATTCTTTAATACTAAACTCTATTTTCTGCAATTCAATAATATCTTCATTATATAATTTTAAATGTGATACGTCATTAATTAAGGGAGACAAATAGATAACTTTATGATTTTTATTCATCTTTCTATTTAAGCGGATTAATCTTGCTAACAATATGTTTCGCTCATCTTTTTCAAACAGCTTGTGAGCCTCATCTATATATAAAATATCAAAAAAAATATTATTTTCTTGTATTAGTCTAATTGCCCTTTCTTGGGTGAAAACCCCAATAATCCTGTTTTCATTATTATATTCTGTATCATGCATTAATACTCTATACTGTTTGTCTTTTGCAACATCTTTTATGTCTCGGTAAGTTTGCCATATTAATGCTTTTTTAGGAACAATAATACCAATTTTATTATATTTTTCTCTCAAAATATCTTCTTTTATGAAAGAACTTTTTCCATAAGATGTAGGAGCAACATATGCCCTGTATGCACTATTTGATGATAATAATGACTCTATTTTTTCTCTTTGTTCTTTTAATTCTATAATTGGGCCTGAACCATATTTTGTAATTCCATACTCTAAAACAGAATCTATTATTGTCTTATCATAATTTGTTAAAATACTTTTTGTTATTGGATAAAAACCATTATTTATTGAAAAATCAAGTAATGGACTAAAATTTTTTGTTTTTAGTGAATAATATAAAACCAAATAATATGCAAATTCAAAAAATCCTCTATTTTTATTTTTTTTATATTCATCAGAAAAAAGTATACTCATAGAAAGCATATATGAGTACTCATTATGTTGTAAATCTTCCTGCAGTGTTATCTTTTTTATTATATTGGAAAAAAAGTCATCTTCATTTGCTAATTTGTTTAAAGTATTTTTAGATTTACTATCCATGTTAATTCTCCAAATAATGCATAAATTCATTATAAACATAATTATCCAAACAAACAACGATAATGTCTTTATATGTTGCTTTAGAAAATAAATTGTTTATATCGTTAATTATTTCTTCTACACTTTGCTTATTTTCTATAAATAGTGTTGAAACGGGAATTAAATTAAATTCCGTTAAATTATGCATTTTATTTTCCTGATAATCCTTTGATAATTGTTTAATTTTTTTTATTATTGTAGTATCGCTTTTTTCATTTTGTAATGCAAGTATATGATAAACCGCATTAGACCACGGATTATTAGTTGTTCTACCTTCAATAGAATCGCCGATACAATCAATTGCCTCATTAATTTTATCTTTATGAAGTTGACTAGTTATTGATGATTTACTTTCCATAATCCAATAACTGTTATTATGCAAATACAAACCGTCAAATCCTTTTTTCATTGAGTTTTCTTCTAAGTTTCTGTATAAACATTGCTGTGTGTAACCCATTTCTCTCAAAACAACATGAGCAAAAAATTCAGCTACTGCACCATATTTTTGCTTTTCTGTCTTTTTATCTAAAAACTTTTTTACTTCATGTTTTGTAGGTTGCAACTCATATGTATGGTCTGCGCGAACAATATCCACGAATTCATTATTGATCTTATTTTCTACTTCTTCAAAAGAAGAAAATTTTACATAATATAAATTAGTTGTCATAATTTCCTGATTGACATTTTTGTATTTTATTTTTTCTACCGATATGTCCATGTTTTTTCCTCCAAGTATTGCTATATACTATATAAAATGTATGTAAATTCATTTAATTTTAAAAATTTTTTCTTTCACACTTAAAAGCATTAATTATTCTTTGTTGAATTAAGAATCAATAAAAAGTTTTTAATTATTAGTGAAAATATAATTTTATAACAATTTGCTACTATATATATTTTATAAAATTGACTATAAAACTTTTTATTACATTTCATGTGGGATTAAAAAATATTTGTAATCTTTTTTGATTTTATTACATGTGTCACATGTTATTTTTTCTTTGCAATAAATAATTATTTTACCAATCTGCTCAAACATTAAATGAACTTCATCCTTAAATCCTGTAATAGTTATGGTATATCCACCATTTTCTTTGGTGTCCATTATAATAATTTTTTCTCCATTGTTGTACGTGCGTGGTTTACTTACTACAGAATATTGATATGAATTATATATGAATTCTTTAAAACTATTTGAATATGTTGCTTTTATAGTACATCCACCAACGCTAACATCTACACCAGATTCAATCGCATTACTGAATAATTGATTCACTGGCAAAGTATTTCCTTGTCTTTCTTTTTGCATAACATAAAAAGTACTTGATGAACCGATCCAACAAAAATTTTCATTTAAATTCTTTTTACGTTCCTTTATGCATACGATATGTTTAATATTATTAGCATCATTATAGCAAATAATAAATTCTATATCATTAATTGGATTTTCACAGTGAAGCTCGTAGGCCAAATCAATTAATTTAGTAATACTTTTTTCAGTTTTACTATATAGGTCTAGTAAGTTGTTTACTAATTTAATATTGTTTCCTGCAAATGCTATACAACATTGTGAATCAACAATAATTATTTTGATAATGCCATATTTTTTTATATTCTTCAGTGTTTTAGCATCTAATGCTTTTTCTTCTATTTCATTAAACATAATTTTAGTATCACTTAATATTTCAATGGTTTCTCCATTCGTATAATCATTTTTAAATTTATGTGCATAAATAAAGCTCATATTCCCTCACTTTTCTATTATTACTATAACATTTGTATTTTGTTAGTTATTATTTTTCTGTAAATGATTTCAATAAGCTTAATTTTTGTGTAATATTATTTAAAATCTAACAAAAAAACTCCCCATAAAGATAGGGAGTTTATAATCATTTAATCTATCTTTTAAGAGTGTTCCCCCACTACAAGCTTAAGAAATATTTAGTTTACTTTTATATTTTACCATATTTTGACAATTATTGCAAGAATTTAATGAATTTTTTGCAAATTGTATTGTCCGCGTACAATAGATTGTGTACACGGACACTGACTATTAATTTATAATTTAATAGTGTATTAGCAAAATAAGTAAAGATTCTATTTTAATTTTTTTAAACAATCATTTAAAAATTCTTCGCATTCTTTATTAGAAAATTATTATTTTTACTAGTTATTAAATAAGTATTCATTATATCTAATTTTTTGTATCTATTTATTAATTTTCTCGTTTATTTAGTCCGATTTAATCAAACTAGTTTTTGCTCTATTAACGCTTTCTTGTAAGCTTTACTAAATATAGCTAAATTATTTATAATTGTTATATTTTCTAAAATAATTCCTGTCATAATAATTACTTCCTTCCTGCAATTATTATAACAAAAAAGTACTCATTTGCGTTAATAAGAATTGGGGATTCTTACATGAACAAAATTGGGTACTTTTATTTTAACATTTATACACCTACAAACACACTCGAAATAAACAAAAAAGCCAACACAGGCCATAAAAACGCCCTCAAAAGTGAAGATTTTGCCCATATTGGCGTAAAAAGACAAGAAAAAAAGTAATGACACAAATCGTTATCTGTATCATTACTTATGTTTTCTAATGTGTTCCTAACACTCACTTAATACAATGCACCCTCTAAACTAGTACAGGGTGCACTTTTTACCCAAAATCATTGTTTTATCCCAATACCCACTTGACAGACGTGACAAACATGACAAGACTATTGCTTTTGCTGGAATAAGTGCATAATTCATCATAAAAGACCTCGTCTTGAGGCTTTGATTCTTTATTTCTTATTTCCTTGATAATTTGAATTATTAGGATTTAATTGATTAACGTGATTATTATTGTTTGCTTGATGACGCTATTATTAGGATTGTGCTGATTAGCATAATGGTCACGCTGTTGTTGAGTATGTGTACTACTAGATACACCGTTTCCATGTTTTGACATTTAATTTACCTCCTTAATCTTCGTAAATTTCATATGCAACTCTAGAGCCTTTTACTCTTTGTGCATGATATCTTTTGCCATTTGATTTCCAGTGAGGGAAATTATCTGCTTTTTCCTCGTTGGTATCACGATGGCAAACTATAATGTTTTCTAGAACATCTGAACCACCAATTGATAACGGTCTAATATGATCTAGTGTTGGATGGAATTTACTATTTGGATTACCACAAGATGACTTTTTCATAAGCCTTCCAGTGTAATCATATACATCTTCTTTTTTACCATATAGCTTATTCCATACATCGATTGTATTATATTTTGACATTTTGATTACCTCCTTTCAGCATTAATTATATCACTTAATGAGTAAGCAAAAAATGAACCACGTGGTTCCAAAATAAAAAAAGAGACTCCTAAAATGGAATCTCCTCTACTTTTGCATTGGTTGCTTTAAGCAATCTTAGCAAATTAATTTGATTAGGTTTTCTTTGACCTGTACAGAAATAATTAACTGTTCTTAGTTCAACACCAATAATATCAGCTATTTCTTGATGTGTTTTACCGGAAGCATCAATTATTTTATAGATAAATAAACCTAGTTCTGGATAAATCTTTCTATTATCCATACACAATTACCTCCTAGTCCTAAGACCGTTGTCCGTAACTAAGTAATTGCAGTATTATTATATAATTATTTTAAGATTTTTTCAATTTTTGAGCAGCGAATATATTAGCATAGTTAAATGCTTCCTTAAATATTTCACTATGAAACTGAATATAATCACCCAAAGTTTTAAAGCTTAAATACATAAGCATCAACTTAATAACATCATTTTCACCAACATCTAATTTATCGGATTTATAGTCGCCATGTATAATTGCGTTTCTATCAATCATTCCATCACTCTTAGATATTCGCTCGTATTTTGCATTAAATATATCCCAATTTTCTTTAGCATGAGGCATATCAATATAAGGCAATATAGATTCTATCTTTGCTGCTCTCTGTTTACCATTTTTATATTTTTTTTCTTTTTCAAAATAACCTTCAAGAACTTGTGATGTATTCTTTAGCTCATTTTCGATTAAAGCAAACATTGTCCTTGCAGCGGTTCTATAATAGCCATTATATAAATTACCAAATACTGATTCCATATCTTCTTGCTTTCTAACAAGTGATTCACCTGGACAACTTATCTTAAAGAATGATTCAAACAATGTTCTTAACGAAATATAATCTCCATACTTTAAAGTATCAAGAAAATCATTATATGAAATATCTTTATCTAATATTGGAGGATCTGGTGTTTCTAAAAAATATAGAAAAATCCCTTCTTCAGCATAATCATCCATTCTATCAAGATAATCTTTCGTGAACAATTTGTCTTTGCACTCGTTTATATATTGATCTAATTTTAGATGTGCCCTAGCGTATTCAAAAAATCTTTTCTCTCTTTCTGGTTCGAGATTACCAGCCTCTTTGATTTCGGGTATTGAATTGACCGCCTTTGAGTATTCTTTATATTTGTCTGTTTGATTTATAAATATTTCAAGAACGTTATTCAAATTTTTAAACATTGAATCTTCATCAATTTTACTTGGAGATTTTATTCCTAAATTAGCGGCCTTTTTTGTACCTTCTTTGTATAATTCATAGAGTTTATCTTCTATCTCATAGAATGCTTCCATTTTTTCGTTGGCGATTTTGCTTAACTCTACTTGTTTAGCATAAAAAGGTTCGGTTGCTTTTTTATTTTCTTCAGCCTGAATTATAAATTTATAATATTTTTCTTGATCCAAAAAGCCACCTCCTTACAAGATTAAATAAAACTATTCCTCGTTTAACATTTTTTTACACATCAATTCGAATAATTCTCTATCAACTGTACCGTTATACATCCCCACTTCAGTATAAAAATCAAGTGCGTGCTGATCTTCAGCATATGGTTTTTCATAGTATATCCACTCAATATAGCATTCTTTATTGTCAAAACCAACAAAAGATATTAGTAAGACTGCGTCTAGTTTTCCTTGTAGTTGCTTAGCATCGCATAATACTTCGTAGAACCTATGATTTTCAAATTGTTTTTTCCCTAATGAAAAGAAAATAATTCCTATATTTTTGCTATCATAATTCAGTATGATTCCTTTTGAAAAATTAAACTTATCATTACATGCGTTCTCCCAAGAGCAAAAAAATCTTTCTACAAAACCGCATGCATCTTTTGGTCTAATTGATTGCAAAATATTTATAATTATTTTTAATTCGGTTTTCCCTTTAGGACGATCATCTTTTAGTTTATTTATTACACTTTGTAGCTTTAGTGCATTGTCCATTTGGTTTTTGTCACCATCATAAATATAATTTTTAAAAAATGCTGCAAAATCTTCTTCATTTCTAACTTGAGATAAAGTTATGGAATTATAATTTTCTCCTACTACGACGTTCGGCAAACTGTTGTTTTTACTAAGCCATTTCCCCCTTTCTTGTAAATAATAAAATATATCGTACGGAAGAATTAAAACCTCCATCATTTTTTCATAATCCATAATAGAAAGAATATTTATGTTTACATCATTATAATTGATAATTTTTTTATAATTATTTATTGAACTACAGTCGAATATAATTAGAGGAAATACTATATTATCATTTTTTATAACAACTTTTTGATGATATAAATCGTTAACATATATTTGATTACTCTTTATGGCATCAATTGTCGATTTCATTTGTTCAAATGCTTTTCCATAAACAACATCTTTTAACCATTGTTCATCACTTTTCCCCTGATTATTTTTATTTCTTTCTTTAATTTGAATGGCCAAGTACATGTCGCTTGATTCAAACAGAGCATCACATAATTCAACCTTATTATTCTCATCATTTATATATTTTAAATTCTCATAGACATTGTCTTTACTAAAGAATTTTTCTCCTATTTTATTACATATTCTCTCTGATTCTGTCATAAAAACTACCTCTTGTTTTCCAAACTAAAGTCTACTTCCACATCACCATCACCAAGAACAGCTTTTAGTTCATCTTGAGATATATCTATATGTCCTAACTTAGTAAAGTTCCAAGTATTCTCATCATAATAAATTGTGATTTGATTACCTTGGTATAGGATTACATCTCCTGGAATTGTCGTGATACTAGTATCATTTCTAGGTAAACTGAATCCTAGTGACCCAACTTTTTCAAAACTTCCATAATCATGCATAGCTATAATTACATCAGCATCTTTTAATTTCTCAAGCATGGCTTCCGCTGACGAATTATTTTCTAGTTTTATTTCTAGAATTTGATTATTGACAGTTACATACATGTATTTAACCTCATCTAGTTCTGGAGTTGATGGTTCCTCTGCTTGAGACGGCGTCTCAATATCTGTTGTTGATGGAATAGTTGGAACATTGTTAGTTGAGCTATTGTTGGATGAACACCCAACCAACACGATTAGCACTGATAGAAACACTAAGGTAAATAACTTCTTCATTTATTTCACCTAATGAGACTTTTTAAACCCTTTCTTAGAATCAGCATCAAAACCAATTTTCCAAAATCCCATATCTAACATCTTCATTTGTGGATATGGTAAGCCTTCTACCTCCATATTTTTTCTAGCATCTTCTAGCTTTTCAGAATTATCCTCATAGAAATTAACTAATTCTAGTATAGATTTTTTATTAAATCTTTGTGTTCCAACTTTCTCAATTGATAATCCCGACCTAAAATATCTGTCGTATGCTGGACAACAACCTAATACACCCATTAATATCTTTGTTACCAAGGTTTCTGATACATCGTTAGCTATTATTTCTTCTTTTACTTCTCGTCTTATTCCTTCATAATATTTAGCGATAAATTCAGCAAGTTCAAACAATAGATTTAAATTGTTTTCTTTTTTATATTGAGAACATTCTATTCCTAATAACACATCATATTTTTTATTAAGTACTTCTTTTATTACAGGAATATGAATTCTATAATCTTTTTGCAATAAGAATGATGAACCTCTATACATTCCCCAACTTGCAAGATAAAAAGATAAATGCAAACTTAAAAAATTATAGTCGTGTTGTGATTCACTTCTTGCATCATGAAATACTTTATAGTTATGTTCCCAAGAACGAAATCTTCCAAAATCATCAATTCTTAATTCGTTATAAAAGTCTGTTGCAGCATAAACAATTTTATCAGCTGAATTGGCATTGTATGACTTTTGCATTATTAACTCACCACCTATATTTTTAGTCCAGAAAGAACTATCTTATAGTCTTCATCTGTCAAGCTCTTTCTAAGCAATTTTACTGCATTATAATTATCTTCATCTATTGTATTGAAACAACTCAAATGATACAGTTTCACTTGATATCAGGTAGTTTCAATAAAGTTTCATATGGTTGCAGTGATTTGAAACCACTTGTTTATTATATCTTAGTGACCGCTTTTCTCTCTATTGCAAGTTTTACAAAGCATTTGACAATTTGCGTCATCGGTCTTACCACCTAAATGCCATGGTGTTATATGATCGCCTTCCATTTCTGATATATCCCACACCTTAGATTTAGTAGGTTTATTCATAGCAACACATCTAGGACAAATGCCATGTTGATTATTATAAACACGAAGTTTTTGTGCATCTGTAAATGTTCTTAGATTAAGGTGTTTTTCTAACCCGTCAAGCACATATAAATAGATGCCTTTTTTATTAGTAACTTCATCATCTAAATATAATTCAGCAATTCTCGTTTCTAAAGCATTTGTATCATAAGTATTTGTATGATAAGTATTGTAGAGCTCAGCCCAATTTATACCTTTCATTTCTTTTCTATATTTAGGAAAAGTCAATTGAACCCAATCAATAACATTTTTGAAATAAATCCACAATTCATTGGCATTTGGATCGTGTTGATGTACTGACATATACTGTTCAACATTACCACCATTAATCCATTCAATAGCAGTTTCTAGTAATTCTTGTCTTAATGGAGATCCATTGACATATTTATTAGCAAGTAAATACGCAGCGCAATTTGATTTACTAAATTTTAATTTTGCATCACTAAGCCATGAACCTGTATATACAGCGTTTCTTAATTCTTGTGGGGTTAATTGCTCTCCTGCGATATTAATAGTTTTAAACCATTCGAGTTTTTCTAAGTCATTGCCTTCACAAATGTAAATCATACATTTATAGTCAAGAATTTTTCTTTTTTCAACATCGGTTAGATTATGAAAGAACTTATTATTAAGAGAAAAATCGCTATTAACGTATTGGCAAAAACTTATGGTTCTTTGCTGACCATCTAAAACTTCAAATGTTCCATCTTCGTTTTTTACCCAATACATAACGTTTAATGGAAAGCTTTTATTGATGGTGTCCATTACGGCATTACGTTTTACTTCGTTATAAATAAATTCTCTTTGATACGGAGGTCTGATATTTAACTTGCCATCATATCCTGTAACGCCTTGTTCGGCATTATCGGTGTAATTTTTTACAATTTCCTCTATTTTAATTTCGTGTAATTCAATTTTCATGGCTAAATTCTCCTTATAGTTACTCGGGCATATATACTTTGATAAAGTTCTCCTGTTTCACAATCTTTAAACGCAGCAGGTTTAGTATCACTTGAAAGATGTTTTCGATATAAAGTTCCTTTCGCGTTAATAGTATATTTCCCAGTTGGATTCCCGTTATTGTCTAAAATTTCCATTCGTCTTTCTGATGTAAAAGTGCAGCTTCCGACAATTCCAAGTTCAATTAATCTAAACTGTTCCGGATTATACTTATCTAAAAAGGTAATAGGGACTCCCATAATACCATTGCAATAATCCAATTCTTCTTTTAAATATCCATTACTCATCATAATTTGCTCTAGTCTTTCTTGATTCGACGAACAATTATTCTGAAGTAAGGCTGTACTCTCTCTCATGTAGACTAGATCTTTTCCGTCGTTGCCTTTTCTAAATCTTACAATTTCAAATTGTTCTGGATTATATTTGTCAAGGAAAGTAATAGGTACTCCAATACATTCATAATAGTCATCTGGGATTTCTTTAAAACTATCAACATTAATAGCATCATAGTTTTCATACTTAGGGTATTCTTCAGGGGTATACTTTTTATATAAGATCAAATCTTCCTTATGCTTAGAAACCTCCATATTTGTAAACCAACAAGAAGTTGAAACCCTGACCATTTTTTTACCGTCAACAATTTTATGATATTTTTCCGTGCTATCTGGGACTATAAAGTACATGCCAACATTAAAGTTTGTATATCCAGTTCTTATTTTGTCTTCCTTAAACATACCAAAAATTTCTTTATATGTTAGTGCATTTGTATTACCTATAATTATGAATTTTTTGTTATATTGCCCTAATTGAGCTACGTATTCTCTAAACAAACTAAAAGGTGGATTTGTAACTACTATATCAGCTTCTTTTAATAATTCAATTGATTCCTCACTTCTAAAATCACCATTGCCTTCTAGTTTGGTCATGACATTTTTCTCATTTTTTAAAAGATATTCGACATCGGATAAATCAATAGCCCCATCGCCGTTATAATCAAGAACTTCATTAATCACGATTTTATGAGCTGTTTTTTCTGGGTTATCAATTTCGTATCCGTCTAGAAAATCAAATAGAGAAAGTTGCTCATTTGCAGCAGGAGATCCATCATAACAAATTGCAATTAATTTCTTTAATCCAAGAAAATTGAAATTCATTGCAAAATATTTAAAGAAATTGGATTCAAAAGGATCATCACAGTTACATAAAACAATTTTATCCTTAAAGAATTTTTTATAATGTTTTAATTCTAATTCTATATCACTTAATTGTGTGTAAAACTCATCGGCTTTATTTTTCTTGGCTTCATCCATTAATTTAGTTGCCATTATTAATCTTCCTCCGCTTCAATGTTGTGTTCTTTGAAAAGTTGTCTTAATTTTTCTTTAGCGATAACGGTAGGCTCATGATAACCCTTCTCCCATCTATTAACAGTAGAAAAAGATACTCCAAGATTATTAGCGAGATCTGTTTGTGAATAATTAAGTTTTGCTCTTAGTTTAATAATTGCACTTGGATAATCAATTTGCATAAAAATACCTCCAACTAGCATCTTTTGATAAATTATAGCACTTTTTATAACTTTTATCAACAAATAACGCTAAAATTGGAGATATTTTTCTAAAAAATTTAGATTTCAAGATTATTTATTGTTCTTCTTACTTCTAACCCTGTTCCAGTAAACATCTTTACAGTGGCTAGAGCAAAATCTCTTTTGCCTATGACCTCTGGTTTGGAACAAGAAATTCCCACATACAGGACAAATTGCTTCATGGTGAGCTTTCTTATATCTACTAATAATTGTTTTAACTGTAGATATATTAGCACCAGTAATAGATGCTATTTCAGCATAACTTAATCCTTTCCCTTTTAGTTTTAAAATCTCTTCTTTGTTCATGGTTTATTACCTCCTTCTACTTAAGAACGGAAACAAGATTATCGAAAGTAAACCTTGATTCTTATTTCCTTCAGAAGTTAAGGGACAAAAAATGATAGTTTGATAACCTTTTTATTAAAATTTTTTGAAAATATTCTTAAAAACACGAAATAACACGATTACACGATAGGAAACGCAGTTGATTGCTTTCGTTTCAGCTTTACACAAAAGAGATTTTAAAGGAATTAGAGTCAAAGGGTTAAAAGTTAAAATAAAAGAGGATTCAAGACCTATAAACAGACTCGAACCCCCTAATTTTGGTGTTTTTATATAAAAAGGTGCTGATTTTGAAGAGATTCTTCGTATCAACACTGTTGTTTTTTAATGGTGCAATCGATGAGACTCGAACTCACACGTTTATACAAACACTACCCCCTCAAAGTAGCGCGTCTACCTATTCCGCCACGATTGCAAATTTCCCAAAGTGGGAAGTGTTTTTTAATCAATTTCGGTTACATCATCTGGAAGATAAATGTTAACATCTTCATGAGCATTGGTGCTAGTTGCAATTTTTGATAGTGGTAATTTCAAGAATGTTACTACCGCTTCCGCAAGCGTATTACCATCCATATCGTATACTTTAGCTTCACCAACAAAAGCACGATGAGTGTTTTTAATGATTTTACCAACCGCTTTTAGAGTAACATCGTATGGAACAACTTTTCTAAATTTGACATTTAGTTCAGTAGTTACAGCCCAAGTTTCTGGTTCAGTTACCCAAATAGCTCTACCAGCTATTTCATCTAACATCGCAGTGATAAGTCCACCATGTACTCTTTCAGGATAACTTTGGTGGATTTCTTTGTATTTAAAGATACTAATTACTGATCCATCTTCCATTTCATAGAAAGGTGCTTTTAGACCAAATTCATTTTCAATACCACAAATATAACAAAGTTTACTGTTTGTTTGTTTTTTAACTACTTTCATATTTTATTAAATCCTTTCGTAAAATAAATAAAGGAGGAATAATTTTGAACACTGAATTTGATGAGTTAAAAGAAACTATCACAGCCTTATCAAAATGGTTAGATAGTATTCCTCCTTATGAATATAGTCTATATGCAACAATTATTGCTTATATTATATCATCTTTTCTAAATACGGGAGCCCTTAATGCCCTTGGAAATTGGTTTGAACAACTTGGTCAAATCATGTTAACAATTGCGGCACAACAAAGTGCATCACCAACTCAAGAAGAATATGAGGCTTTAAAGAATGAGGTCAGAAAGCTTAGAAGAGAGGTTAATGAGTTAAAGAATAATGATTAAATGTTGCGCCAATATGGTTTTGGACAATCTTCAGTAATAGCTTTACGGTAATACTTCCATTCTTTTTTGTCATATACGTCTTTACCATCGGCTAATAAATTGTTCAATTTTTTACTTCTTATTCTTAATTTTTCTTCTAATTTAGTTAGATATACAATTCTTGAAATGTCAAAACGCACAAATGGATAGTCAAAACTTAGTAATTCATAAGCTTTGCTGATGTCAAATTTTTCATCACCTTGTAATGCAAAGTAAGCATAGTAATAGGCAGTATGTGAACAAATGAATTTTTTAAATTTTTGAACAGCTTTTAAAATAATTGATTTAGCCTCTTCAACATCTTGTTTAACGCCAACTCCTTCAATTAAAGAGTGAGCATAGTAACTATAAGCACAATCACAACTTGGCTTAGTTTCTTGTTCAATTAGTTGATATGCCATATCATACATTTTATGAGCTAAACTAAAGTTTTTCTTTAGTTCAAAGCCACGTCCTAAAATAGCATTTACACAAGTATTAGCAGGCATTTCTTGTCTACATTCAAATAACTTAATAATAGCTTTTTTGATATTTTGTTTAATGCCATTTTCGCCATATAAATATCTAACTGCCATCTTCTTTTTACACCAAACTGGAAGTAATGGGTATGTTTTCTTACGGTCATACTTTTTAATAATCTTTGTTATCGTTTTATCAGGCTTTTCATAGTCTGATAAAACATCAATATATTCAATATCAGTAAGATAACCTAATTCATGAGCTTTATCATAGTAATTTAGTACTTTTTTAATTGGTGTGCCAAGTCTAAAAGAATTTTCAGCTAATTGGTAAAAAATTACCCCTTCTGGATTTTCTTTTGCAAGTTTTAATAACATCGCATTAGAATCTAGTTCATCATTTAGTTCAATATTTATATCAATGATGTCGGAAGCAATAAAGTTTTCATGTGACATTTCTAAAGCTTGTTTGTAATATTTTCTAGCTTCTTCTAAATTGTTTAGTTTTTTGTTAAATACACCAAGGGTATAAACTAATTTCCAATTATCTTGGTATTTGTCAAAAGATAATACTAAGTCTCTTCCTTCTTCATATTCACCAACTTCATCATAGAATTTAGCTTTTTCTAGAACAATATATTCAGTATGATTTCCATCATCAAGTTTATCGATTAATTCAAAGGCTCTGTCTTTGTCTTTTTTTATAGTATATAGTTCAACTAACAAAGAAATTGCAAGTAAATCTTTTTCATCATATTGTAAACATATTTTTAAGTTATCAATTGCTATATCAAGATATTCTTTATTGGCAACCGTATCTTCATCATATTTACAGTAGTAGGCTCTAGACTTTAGGTAATACAAAGTTTCACTTGCCCCATGTTTTGCCATCATTTCATCAATTAAGCTAAGTGCTTGATCGGTTAAGTTTAATGATATTAAAATATCTGTTTTGCAAATAAGGAAATCAACAACATTGTTTAATTCTTCATCGGCATTATCAATGCAAGTATCAATGTATTTTAAAGCTTCTAGATATGAGCTTTTAGTGCCTCTACTAGCATATGCTTTAGCAAGCGCATAAGCTATTTCACTAGTAAATGGCGCATCAAGTTCTAAAGCTTTAGTGCCATATTCAATAACTTCATCTGGCATTTCTAAGTGATCATAAACAAGAGTAGCAAGAGAATAAGATTCTTTAACATATCTTGTACGGTTAGCAATTAGAATTTTTAAATCTTCAATTGAATCATCGATGTGTAAATTTAAATTTGCAATATCAAGTGATGCTCTTGCATATAAAGCATCATAATATAATGTTTTATTTTCAAGTTCTAAATTATCATTTATTAATTCTGTTAATTTATCATATGCACTTTTATTATCGCCTTGGTCAACATATTGTAAGGCATTTATAAATTCTTCATATTTTTTCATGTTAATATTTTCTCAATTCTCTTTCTTCGGCTTTTTGTTTCATGTCTTCACGTTTGTCGTAAAGTTTTTTACCTTTTGCAAGACCAATATTTAGTTTTGCAAGTCCATTTTTTAAGGTTATGTTAAGGGGTACTAAAGTATAACCCTCTTTTTGAATTTTTGAATGAATTTTAATTATTTCTTTTTTGTGTAATAGTAATTTACGGGTTCTATCAGGTTTATGGTTAAAAATATTACCCATTTCATATTTTGAAATGTTTAAACCATTTACAAACATTTCATTATTTCTTATCGTGCAAAAACTATCTTGAAGGTTTACTTTGCCAACTCTTATGGCTTTTATTTCTGTTCCGGTTAAGACAATCCCACATTCATAGGTTTCTAAAATGTAATAGTCATGACTTGCTTTTTTGTTTTGCGCAACAATTTTTATCGCATCTGTGGCCATTTTAGTCCTCCTTCTTGATAATTTTAAAGTTAATCTCACTTTTTTCTAGATTAGCACTGACAATTTTAACGGTTAAACGGTCACCTATTTGATATACTTTATGATTTCTTTCACCAACAATTCTACCAAATTTATCGTCAACATCGTAATAATCATCTTGCATATCGGCATATTTTACTAATCCTTCAATTGAATTATCTAGAGTAATAAATACTCCAAAGTTAGTAATTGAGGTAAGTAATCCTGAAGTAATAGTACCAATAAATCTACTTGCATATTCAACTTTCTTGTAATCAACACAATCACGTTCTAATACTTCAGCGCGTTTTTCAGTTTTGCTTGATTGAATACTTGCATAGTTTACTTTGCTAGCAAAATATTCAACTGGTGAAGTTACTGTTACCTCATCTTCTCCTAACATAAATTGTTTAACAAGACGGTGAACTAAAAGATCAGGATATCTTCTAATTGGTGAAGTAAAATGGGTATAGCATTCACTTGCTAGACCAAAGTGACCAATATTGTATTCTTGATATTTAGCTTTTGACATACTGCGTATCATCATTTGGTTGATAATAATATCTTTAGATAATTCTTCACTATCTTTTTCTTCATCGTTTTCTAAACTAAGTAATACTTCTTGAAGTTTTTTAGGCATTGCTTTTTTGTTTTTTATTTTTACATTATAGCCGAATAAGTCTAAGGTTTCAAGTAATTTAGTTATTTTTTCATCACTTGGTTCTTCATGAACACGGTATATGAAAGGTACATTAAGCCAAGTCATGGCTTCCGCAACCGTTTCGTTTGCCGCAAGCATAAATTCTTCAATTAGTTTTTCAGCACTTCTTTGTTTTCTTAAAACAATATCCACTACTTTACCATTTTGATCTAAGATTAATCTTGGTTCAAGTGATTCAAATTCAAATGAACCTCTTTTTATTCTTTTATTTCTAAGAGTTTTAGCAAGTTCATTCATTTGTTTTAACATCGGGTAAATGTCAAAATAAGCATCACGGATTGCTTGATTTTTATCTTCAAGCATTGCGTTTACATTAGAATAAGTCATGCGGTGTTTATTGTTAATAATAGCTTCAAAGATATCATGATTTATTATTTTACCATCATGGTCAATTTCCATTTCGCATGCCATTACCAGTCTATCAACTTTTTCATTCAATGAACAAATTCCGTTAGATAATTCTTTTGGTAACATTGGAATTACCCTATCTGGTAGATACACACTTGTACCTCTATTTAAAGCTTCGGTATCTAGTGGGCTTTTTTCTTGTACATAGTGACTTACGTCCGCAATATAAACCCCTAAATGATAGTTACCACTATCATTATATTCTAAACTTATCGCATCATCTAAATCTTTGGCATCATCACCATCAATGGTAATTATTAGTTTATCACGCAAATCTCTTATTTTAGGATTTTTTTGTAAAATTACTTCACTATCAATTTTATTAGGTATTGTTTTTATTTCTTTTTTTACATCTTCAGGAAATTCAACTGGTACCCCACTTGATAATACCATACTAGTTATGTCAAGTCCTGGTAAGTGTTTGTTACCATACACTTCAACAACTTTACCATCTGCGGTCATATTAGGAAAGTATTCGGTAATTTCTACTTTAACGATATCATTAACTTTAGCTTTTTTTAAATCTTTTTCTTTAATAAATACTAATAGTTTAATTTTTGAATCAATACTTCTAACAATTGCCTTTTGTCTTAATCTAGATACTGGTCCAATAATTACGCGGGTGTTGCGTTTAATTATTTTAACAACTTTTCCTTCGTATCTACCAAGGTTATCTAAATAGTATTCGACAAGTACTTCATCGTAAGTGATTGCTCCATTTATATTATCGGATTTAATAAATATACCGCCTAAATCAGTATCAACAAAAGCATAACCACCATCTTTTACATCAATGATGCCTTTCGCAAGATTAAGTTTTTCAAATGTTGCGTATTCACCTCTACTATTGTGAGTAATTTCTCCTTCATCTTCTAATTGATTCAAGGTTTTTACTAATTGGGTAAATTCTTTACTATCTTTTAGATTCAACAATTGAAATATTTGGTTTGGAACCATTGGATGGTATGAGTCACTTTGTAATAGTTTTAAAATTTTTTCGCGCATTTTTCTCACCCCTTTGAAAAATAAAAAGGACTATTAAAAACAATAGCCCTCTTATTTTTTAATTATCTTAATATAACAGCTAAAATAGCTACAACAAAGAAAGCTATTGAAAGCACTGTTGTTATATTGTTAATTACTTTTTCAGCTCCCCTTTGTTTTTGAACAGATGATTTTTCACCAGAAAAAGCACTAGAAGCATTTTCTTTAGATGTTTGTAAAACAATTATCATAATCAAAAATAAAGATATAACTAATAGTAAATAATCGAACCATTGCATAATATGTGGCCTCCTATACGTTATTTTTCTATATATTCAATACTACTTGACTTATTATAGCACATTTCCAAAAATATTTCTAGTAATTTAATAATTATTTTGTAAATTTATCAATTATTGCATGGTTAACAACATCATCTACGGTTTCTACTGGTATGATATTTAAGCTATTCTTAACGCTTGCGGGGATCTCTTCTAAGTCCTTAACATTATCTTTTGGTATTAAGATTGTTTTTAATCCACTTCGGTGTGCCGCAATTGATTTTTCACGTAAACCACCAATTGGAAGTACTCTACCCCTTAAAGTGATTTCACCAGTCATACCAACGTTATGGTCAACTTTTTGACCAGTAAAGGCTGAAATGATACCAGTTGCAATTGTTACACCAGCTGATGGACCATCTTTTGGTACAGCTCCTTCTGGTACATGAATATGAATATCAGATTTTTTGAATTCATCACAATCAATGCCAAATTTTTCCGCATTTGATTTAACATAACTTAAGGCAGCTTGAGCTGATTCTTTCATGACATCACCAAGTTTACCAGTTAATACGAGTCTTCCATCACCTTTATAGTGGGTTACTTCAACTTGTAAAGTGTCACCACCAAATTGTGTGTAGGCAAGACCAGTTACAACTCCAACTTGATCTAAGTCATCATTTGCATTGTAAGTATATTTTGGTTTACCAAGATATTCTTCTAAGTTATCAACATCAATATCTACACGTTCAACATGATTCATAAGAATATTCTTAATGGCTTTTCTAATAATAGTACCTAACATTCTTTCTAATTCACGAACCCCTGCTTCACGGGTGTATTCTTGAATTATACGATAGATTGCTTGATCACTTATACTAAAGTATGCTTCATCTAAACCATTATTAAGTAATTGTTTTTTTAATAAATGGCGTTTAGCAATTTCAAATTTTTCATATTCGGTATAACTAGATACTTCAACAATTTCTAATCTATCTCTAAGTGGGGCAGGAATATTGTCTAGATAGTTTGCGGTGGCAATGAAGAAAACATTTGATAAATCATATGGTTCTTCTAAATAGTGATCACTAAAGTATTTGTTTTGTTCAGAATCTAATACTTCCAACATTGCGCTAGTTGGATCGCCTTTATAATCACTTGACATCTTATCAATTTCATCTAATAAGAATACTGGATTATTAGTACCTGCTTTAACCATTCCTTGTAATATACGACCTGGTAATGCGCCAAGGTATGTTCGACGATGTCCTCTAATTTCAGATTCATCTTTGACACCACCAAGTGCTTGTTTTACAAATGATTTATTTAAAGCTTTCGCGATGCTTTTGGCAAGTGAAGTTTTACCTACTCCGGGAGGACCTACTAAACAAAGAATTGTTTGAGGATTTTTATGACTCATAATTTTTACGGCAAGATATTCTAAAATACGTTCTTTTACCATATCTAAACCATAGTGTTCTCGGTCTAATTCCGCTTTCGCAAGATTAATATCTTCTGAATCAACTGATTGTTTACTCCAAGGTAAATCAATCATAAAATCAAGGTATTTTCTAATAACCCCAGATTCTGGTGAACTGCCTGGCATTGAAACATAACGATTTAATTCTGTCATCGCTTTTTCTTCAATTGATTTTGGCATACCTGCTTCTTTAATCTTTTTACGGATTTCATCAATTTCAGTTTCACGTTTAGCTTTCTCACCAAGTTCTTCTTGAATTGCCTTCATTTTTTCACGAAGGTAATACTCTTTTTGTGATTCATTAATACTACGTTTTACTTCATTATCAATTTTAATTTCTAATTCTTTGAACATTTGTTCTTTATATAGATCTTCTAATAAATAAGTTAAACGAGTAGTAACATTATCTTCTAATAAATAACGTAATTTAGTGTCACGATTTAAATCAAGATTGTGTACAAGTATATCTGAAATTTCATCATATGAAAGTTCAGTATTATTAATGTTTATACCATCTTTCTTAAGAACACTATCTATATTATTTTCAGTCAAGAATTTCTTTATTAAATCATAGGTTGCATCATTTTTCATAGTATCTGAACTAGTCGATGGTAAAGTTACAAAATCAACTAAACAACTACCACTAGTATTATCAATACTATTAATCTTGCAACGTACAATTGTTTGGAATTTTACTCTTCTCGTACCATTGGGACTAGTCATATTTAAAATGATTTTTGCCACAATTCCTACATTATAATAAAGTACTACTTCGTTTTTATTATTACGGGTACTATAATTTGGAATTAATAATACTACATAATTTTTATATTGTTCAGCATTTTTCAATGCCTTAATGTCGCTATCGATAGCAAAATCTGCTCTTAATCCATTGCTTGGTAGTGGTACTATATCACTTACCACAACTCCTGGTAATTGAGCATCTACAATATCAGTACGATTAAACATTTTGGCTCCTTTCTGATACTATTTAAGCATCTATTAAATGATTTTTTTCTTTAATTATTTGTCCTTTTTGTATAGTAATTTTTTTAGTTCCATCGTTAAATGGTAATTCAAACATCGTATCAAGCATCAAATCTTCAATTATTTTTCGAAGAGATCTAGCACCCGTTTTTTCTTTTATGGCTACTTCCGCAATATAATCAATTGCGTCTTCCATAAAAGAAAGTTCAACATTATTAGTTGCAAATAGTTGTTGATATTGTTTAGTAATGGCATTACTAGGTTTAGTTAAAATTAATTTTAACTCTTCTTTGGTTAAGTCTTTTAGTTTAGCAATAACCGGAAGTCTACCTAGTAATTCAGGGATAATCCCAAATTTACGAATTTTTTCAATATCTAATTCAGATTCATTAACTATTTTAGAGTCAAACCCTACACTATATTTCTTTCTTCCATCAAGGCCATCAAATGCTCCTGCACAAATAAACAAGATGTTTGAGGTATCGATTTGTAAGCATTCTTGGTATGGGTGTTTTCTTCCCCCTTGTGGTGGGACATTTACAACATTACCTTCAATAATCTTCAACAAGGCATTTTGAACACCTTCACCGGATACATCTCTAGTTATTGATGGATTTTCGCCTTTTCTAGCAAGTTTATCAAACTCATCAATAAAGACAATCCCTTTTTCCGCAAGTCTAATATCGCCGTCTGCGTTTTGAATTAGTCGCAATAAGATATTTTCAACATCTTCACCGACATAACCCGCTTGGGTATAAACGGTCGCATCACAAATAGCTATTGGGACATTGATGATTTTGGCCATAGTTTTAGCAAGCAATGTTTTACCAACTCCCGTTGGTCCAATCATTAAGATATTAGATTTATTTAGGTTAGCTTCCGGGTGTTTTATTCTTAGATAATGCGAATACAGTGCCACTGATAATATTTTCTTAGCATGTTCTTGACCAATTACTTCTAAGTCAAGTTCATTATAGATCTTTTTAGGGGTTAAATCTTTACAACTAATCTTTTCTCGTAAGTGTTTATTTGATCTTTCTTGTTCTTCAAATTCAACCAAGTTATGATATAATTCTAAACAATCAAAGCAAATACAGGCATTTAAGCCCTCTATTCCTAGATTGTGAATGTTTATTTCACTGTTACAAAACGAACAATATTTAGTTTTTCCCATATATAGTAATCACGCTCCATAATTATTATGGAGCGATTTTACTTTTTTATGTTTAATATTAAATTTGAAAAATCGACAAATTATTTAGTTTCTTCTTTAGCTTCTTTTGTTACTGCATTCTTTTTTAAGATTTCAATAACTTTATCAGCTTTAACTTTATATGCAACTTGACCAACTTTGTATTGTTTCTTTACAGCGTTAACTTTATCGTTTTTAGCTTTTTCATCGTCTTTTTCAGAAACATTAGCAAGAGTTTGATATTCTTTTTCGATTTCTTCTTGGCTTGCTTCGATGTTTTCAAGTTCCATAATCTTTTCAAGTACTAATTCTTCTAAGAATGATTTACGAATATGTTCTTCAGCAGATTTCTTGAATTCATCCATTGATGCAACCCCACTGTATTGAAGTAACATTTCAACAGGCATACCATATTGTTTTGCTTGCATTTCAACATTATTTACTTGATGTTCAACTTCAGATTTGATTAGTGATTCAGGGAAATCAGCATATGAGTTTTTGCACACTGCATCAACTAATCCTGTAACAAGATGATTTTCAGCCGCAACGCTCTTGCGTTTCTTTAAATCTTCTTTTACATAGTTTTGATATTCTTCTACTGTATTAACATTTTCAATTTCTAATTCTTTTACTAATTCATCAGTAAGTTCAGGATATTCTTTACCTTTTACTTCATGTACTTTTACTTTGAATAATGCGGCTTTTCCGGCAAGACTTGCATGATAGTCTTTAGGGAAAGTAACATTTACTTCAACGTCTTGTTCTGATTTAGCACCAATTAGTTGATCTTCAAAACCAGGGATAAAGGCTTTTGAACCAAGTTCTAATTGATAATTTTCAGCTTTTCCACCTTCAAATGGAACACCATCAACGAATCCTTCAAAATCGATTACGACTGTGTCACCATTTTCAGCTGGTCCATCTTTAATAACATTTTCAACTTTACTTTCAAGCATATGTTTGATTTCAGCTTCAACGTCTTTTTTAGTTACTCTAGTTGATAAAGGTTTTACTTTTAAGCCTTTGTATTCGCCAAGATGAACTTCTGGCCATACATCAACTTCGGCAGTGTAAGTGAAACTCTTACCTTTTTCTAAACTAGCAAAATCAAGGTCTACTTTTGGTTCAGCAGTTGGATATACTTTAGTTTGTTGTAATGCTAGAGGATATGTTTCTTCAAAAGCATATTGAATTGCTTCATTATATAATGATGCCCAACCAAATCTTTGGATAAAGATATTTTTAGGCATTTTACCAGGTCTAAAACCATCAGCCTTTACTTCTTTTACAACTTTTTCAAAAGCTAAGTCTAAAGCTTTATCAAATTCTTCAGCACTTACTTCTACTGTAAGTTTTACAGAATTTTCACTTAAACGTTCTAAATTTGCGTTCATTTTAATACTCCTTAAAATTATTAATAATATTTTTTACTTGATTATTATACTAAATTTTTATTATTTTAGCAAGTCATTAGTATTTTATTCATATTTTGATTTTACATATTCTTCGACAAATCTTAGTGGAGCAGGACCACAATCAAGAATATATTTATGGAATGTAATGTAGTCAAAGTTTTCTCTTGTGCTAGAAGTTAGATTCATTACATAAGTTCTTAAATCTTTTATTTTGAAGTAAGTAAAGAAGTATGTTTGCATATTATTAGGCACTTCAATTAATTGTTCATAAGTTGCTTTAATTGCTTCATTTGTTACTTGAGGAACGTACTTTTTAATGAAAGCTCCTGCTTCTTCAAGCGTCCAACCATCATAGTTAATTCCCATATCTAATCTACAATACATTGCGCCTGTATATTCATCTTGGAATATTAAGTAGTCAATGAATTCATCCATATATTCGCCTCTTAAGAATTCATAACTGAATATCTCCGCATAAGTTGCCCAACCTTCACTGTATCCTGAAGATTTTAAAACTTTTCGCAGTGGATTAGCATCGGTACTCTTAAAATACACATTTTGATATAAATGGCCAGGTAACCCTTCATGAGCTAAAGTTGTATATAAATAATTATATTTATAAACACCATCGGTTAAAACACTTGAGCCATTTAGATAAATGTATTCTTTTTCTAAGTTATCAATGGCACTTGTCATATAAGCTGCTGGACTAAAGTGTTCTTCCATTGCCTTATCAATAAATTTGACTACAATTTCTGGTTGATAATTAAGGCTAGGGAAATATTTACCAATAACTGTTTGATAGTAAGCAAGTTGTTCTTCCGGAGTTTTATCCATTAATTGATAACTATCACAATTAGCTTTAAATTCTTCATTAGTTAAATAGAGGTTACGATATTTAACTAATTCTTGTTCATAATACTTTAATAAATCATCAACATATTTCTCAGCGTCTACTAAACTAATTTTATAACCAACAGTTTCTTGGAAATCTAATTCATAATAAGTTTTACCAATTGGGTTACCTTTTGAATCATAGTAATAAGCAAGTCCCATATCATTAGTTGATCTACCTTTTAATTTTGGTAACTCATCTTGAACAAGTTTATAACCGCTAATTAATGGGCCATTAACTTTTTCGATATTAGCATTCTTATATGCTTCTTTTTCTTCATTGGTTAAGAAATCACATTCATCAATTTTTTTATTTACGGTTGTAATCATAAAGTGGTTACCAGTTCCTGCTGCTTTGATGAACTCTTCACATTGGTGAACGACTTTATCAATAACGAAATCACTCATGCCATAACCGTGATCTGCCTTTTCAACTTCAAAATCAAGGTATTTTTGGAATGTTTCAGGTACTAAATCTAAATATTTTAAATAATTATCAACATCTAATTTAGTTCTAAATTTATATTCTGATAATAAAAGTGGTAATTGAGCTTGATAACCAAGGTAAGAACCTAGGTAATTATTACTAAGATAACTCATCTCTGATGTTTTACTATTTACGTTATCAATGATGTTCATAATTAGGTTATACGTCATTTTTTGATCATCATTTAGATCTTCATATTTATAGCCATTTACTTTCCCTAATATATAATTGATAAGTAATACACTGTATCCACTTGTAACACTAGGTGTAGGTAAACTTGGTTCATTATGAGATAACCCAAAATTTTCAGGATTTTCAAAGTAATAATTCAAAGTTAATTCATCATTACCAACTAACATTTTAAATACATTATTGGCAAAATCATCAAAGGTTGAAGGATCATAGTCACCCGGTTTAGGGGTAAAACTACAATTTTCTTCACAACTAGTTCCAATGAAAGCTAATAGTACTATTGATATTACAACAAATAATCTTTTAATATTTTTCATTATTATATCTCCATTTCTTCTATATTTACTTCTTTATTAGGGTAATAAGCAAGTTCATAGTATTCAAAGTTATTATTCACAATTTCTTTTATGCCAACATCATCAGTGTCTAAATCAAGATTGTTGCGTTGTAATCCTAATCTTTGACCACTTTTTTTTATTTTGGCTTCTTTTTTTACAAAATAAGAAATAAACTCTTTTACACTTATTTCACCTTTATTATAACACATTTTATCAACTAAGTTCTCAAAATGCTCAAGTATGCGCACCCTTTCAACATCAATTCCCACTTCTTCACAGGCTAGAGCACAACAAACAATGTTATGGCTATGTGCAAGGGAAACAAAAAAATCATCAAATAGCGGTTTACCATTTTCTTGATATCTAAATGGTACATCACATAGGTTTTTATTATAGTAACTATATACAAGTTTATTTAATAAAGACCAACAAGCAATCGATTGATTTTTTCTTGATTCATTTTTTATACTATTTATATGATCAATAACTTCTGTAGGTAATACGTTAATATCAAGTTTATCTACTTTATCAATAAAGGCATATCTTATTTCTATCATCGTCTACCTCCACTAATATTATACCATAATTGTACTAAAATGCAAAGGTTCCTACTTGTTAATAGTAGGAATCTTTGTTATCTATTATTTATTTATGGTTCATTTTTAATTTATTTAGTATTTACTTTATCTTTTACTAAAATTGTCGAAATCTTTACAAATTGACTGATAAATGGTAAGAAAATTAAAGTTGATATTACATTAAATAAAGTATGAAAAATTGCAATTTGGCTAGATGGATCACTTACCATTCTACCAAGTGTGTCGTTGATAAAGTTTTTCCAAATCAGTAGAATAATCATAAAAATTACACTACCAAAGACATTGAATAATAAATGAATAAGACCGGCTCTTTTGGCATTAACAGAAGCGGATGCTGATGATACAATGGCGGTTAGACAAGTACCAATGTTACTACCTAAGATAACAAATAGAGGTGCATTAGGTAATACTCCATTACCAATAGTAATGCCTGATGCAATCATTGAAATTAAAATGGTGGTAACAGCGGCTGAACTTTGTAAAGCAATTGTGATTGATGCGCCAAGCACTAATAGGATGAAAGGATTGTTAATTTTGGTTAAAAGTTCAACAAAGCGATAATCATCTTGTAAACTTACCATCGCATCTTTCATTAGATATAAGGCAATAAAGATTAAGCCAAATCCTACTAAAGCCATTCCTAAATTCTTTATTTTGGACTTTTCAAATATCATATTCAAAATCATTCCAACCCCAACAAAAGTAGCTAAATAGTTACCAATATCAACGCTATCTAAAGCCACAATATGAGCAGTCATGGTTGTACCAATGTTAGCCCCCATTATTATTGAAGTTGCTTGAAATAAATCAAGTACCCCTGCATTTACAAAACTAACTACCATAACCGTTGTTGCGGTAGAACTTTGTAGTAAAGCAGTAATTATAGTACCAACAATTACACCTAATATCCTATTTTTAGTTGTCTTCTTTAATAATTTTGTTAATTTATCACTAGCTATTTTTTCAATATTTTCGGTTAATAGCTTAAAAGCTAATAAAAAAGTACCAAGTCCACCTAAAAGCTTTGTAACAATCATCAACATATTAATATCTCCCCTTATGTTATTCAAGATATTTTATTATGTCAATGTAATTTTTAGTATTGCAAAAAAGCGACATTAATTGCTAATGCCGCTATTTTAATTCAATTTTATTTAGTTATTTATTTTTTGGAAATCTTTCTCTAGATACATAAGTTGTATGTAATAATTCATGAGCTTTATGAGAATTAGGTTTTCCTAGGAAATCACTATATAATTTTTGTACTTGTTTATTGTTATGAGATTGACGTACCTTTTGACGTTCATCTTCAGAATATAATGCTTGAGCACGTTTTTCTTTGTATGTGTCTAAGATATTGTTATCTTCATTAGGTAAGAAGCATGGTTTAACATATGGTTGTCCACCACCGTTAACGCATCCACCTGGGCAACCCATAATTTCAATAAATGTATATGGGCTCTTACCACTACGAATTTCATCCATTAATACTTTGGCATTACGCATACCTGAAGCAACAGCAACTTTAATTTCTGATCCAGCAATATTTAAAGTAGCTTCTTTTAATCCTTGCATACCACGAACAGCAGTGAATTCTACTGCTTCATATTCTTTACCAGTTAATTCATGATAAGCTGTTCTTAAAGCTGCTTCCATAACACCGCCAGTAGCACCAAATATTACACCAGCACCAGTATATTCACCCATTAAATCTTGGTCAAATTCTTCGTTTGGTAATTTAGCAAAATTTATACCACTACGTTTGATTAATTTAGCAAGTTCACGAGTAGTTAATACTGCATCAACATCTTTAATGCCATTCTTTTGTAATTGAGGACGTTCTTTTTCAAATTTCTTTGCGGTACAAGGCATGATTGAAACTACGAAAATATCTTCTGGTTTTAAACCATTCTTTTCTGCAAAGTATGATTTAATAATAGCACCTTGCATTTGGTGAGGTGATTTACAACTTGATAGATGATCTAATTGATCTCCATAATAGTATTCAGCATAATTAATCCAACCTGGAGAACAAGATGTAATCATTGGTAATACACCACCATCTTTAATTCTTGCAAGTAATTCATTAGCTTCTTCCATTATTGTTAAGTCAGCACCAAAGTTAGTATCATATACTTTATTAAAGCCAAGTCTTCTTAAAGCAGCTACCATTTGACCAGTTACTGGAGTACCAATTTTATAACCAAATTCTTCGCCAAGAGTTGCACGAATGGCAGGAGCAGTTTGAACAACTAAGTATTTACCAGCTCTTCTTGCTTCGTCTACTTTATCGATTTCACTCTTTTCCATTAATGCGCCAGTAGGACAAACATTTACGCATTGTCCACATAAGATACATGGGCTTGTTGCAAAACTACGATTTTCAGCAGGAGATACGATTGTTGAGAAACCACGTTTTTCAAAACCTAAAATACCAGTTCCGTGTGCAGCAACACAACGACTAACGCAACGTCCACATAAGATACATTTTGAAGTGTCACGAATAATAGATGGAGAAATTTCATCAACTGTAATTGGAGTTTTTGAACCAACAAATTTATTTTCACGAGCACCAACAACTTGAGCTACGTATAACAATTCACAATGACCATTTTTTTCACATTGTTGACAATTCATTGAGTGGTTAGAAAGAATTAATTCAACACTAGCACGTCTTGCAGCAGTAGCTTTAGGTGAAGAAATAGTAATTTCCATACCTTCAGAAATAGGATATACGCAAGATGCAACTAAACCTCTAGCACCAGTTGCTTCAACTAAGCAAACACGACAAGAAGCTAAACTACATTCACCATGATTATAAGCACATAAAGATGGAATTTCATATCCACATTCTTTAGCTGCTTCTAAAATTGTTAAGCCTTCTTCAACTTGATAAGATTGGCCTTCGATTTTTATATTAATTTTTGCCATAATATCGGTCTCCTATTTCTTAATAATTGCTTTAAATGGGCATGTAGACATACATAAGCCACATTTAATACATTTAGATTGATCAATTACATAAGGTTCTTTACCAGGTACACCTGAGATAGCATTTACTGGGCAATTTCTTGCACACTTAGAACACTTCTTACAAGCTTCAGGCATAATGTAATATTGCATTAAGTTCTTACATACATGAGCAGGACATTTCTTGTCAACTACATGGGCAATATATTCTTCTCTAAATTGTTTCATTGTTGAAACAATTGGGTTTGCTGCAGTTTGTCCTAATGCACATAATGAATTTTGAGTAACTGTTGTTGCAAGTTCTTCTAATTCATCTAAATCTTCTAATGTTCCTTTACCAGCAGTAATCTTATTTAAGATTTCTAACATACGTTTTGTACCAATACGGCATGGAGAACATTTACCACATGATTCATCACAAATGAATTCCATATAGAATTTTGCAACGTCAACCATACAGTTGTCTTCGTCCATAACGATGGCACCACCAGAACCCATCATTGAACCTTTTGCTACTAAGTTATCGTAATCAATTGGAGCATCTAAATCTTTTTCAGTTAAGCATCCACCTGATGGACCACCAGTTTGAATAGCTTTGAATTTTTTACCATTAGGAATACCACCACCGATATCGTAAATTAATTCACGAAGAGTAGTACCCATAGGAACTTCAACTAGACCTACGTTATTTACTTTACCACCTAATGCGAATACTTTTGTACCTTTAGATTTTTCAGTACCTACTTCTGCGAATTTTTCAGCACCTTCTCTTAAGATATAAGGAACGCAAGCTAAAGTTTCAACGTTATTAACAATTGTTGGTTTACCCCATAAACCCTTAACAGCTGGGAATGGAGGTCTTGGACGAGGCATACCACGTTTACCTTCAATTGAATTTAATAAGGCAGTTTCTTCACCACAAACGAACGCACCAGCACCAAGACGGATGTGAACGTCAAATGAGAAATCAGTTTCTAAAATATTTTTACCTAATAATCCCATTTTTCTTGCTTTGTTGATTGCAATTTGTAATCTTTCAACAGCAATTGGATATTCAGCACGTACATAGAAGTAACCATTTTGAGCACCGATTGCATAACCAGCTATAACCATACCTTCAATTACGGCAAGTGGATTACCTTCTAAGATTGAACGGTCCATGAAAGCACCTGGGTCACCTTCATCACCATTACATACTACATATTTTTCAGGATTATTTTGGTTTAAAGCAAATTGCCATTTACGACCAGTAGGGAAACCTCCTCCACCACGGCCACGAAGTCCTGATTTTAATACTTCGTCTACTACTTCTTGTTGAGTCATATGTAAGGCTCTTTGTAAACCTTTATATGCTCCATAGCCTAATGCTTCATCAAGATTTTCAGGGTTAATTAAACCACATCCATGTAAAGCAACACGTTTTTGTTTTTTGTAGAAGTTAATTTCATCTTGTTTTTGAATTTTTTCTTTTGTCATAGGATCTACATATAGTAGTCTTTCCACAATTTGATGATTTATTAAATCAGTATTAACAATTTCTTCTACATCTTCAACCTTAACACCATGATATAGAGTGTCTTCAGGGAAAATTTTTACGAAAGGACCTTGTGAACAAAAGCCAAAGCAACCTACTTTGTTAACAGTAACTTTGTCACTTAAATCATGAGCCATAATAGCTTCTTCGAATTTTGCAAGAATACTTGCTGAGTTACTTGATAAACAACCTGTTCCACCACAAATAACAATTGCACGTTTGCCATTTGTGCCAGCAAATTTTGCATCAAAACTAGTTGTGCAATCAGCAATTTTAGTAGTTAATTCTTTTTCACTTCTAATCATTATTCTGCACCTCCTAGTTGACGATATTCTTCAATAATACTTGCTACTTGGTTTACGGCAACTTTTGGATATACTTTACCATTAATTGAAATGGCAGGAGCAATACCGCAAGCACCTATGCAACGTAATGCATCAAGTGTAAATAAGCCATCGTCTGTTGTTTCTCCTGGTTTGATATTTAGTAATTCACCAAATTTGTCGATTACTTGTTGTGAACCTTTAACATAACAAGCAGTACCTAAACAAACACCAATGACGTATTTTCCTTTAGGTTTTAATGAAAAGAATGAGTAGAATGTTACTACACCATAGATTTCCGCAACAGGAATACCTGTTTTTTCAGAAATTAATTCTTGTACGTCTAGTGGGATGTAACCATACTCACGTTGTACATCACTTAAAATCATCATAAGTGGTGTATTTTCGTTTGTGTATCTTGCAATAATTTCTTCAATTTGCTTTACAGCAGCTGCACTTAAATGAGCCATATTTACCTCCAATTTAAATTATGATTGTAAAAATATTTATATTTACAAATCGCTCTTGTTTATTATATCAAAATTAATCGTTTTTTGCAAGTTAAATAAGTTATTTTTGCCTAACAAATTTTGTAAATCAAAAATATAGGCTTTCTTAAATAATTTTTACAATTAATTTTTTCCTATACAATAATATAAAAAAGAAAATAGTTCGACTTTTAACGAATTATTTTCATATAACATTAAATTCAAAAATATTTCTAATCTAAAGAGTTGTAAATGGCTTTGATGAAATAAGTTTATAATCATCATCATGGGTATAAAATTCTTCCATAAGCCAGTATACACCATTTGCTTTTTTACGAAGTTTTTGTGAAAGTTGTTCTTTTGTTATTGGCATTACTTGAAAAATGCTTATGTATTTATGCTCGGAAATATAACACTTTACAATTTTCGGTGTTTTTAAAATCTCTGGTAGTAATAAGACGGTTCCACAATACTTACCAACAAGCCCCATATCTATTGAATCAGAAACGGTTAAGTTATCTTTTTCATTAAAAGCATATTCTGCAGTAGCCCAAAGTAGTGAGTTTAAGGAAAGCCATCCCGTAGTAGACTCACTAATTTCTACTTCTTTAGAAATAAACATTACATATTCATTACGGCGATTAGCTTTTCTACCCCAACCAATATCACGTTCAGGCATTAAGTAATCACTCGCACCTATTGTACATAACTTCCAAAAAGGCATTTCCTCAGTTGGTCTAAAAACAAAAGTTGTAATGGGTTTCATATCGTTAGGTAATACATTCTTTTTAAGCTGTAAACTGAAGATTGGTTCTTGACCAAATACTTCTTTGTAATGAACATATAATTTTTGATGTTTTTTGTTTTTCATATTAAATCCCTATTTTAATTATTTTCATCTTTGGTAATCAAAAAGATAAAAATATTAGCAAGTAAAATAACACAACATAATATTAATATATAGATTACATAATCTCCATCACTTAAACAAGAAAAATCACGTACAAAGATTGATTTTTTAATAATACTATTCAATCTTAATATAAAGTAAATAAAAAATGTGCCACCTAATATATTTGCTACTAAAAATAAGATATTTCTTTTACTCATAAGGTCTCCTCTTTCTTTTTTGTTAATTATAGCATTTATATCAAGCTATGTCAAATTTAATAAGTTGACTGATACTTTATTGACAAATTTCTTTTTCAATCGCTTGTAGAAGCAATTTTTGCCTTATTTTAATCAATATTTTGCTATATTGATATAAAAAAAGAAAAAGTTCGTATTTTTATACGAACTAAATTCATGCTATTAAAATGGCGTCCCAGACACGATTCGAACGTGCGACACACGGCTTAGAAGGCCGTTGCTCTATCCAACTGAGCTACTGGGACACAATAAACAATCTTTTCAATAGCATTAGTATTATACACTATTTCAGATATTTTGTAAAGTAATTTAGCTTGTAAATGTGCATATTTTGTTACTAAGAGTCATAATATATCATGGTGATATTTATGGTAATAATAGATGCTGGCCATGGTGGTTGGGATCCCGGTGGTGGCAGCAATTCCTATTTTAAAGAAAAAGATATGACAAAAAAAATTAGTGATTATCAAAAGCGTAGGTTTGATGAATTAGGAATTCCCTCAAAAAGAACTAGATTAGATGATGAAACCCTAACTCCTAATGATAGGCTTAACCGAATTGATCAACTTGGCGCAAGCACTGGTGATATTCTAATATCAAATCATGTCAATAATGCAGGATCAGGTGGCGGCGAAGTAATCTACTCAGTAAAAAGTAAAAATACCCTCCCTAATAGTATAGCAAACAATTTAAAAGCTGAAGGCTTACCAATCAGAAACGTTTATCAACGTATTGGGAAATCAGGTAATGACTTCTACTTTATTTTGCGAAATACTAAACCTACAACATCAATGATTATTGAATATGGCTTTGCCAATAATGATGATGATACAAAAAGGTTGTTAAATGATTGGCCAAACTTAGCTGAGGCAGTTGTAAAAGCAATTGCAAACTATGAAAATGTTAATTATACTCCACCAAGTTATAACTATTACAAAGTTAAATCAGGCGATTCTTTGTATAATATTGCCAAGAAATATAATCTATCAGTAGCTGAACTAAAAAGTTACAATACTTTAAGTAATGATATGTTATATCCTAACCAAATTCTTCTTATACCAAAAAAATAAGGCAAACGCCTTATTTTAGTTTGTTTTTTAGGGCAATTTCAACATTTTTAGGAACAAATGAAGAAATATCACCATCAAATCTAGCGATTTCTTTAACACTACTTGAAGATAAAAAAGAATATTGATGTGAACTCATAATAAAGATTGTTTCAACATTGTGATCAATACATCTATTTAAAGTTGCCATTTGTAATTCATATTCAAAATCACTGACCATTCTTAGTCCTCTAACCATTGCCACAGCATTTATTGATTTTGCATATTCTACTGTCAATAAATCACTAGTAACTACTTCAATATTATCAATATCTTTAGTAGCTTCTTTTATCATATTCATTCTTTCTTCAACAGTAAACATTGTTTTTTTGTTGATATTATTAGCAACCAAGATATAAAGTTTATCAAATAAAGTTGAACCTCTTTTTATTATATCTAGGTGACCATTAGTAATTGGATCAAAAGTTCCAGGATATAGACCTATTCGCATGTTTCATCATCCTTTTCTAATATTAATATTTCACTACTTGCATATCTTTTACACATTTTAATTCGATATCCTTCATAATCTTGTTCAACAATATCTTCTTTAGGATATTCCGCAACAATATATCCACCATCACTTATCATATCATTTTCAATTAAGTATTGGCATAATTCATCAATGACCTTCATTCTAAAGGGGGGATCTAAAAAAACAATATCAAATTTTTTGTTATTCAAACGCTCTAAAATCTTTTTGTAATCGCCAAGATATACGTGTAATTCTTGGCCTACACCTAAGTTATCGGCATTCTTTTTGATGATTTTTACAGCATCAGGATTAGAATCTATTATATAAGCTTCCTTGGCACCTCTACTAATTGATTCTAGTGAAAGAGCACCACTACCACCAAATACATCTAAAATTACAAAATCGTTTATATAACCACCAAGACTACTAAATATTGCTTCTTTAGTTTGATCTAAAGTTGGTCTTGTTGCAAGACCTTCTAATGTAATTAATTTTCTGCTTCTATATTTTCCTGCAATTATTCTCATATTTTTTCCTCAAATTATGTATAAAAGATAAATTATCGTTAATACTATTTTTGTAAGGTTTAAACCACAGTGTTTAACTTGGTTAAAATCTTTTTCTTCTCCTCTATTAATCGTTTATATATTTGAATAAAAAGCAATATATTGAAGTATATTGCTTTTTATTTTTTATCATTAATCTTCAATTATTTTTTCAATGTAATAGAAGTCGTCTCTTTCATCATGACAAATTAAATATCTAACACCAACTACTTCAAATTCAGGATAGTTGTTAGCTTTTTCATATGCAGTATTATGGTTTAAAATAATAATGTTACCTTCATTATTAGGACCACCTAATTCTGTAGGAAAGACATGACTTACTACCCAACCAACTTGGTTTTCTACTTCATAGTCATCTCTTTTAATTTTTCGTCCTGTAAAATCATGAGCATATTCAACATCACCAAATTCATGTAGCCATATTTTTAATGCTTCTGCTTTTGTCATAATACGTCCTCCGCACAATGTGTTTTATTATTTACATTAATATTATACCAAATATAATGATTTATGTCAATTTTTTGTATGATATTTTAAAATAATTTACATAAATCTTCAAGAGTTTCTCTTCTACTAATTACTTTTACATTACTACCAACCAGAATAACCGCCGGTTTTAGCATATTGTTATAATTGGAAAACATTGAATAATTATAAGCACCTGTTGCGTACACTAGCATTATATCACCAGATTCAACATTAGGAATTAAAACATCTTTTCTTATGATATCACCCGATTCACAACATTTTCCCGCAACATCTACTAACACTTCTTTAGGTGCATTCATCTTATTAGCAATATCACATTCATAAGTTGCACCATATAGGGCAGGTCTTATATTATCTGTCATACCACCATCGATAAATACATAATTCTTCTTGCCAAAAGTTTGTTTAATATAAGAACAAGTATATAAGGTTATTCCCGCTCTTCCAACAATTGATCTACCTGGTTCAATCATAATGTGGTTAATTTCACTATTAGAATCAACTAGTTTTTCCTCAATATATTTTTTTAATGATGATGACATTTTCTCAATTGAAAGATTTCTTTCATCTTTTTCATATTTAATACCAAACCCGCCACCAAGATTTAAAGTTTGTAAATGTAATTTATTTTCTTGGTTTATTTCATTTTGAAAGTCAATCATTTTCTCTACTTCTAGTTGGAAGGCAGCAGTTTCATGAATTTGCGATCCAATATGGGCATGAAAGCCACATAGATTTACATATTTACTGCTTTTAACTAGCTTTAACATTTCATCAATTCTTGGTTTATCATAAATGCTTTCACCAAACTTAGAAGTAAACAAGGCGGTTTGAATATATTTATGAGTATGTGCATCAATACCAGGATTAACTCTTATTAGACAAGTTACTGCTTTTTGTAATTTATTTGAGATAGTTATAACTTTTTCTAATTCATTCATATTATCAATAACTAAATAACCAATGTTATTTTTAATTGCAAATTCAATTTCTTCATTAGATTTATTATTACCATGAAAAACAACTTTATTTAGTGACATACCACTTTTTTGAATTACGTACAAATCACCTAAGCTCACCGCATCAATATGAAGTTGTAAAGCATCAATATATTTGACAAATTCAAGAGTTAGAAAAGCTTTTGAAGCATATACCAAGTCAAAACGATATTTATCACTTTTCATATTTTCTTGATAGGTCGTTATTGCATTTTTAATAGTTGTTTCATCCATAACATATAATGGTGTTTTGTATTCTTTAGCTAAGTCAGTTATTTTATGACCATTCAAATATGCTTCATTATCTTTAATGGTTAATCCTAATGGTTGCATTACAATCCCTTTCTATTTTTCACAATTTTTAATATATTCTTTCATTTCTTTAATAGCTTTTTGTTCAATTTTTTGAACACGTTGACGTGATATTCCTAGTTTTTCAGCTACTTCCGCAAAACTATGTAAAACACCATCTTCGGAATTATAGCGATATTTGATAATTTCTTGTTCTCTAGGCGACAGTCTTTCCATTGCGTCATTTATTAGATGGCGTTTTTCATCTTCAAGAACAAACTCTTGAGGAGTACTATTACTATCTTTTATTTTTTCAATAGCTGATATTTCACGGTCATCATCGACAGTTTCATCAAGTGATGCCACATTAGATAAATCAAAAAGAAGTTTAAGTTCTGTAGGATTCATTCCCATTTTATTTGCTACTTCATTAAAAGTTACTTTTCTTTTCAAACTTGCTTCCATTTCTTCTTCAGTACTATAGAAATGGTTACGTAAATTAGCTACTTTAATTGGTTCATTTATGTCCGCATTAATTGATTGTAATCCTTTATCAATGCTTTGTTTAATCCAATAAGTTGCGTAAGTTGCAAATTTAGTATTTTTTGATAAATCATATTTATCGACCGCTTTTGATAAGCCAATTCTACCAAGTTGAACAATATCATCATATGAAGCATTCATAAAGGGGCGATATTTTCTAGCAATGCTATAAACAAGTTTTTGATTAGCATTTATCATTATAGTTTGAACATCTTCACGTAAGCTTTTATCTTTGGCATATAGTGAAAATATTTCTTGTTCTTCTTCACGTGTTAATAGTCTACTGGTTCCCAAATCTTTATCATTTAATAGTTTTACGATAATATTTTCTTCCATTGCTTTTATTCTACTTTCTATATTATAGTGACCAATCAATCGGCTCTTTTCCCATATTGATTAGTAGTTGATTAGTTTTTGAAAAATGGTGACATCCAAAAAAGCCATTATAAGCCGAAAGAGGACTTGGATGTGCAGCCGTTAAAACAATATGTTGTTTATTGGTTATTAACTCTTTTTTTCTTTTTGCGTCATTTCCCCATAATAAAAAGATTATTGGGTCTTCTCTTTCATTTAGTTTTTCGATTACGGCGTTGGTAAATGTCTCCCAACCTTTATTTTTATGACTATTTGCATAGTGCTCCCTAACAGTTAAAACGGTGTTTAATAAAAGTACACCTTGTTTTGCCCATTTAGTTAGGTTGCCACTTTTAGGCATTGGAATACCTAAATCAGCATTTAGTTCTTTAAAAATATTTTGTAATGATGGGGGAAATGCTACCCCATCTTGAACAGAAAAACATAATCCATGAGCTTGGCCGATTTCGTGATAAGGGTCTTGACCAATAATTACTACTTTTACATCGTTGTAATCGGTATATTTTAATGCATTAAAAATATCATACATTGATGGAAATATACGGTAGTTTTTATATTCTTCTTTTAAAAATTTACGTAAATTTAAATAATATTCTTTTTGAAATTCATCTTTTAAAATGTTATCCCAGTTATTTCCAAGTTGTATCATTGTTATCTCCCTTTATTTTATATTCCAAATATTATGATGGCAACTATACCAATAGTTAGTAATAATACTCCTAGTAGTGACTTCTTAGTAAATTTTTCTTTCAATAGTACCATTGATAGTAAGATTGATAACATACCAATGGAAGTAACAACTACTGGATTAGCATATTCATTTCCTAATGCTTCATCTACACATAACCAGGCCCCACCAGTTGCTAGAGCAGAAAGAGTTAGAAAAATCCAGGTTTTAGGAGGCGTTTGCTTAATGTTTTGATAGTCTTTTCTGAAAAATACTAATAATACCATAATCACAAATATGACAATTGCTCTTACAAAAACTCCTAAATCACTTGGAACCGTCTTTAGTCCTGCTTTTACGAGTATAGATACTATCGAAGCAAATACTGCACTTAAGATAGCGTATACTAGCCATTTTTTATCAGTTGAACCATTAATCTTTTCTTTACCTGCCATAAAGATGGTTCCTACTAACATCAAAATTGTTGATAAAATTAGCATTGTTATAGTAATTGGATCTCCACCTTTAGTTGTAACATCAAAGAAGAAAATCAAGAATAATAGGTTAGTCAAAACAAAACTAGATTTGTCAAATGGTGCTACTTTATTAAAAGTGCTTAGTTGTAATGCTTTGTAATAACATAGCCAAGATGCGCCTGTCGCAACACCTGAAAGGCCTAAATAAAGCAAACCTACTTGATCTATTTTGTCAATATCATCAATATTTCCAGTTATTGAACAAGCCACAACCGAAAATACGATGATAATCAAAGTTCGATAAGCTAGTAGAAAATTAGTATTAATGTATTTTACACCTGATTTTATAAGAATTGCTGCCATTGTTGTGAAAAAGGCTCCTAATAAGGCAAATACCAACCAATCCATTTTTTAACACCGCCTTATATAAAAATGCTCACCTTAGGTGGGCATATAATCTTTTTTAATGGTGCCGACAACAAGAATTGAACTTGTGACCTGCTAATTACGAGTTAGCTGCTCTACCTACTGAGCTATGACGGCAACAAAGATATTATACCAAATATATATTATTTTTTCAATTTATTAACAATTAGTAACAATATATGACTATAAAACTAGCCATATATTGTTATTATTTATCTAAAATTACTTTTACGAAACTTTAAACTAATGTCAAGCGCTTTGTAAGAATGCGTTAAACTACCTACGGAAATATAATCTACTCCTAAAAGGGCAACACTGCGAACCTTTTTTAGTTCCATATTTCCACTTGCTTCAAGTTTTTTCTTACCTTCATTTAGTTCAACACACTTTTTCATAACTTCATTACTCATATTATCTAGCATAATTACATCGGCCGATGTATTTAATGCTTCCATAAATTCATCTAAAGTTTCTACTTCTACTTCAATAATCATTCCCCTACCAACGGCTTTTCTAAGAATGCTGACAGCATCTTGAATTGAACCGCTTGCGGCAATATGATTATCTTTGATTAGAACACGATCAGATAAGTTGAAACGATGATTTTCACCGCCACCATCTCTTACAGCTTGTCTTTCAAAGACTCTTAATAAGGGAGCAGTTTTACGAGTATCTAAAATTTTACAATTTGTCCCCGCAAGTTCTTGAACAAATTTAGCGGTTGTTGCGGCAATGCCACTCATCCGTTGTAAGAAGTTAAGCGCAACTCTTTCGCCTCTTAGTATGTCACGCATTGGGCCTTCAATTGTTGCAATGACATCACCACGGTTAACAAAAGTACCATTGGCTTTTAAAATTTCCATTTTTATACGGGGATTAATTTGTTTAAATACTTCTTTTGCAACATCGATTCCCGATACTACTCCCGTTGCTTTAACAATAAAGCTTCCGGTTAACATTTTATCTTTACTAACTAAATTAAGGGTAGTTATGTCGTTATCTACACCATCTTCAATTAGGGCTTCTTTTATCAATTCAATCGCTTTTTTATCCATTGTCTTTTTCCTTTATATAATTTACTAGATTATTTTTTTATAATTATCAAGAAAAAAGATAGGATTAATAAATCCTATCTTATGCATCTGCAGACTGTGTCAATACAAAAAGTAAAATCACTATTGCTAGAATTATTGCAACAAATAATAGTACCTTTAATGCAGATACAGGAGCTTTACCAGTAAATCTACCTGTAACACCATTTGCAATAAAACGATAAGTTTTATTCTTGTATGTATAAACGCCAATCCATACTGGTATTAAAACATATTTGTATTTGATATCAGTATAGTTTGTAGTAACGTTTAAATATGCTACAACATCGTAGTGATAATCATTTAGAATTGCGCGTTTCATAGATTCATCCATGTTACCTTTTGCAATGTTCCAACCATCATTAAGTCTAACTGAGTAATGTTCAGAACTAAAACCTGCCATAAATTCCTTTTCATATACAAATGAATTATTTGTATCAAATGGTGCAATAGCATTCATTTCTTGTTGAGAAATTTTGGTTCCGGCATTTACAATAAAGTCATCGAAGAATAAACTTTTATTACCTGAAATACAAAAGTATCTAATTTCTGTAACAGTACGTCGATTTTTACCGCTACCAACGGTTCTTGTATAATATTTACCAAGTTTTCCGTCATAAGAACTACTAGCATTACTATCAAATGTCCATATTGGTAAATAAACGCCATTAAGTTTAATATTAGGAATTTGTTTTTTTACCTTACGAGGAACAAATATTTTTTTACGAAGCCACTTACGATAAGCATCTTTAACATTTTGACTAGGAATTTGAAAAGGAATAATACGATGTGGTTTAATTCCTGTAACTTGATTAGTCATAATTGTGTGATTTGAACCACAGAATGGGCAAGTTACAGACATTTCACCTACATTAAGTACATTATCAGCACCACAGTTATCACAGTGAATTATCTTTGTTTCCGCTGTCCAATTGTTATCTTCATTTTGTCCTTCAACAAAATCGTTTTCGATATCGCTTGTTTCTTTGTTTATATTTTCCTCATAGCCACAATATTCACAATGAAGTCCGCCGGTTGCGGGATCATAGGAAATTGGGGCCCCGCAACCAGGACATTTAAAATCGTCTGCGGTTTTTAAATTACTATTATTCATATAAAATCCTATTACTATTTAATATTGATAATTATATTTGTTTACCACAATTAGGGCAGAATTTTGCACCTGCACTTACTTGGGCTCCACAGTTTTGACAGAATTTTGTTTGAGCAGCAGGTTTACCACAATTAGGGCAGAATTTTGCACCTGCATTCATTGGTTGTCCACAACTTGCACAAGTTGTCATTGGAGAACCAGCTTGTTGTTGAGGTTGTTGATAAGCTGATTGATTCATTGCTTGACTCATTGCCATACCAGCACCAAAGCCAACACCCATACCAGCGATTCCAGCTCCACCATTAGGGTTGTTTGCGGCATCTCTAATAGCTTGAGCAGTTTGATATTGAGTAAATTCGTTTAATTTACCACTCATAGCACCAAGAGATGATCTTTGGTCGATAGCTTTTTCTACTTCTTCTGGTAAAGAAACGTTTTCCACAAATAGGCTAACAATTTCAACACCTAAAGCATTAAAGTCTTTTTGTGCTTCTTTTTTAACGATATCGCTTAATTCACGATATTTTGATGGAATGTCAAGAGCAGGAATCTTTGATTCACCTAATGCATCAGAGAAACTTGTAACAATCATACTCTTGAAATATTCTTTTAAGCTTTCAGTACCATAGTCACGATTTGTACCAAATACTTCACGCATAAATTGAGCAGCATCTTTAACTCTGAAACTATATGTACCTCTTGCGCCTAAACGTACGATACCAAAGTCAGCATCTCTTAAGCTAACTTTACTAGAAGTTCCCCATTTTAAGTTAATGAATTGTTTAACATTTACATAGTAAACTTCAGCTTTAAATGGTGAGTCAAATCCATACTTCCAACTTAATAATTTTGTAAGAATTGGCATATTGTTAGTTGTTAGTTTGTGTAAACCTTCACCATAAACATCGGCAACTTGACCGCTTGCTACTAAAATAGCAACTTGAGATGGACGTACTACTAATTGACATCCATTCATGATTTCATCACGATCAGTCATCGGATAACGATATACTATCTGATCGGTTGAATCATCCTTCCATTCTATTACCTTTAATAATTGTCTAAAAAGTCCCATAATTTTCCTCCATTATAATATATTATTTTTTTTGTTTTTTATTTGAATTTTAAAGTAGCATCAACTGCTTTTTTCCAACCTTTGATTAATTTGTCTCGCATTTCATCATCAATGCGGCTCATAAATATTTGTTCAACTTGATGTAATTTTTTTATTTCATCTTTTGATTTAAATACTCCTGTTGCGAGTCCCGCAAAATATGTTGCACCTAAAGCTGTTGTTTCAAAACAAGTAGGTCTAATTAATTTAGCATTTAATAAATCGGCTTGGAATTGCATCATATAATCATTTACACTGGCTCCACCATCAACACCTAAATATTGAATTTCATTTTGTGATTCTTTTTTCATGGCATCCATCACATCACGAGCTTGATAAGCGATTGATTCAATGGTTGCGGCAACAATATTATCTTTAGTAGTTGCTCTAGTGATTCCAAAAATTGCACCTCTTGCATCGTTATCCCAATAAGGGGTTCCAAGACCAACAAAAGCCGGAACTATATAAACGCCATTACTTGGATTGTTACTTTTTACTGATTTTTCACAATCAGAAGATTTTTCGAAAAATTCTAGTTGATCACGCAACCACTGAATTGCTGACCCTGCAACAAAAACCGAACCTTCTAATGCATATTCTATTTTACCATTTAAGCCCCAAGCAATAGTTGTAAGTAATCCATAATTGGAAGTTATTGGTTTTTCACCAGTATTCATTAAGATAAAACAACCAGTCCCATAAGTACTTTTGCAATCTCCTGGTTCAAAACAACATTGTCCAAATAATGATGCTTGTTGGTCCCCTACGATTGAGGCAATCGGTATTTGGCTAAATCTTTTATCGATACTAGTTAAACCAGTCGCATAACCAAATATATGGCTACTTGGTAATACTTCAGGTAAAATGTTTTTAGGAATACCAAAATATCCTAATAATTCATCATCCCATTTTAACTCATTAATATTATAGATCAAAGTTCTAGAAGCATTACTATAATCGGTAGCATGAACCTTGCCATTTGTAAGCTTCCATAATAAATAGGTATCTATGGTTCCAAACAACAATTTTCCTTCTTCAGCTTTTTCTTTAACATTATCAACGTTATCAAATATCCATTTAATCTTACTAGCAGAAAAATACGGATTAATAATCAAACCCGTTTTTTTCCTAAAGATATCGCTAAGTCCACGATTAATTAAATCTTCACAAATAGATTGGGATTGTCGTGATTGCCATACTATCGCATTATAGACTGGCTTTCCAGTAGTTTTGTCCCATATCACTGTTGTTTCTCGTTGATTAGTAATTCCAATAGCTTTGAGTTTATTTAAATCTAGGTTGCTTGTATAAATAACGTTTTTAATTGTTTGATAAGTTAATTCCCATATTTCTTCGGGATTGTGTTCAACCCAACCATTATGGGGACATATTTGAGAAAACTCAATTTGATTTTCCGCAATAACATTAGCTTTATTATCAAATATTATTGCCCTTGTACTTGTTGTACCTTGATCAATTGTTAGAATATATTCTTTTCCCATACACCAAACCATTAGTCCTATATTTTCAGTTTATTATATCACATTTTTTTTAGAATTACAAGAAAAAAAGTATACTATTCTTTTATTTTTCGTCTTTTATGACTTTTTCCGCAATATCAAGTCTTACTAAATCGTTAAATTCGACTTTACTATCTAACTCTTTTGCTTCAATCATAATATCTTGTAAACGATTAAAGCCTTCTTTTGAAAACATCGGGGTCTTACACCATGCATTTATTGAACGATACCTATTAACTACTTCAATTAAGACATCTAGGTTTATATCAGTAAAGAATGGTTGTACAGTTTCCGCAATTTCTTTATCGGTAGCATTTTCAACAAACTTTTGTCCTTTATATAAAGCTCTTGTGAATTTTTCAAGAACCTCTTTATTGTTGTTATAGTAATCCAAAGTAGTTGAGTATGCTGTATAAGTAATTTCTCCTGCATATTCAGCTGTTGCGGCTAAAAGATAGGCTTTCTTTTGATTGATTAAAGTTGTAGCTGTTGGTTCAAATAAACTTACAAAATCGCCTTCTCCTTCTAAGAATGATCCCGTTAATGCCGCAAAAGCAACATCAGTACGAACATTTACATCTTTGGTATCATCATCTTGTCCAACGTTTAATCCTGCTTGTTTTAAGACATACTCAAGAGTCATTTCTGGTACGCCACCTTTTCTACCACCTAAGATGCTTTTACCTTTTAAGTCTGCTAAAGTAAAGTTTTCAATAGGAATTCTTCCAAAAATAAAACTTCCATCGGTTCTCGTTAATTGAGCAAAATTAATCAGATAATTACTTTTATTATTTTTATATAAATAAATGGTAGGTTCGGGACCTTGCAAACCAATTTGCGCATCATTTGATAATAATGCGGCGGTAACTTTATCCGCTCCATTAGCATTAATTAAATCAATTTCAAGACCTTCTTCTTTAAAATAACCTTTGGTTATTGCGGCATATTGAGGAGCGTAGAATATCGAACGAGCTACCTCAACAAGTTTTATCTTCTTATATTTGGTTTTTCGACAACTAGTAGTTGTAAAACCTACCAATAAAATTGCTAACGCACAAAATATTTTTTTCAAATTAATTCCTCTTTCTTTTTATATTTTTTTCAATTATATTGACTACTTCATACATCACAAATGAAATTATAGCTAAGACAATGACACCCATCATAACTAAATCCATGTTAAACACTTGTGAACCATACATTATTAAATAGCCAATTCCATACCTTGAAACAATGAATTCACCAACAATAACGCCTACCCAACTCATACCAATATTTATTTTAATTAAACTTATTATATTGGCTAGATTAGCAGGAATAACTAATTTAAATAATATTTGTAATTTAGTTGCATTAAAACTTTGTAGCATTTTTATTTTTTCTTCTTCTACTTGAATAAAATAATTGTATGCTGAAATAATTGTTAACACTAATGATATTGAAACCGCCACCGCAGTGATTCCCTTTATGCCTGTTCCCATCCAAATTATAATGATTGGCGCAAGAGCTGTTTTAGGCAAAGCATTTAATACTACTAAAAATGGTTCCATTATTTTAGCTATTATTTTATTCCACCAAAGAATAATTGCGATAAGTAAACCCGCTAGGGTTCCAATAACTAATCCCAATAATGTTTCAAGTAATGATATGCCAATATGTTTATATATTGTTTTCGTAACAATATAAGTTTTTAATAATTTCACAATTCTACTAGGTTTACTAAATAAGAAGGCATCAATTATTTCAAGTGAAGATAATAATTCCCATATCCCTACAAATAAAACTAAAATAACTATTTGGGCAATTAATACTTTGATTGCTTCTTTTCTTCGTCGTTTTAGAAATGGATTATTCATTTAAAAGCCCCCATATTTCATCAAAATACTTTCTAAATTCACTAGATAGCCTTTTATTAAATGGCGTATTATCAGGTGAATCGGTTTTAATGTCAATTATTTTTTTCAACTTTGCTGGTCGATGTGATAAAACTATTACTCGATCTGCCATAGCAATTGCTTCTGAAATGTCATGGGTAACTAGTATTGCCGAAACATTAGAATCTTTTATCATTTTAAAAATATCTTCACTGACATTTATTCTAGTTTGATAATCTAATGCTGAAAATGGTTCATCTAGTAACAACACTTGAGGATTAGTAGCTAGTGTTCTAATTAAAGCTATGCGTTGTCTCATCCCACCTGATAGTTCTTGAGGGTAACTATTTATAAAATCTATTAATCCATATTTAGTTAATAACTCTTTTGTCTTATCGATATTTTCCTGATTTTTTTCTTTTTTTATTTCCAATCCTAGCATTATATTTTTCCAAACTGTCCGCCAATTAAATAAATGATCGCGTTGAAACATGTAGCCTATTTCACCATCAACATAGATTTCCCCCTCAGTTGGTTCAATCAATTTTGATATTATGTTTAGTAGTGTTGATTTACCCGAACCACTCGGTCCAACAATTGCAATTATTTCTCCTTCATTTAAATTAAAGGTTATATTTTCTAATACATCAAGTGCTCCTATTTCAGTATAAAATGTCTTACTTACATTCTTCATTTCTAATTTTTTCACATTTTCACCTCTTCAATGGTACACTTTATTTTATTCATCATTTCTACTTTAGTGTAGGCAAATAAACTTTTTCATTTGTATCAAAACAAAGGCTATCATTTTGGCAAACAAAAAGTGGTACCTTTTTAGATACCACTATCGTTTAATATTTAATTTTTAAAACTTGAGGATTCTTTTTCTTTTCTTTTATTTTCTCAAATTCTTTATGTTTCATTCTTTCTTGTTTTAATTCAATATTTTTAATTAAAAGTTCTACTCCTAACATCAAAGTTATTGAAACAACAACCATACTGAAGGCAAGCCAAGTTGCGGTAGCATTAGAAGCTCTTTCAATTTTATATTCTTTTCCATCGACTAAAATTGTTTCACCATCCAACAATATATAACCTTGTTCCGTTATATTTACATTAACTGGATTTACTTCACCAGTAGCTTTATCAACTATTCTAACGGTATCCCATTTTAGGCTTTCATATTCAAAATCAAATTTGATTTTAGTTTTAGGAATTCCAATTGTTTTACCTTTCATTGATGTTAGAATACATGCGATTGAAACAACCCACATAAGAATACACAAAACCACTTTTTTCTTGTTAAAAGGTAAACATGCTCTACACATAACGACTAGTAAAGTAAGTGTAGCAGTCATTGCAACTACTGTCTTTACTTCTGGAACTTCAAAGCCATATTCTCTTGAGAACCAATAAGTAAATACGATTGCACCAACGATACCAGCTGCACCAGGAATAGCACTCTTTAAAGCATTGCGCATAAAGTTACCTTTAACTGGCGTATTATTTGCTTGTAATGCCAAGAACATTGATGGTATACCGATTGCAAACATTTCTAATATTAGTAATTGATTAGATCCACTAAAAGGGAATGTAGCATTTCTTAAAAATCTTTGATAAAGAGGAATATCTGCATCTTTTTGTCCTAACAAATAGAAGAATCCACTGGCAGTTAAGATTGCAAGGAAAGTCATAAATAGGGTTTTTACTAAATATAACATTGCGGTTTGTTGAACGTTGTTAATTACTCTTCTTCCTTCAGCAACTACTTTTGGCATTGAGGCAAAATTAGAATCAACTAATACTAATTGAGCAACCCCTTTTACTGAGTCATTGCCTGATGCCATTGCGATACTACAATCTGCTTCTTTTAATGCAGGTATATCGTTAACACCATCACCAGTCATCGCTACTGTTTTTCCTTGTTTCTTAAGGGCTTGTACTAGTAATTTCTTTTGTTCTGGTTTAACTCTTCCAAAGACTGTAAATTTACTAGCTGCTTCAATTACTTCATCTTCACTCATACCATCTAGACTAACACATTTGCTGGCATTTTCAATTCCAACTCTACGTGCCACTTCTGATACTGTTACTGGGTTATCACCAGATATTACTTTTACTTCTACGCCACTTTCTTTAAAATACTCAATTGTATCTTTGGCTTCTTCACGAATTTGGTCTTCAATAAGTATCAGGGCGATTAACTTAGGTACACGTTGTACTTTACCATCTTTTACAGCTAAATTTGAATGTGCTAAACAAAGCACACGCAATCCTTTATTGGCATAATCAGAAATTTTATCAGCATATTTTTCAAATCCACTCTTTAAAACAAATTCAGGTGCGCCAATAATGTATGTATTTGTTTCACCAAAAGAAACCGCACTATATTTACGATCAGATGAGAAAGGAACAACCATTGTAGGTGTTAAAACTGATTTTATCCCATAGTAATTAGCAAGGGCTTGAGCTGTTGCATTAGTTTCTTGTAATGCCGCATTCATTGAACTTATGACATCTTCAATATTAGTTTTGTCAGGTTCATTAATGATTTCGTGTTTAATAACTGTCATCTTACCATTTGTGATAGTACCTGTTTTATCTAAACATAATACATTAACTCTGGCTAGCATTTCAATACAATAATTATCTTGAACTAAGGTATTGTGTTTTGACAATCTAAATACCCCAACCGATAAAGCAACTGATGTTAATAAATATAATCCCGCAGGTATCATACCAATGATTGCGGCAGTAATTGGTTTAATCGCCACAATATAATTAGCTTTAAGCGGAATAATCAAATCAGGATTAGATAAATCACCACCATACAACAAATCCCTAAAGCCTTTCCAGTTCCATGACCACGCATACATTGCAACCGATGTTATGACAATAATAAAGCCCATAACAACTAGTAATTTTCTTAGACCTGAAAGTATTTGTGAGTTGGGCTCAGTATATTTCTTAGCTTGTGACGTTAATTTATTAATTTCATTCATTTTTGCAACATGGATTACTTTTGCATATGATGTACCAGAAACCATAAAACTTCCTGAATAAATTACATCATTAACTTTTTTCTTAATTGGTACTGATTCACCAGTAAGTTGTGATTCATTAACTTCAACTTCACCTTCTAGTAGTACCATGTCCGCAACAATTTGAATACCAGGAGTTAAATAAACGATATCGTCTAAAACTACATCGGTTTCTTTCATTACAACTTTTTCACCATTTCGAACTAATGTTACCTTAGGATTAGTCAATAGTTTTAATTTATTAATTGCAATTTTTGACTTAGTTTCTTGAATTATCCCAATAACAAGGTTAATACTAACAATTATTACGAATGAGAAGGTTGCTAAACCAAATTCAAAGGTTTTATCACTACCTAAATTTAACAATTGTTTTACACTATCATTTACTCCTGCTTGTTTATTCCAGGCATTTGCTACTAACAATAATATTAAAACAATAATATACAAAATATTAAAAAAAGTAAAAGTGTTTTTAGTTATTACTTTAAAAACTAATTTGAAATTTTTAGTAAATTTACTTTCTACCCTTCCTTCAATATTTACTTGTAAATTTTCAATTCTTTCATTAACTTCTTCATCAGTAAGTCCATCTTTATAATTTTCACTACTTACATATTTGGGAGTTTTACGATCTTCTCTATACGTACCATAAACTGTTTTTTTCTTTTTCTTTTCCGTTTTCTTTGAAGAGGCATTACCTTCACTTAGCTTTTTGCTCATTTCATTGCTCCTTTCAAAAATATTTATACGATGTTCTTTTTCTATTATATCATTTTTAAATATTTATTAAAAGTGAATAACATAAATTTTTTTATCTTATTTTTGGTTTTTTTTCTTCGAAAATGATAAAATCTATTTGAGGTGAATTTATGAAACAACCAATAATCGGCATAAGCCCACGCTATGCTTTTTACAAAGAAACTAATCGACATTTTTTGCAAATTAATACTGATTATATTGACCAAATTGTAAACAGAAATGCGATTCCCCTAATTCTTGTTCCTGGACCAAATTTATTAAATTCTTTAAAAATGTGCGACGGAATTCTCGAAATAGGTGGCGATGATATTGATCCTAAATACTATGGTGAAACAAATGATTTAGGTTTGTCAAAAGGTATTGATGAAGAAACTGATTTAATTGATAAAGAAATTATTGAATATGCAATAATTAATAAACTACCCGTTTTAGGAATATGTAGAGGCATCCAATGTATTGCGGCATTCCTAGGTGGAAAATTAACTCAAGACATTGAAACGGATAAATTAGATCATCCAGCAGTTGATAAAAAACATTACGTTGAACGAATTGCTGTGGCAAATCTTTCTAAATTATTACCCGAAAAATTCCTAGTAAACACCTTTCATCATCAAGCTGTTAAAACAGTTCCTGAGGGATTTATTGCTACTTATAAAAACGCTGATGTAATTGAAGCAATCGAACATAAGACATTACCAATTGTAGCAGTTCAATGGCATCCTGAAAGATATTATACCAAAGAATCAGAAATAATCTTTGACTACTTTTTGGAGAAAGTAAATGAATATCGAGAAAATAATAACTAGCAAAAACATCTATGATGGTCGTATTGTAAAGCTAGATATTAATGAAGTTGAACTACCAAATGGCCAGATTGCAAAGCGTGAAGTTGTCTCGCACAAACCTGGTGTTTCAATTGTTGCGATAGATGATAAAAACAATTTCATATTTGTAAAGCAATTCCGTAGTGGTATTGGTGATGAACTTATCGAAATACCTGCCGGTTTAGTTGAAAATGGTGAAAATCCTAAAAGTGCTGCACGACGTGAACTCCAAGAAGAAATAAGATATGATTGTAATAATTTAGAATTACTTTGTAGTTTTTATCCATCTCCTGGCTTTTGTAATGAAGTTACTTATATATATTTAGCAACAAATTTAATTAAAAGTTCTTTACCTAAAGATGAAGATGAATTTATTGAGTTAATTAGAATTCCTATGGCAGAAATTAAAAGCTTATATAATAAGGAATACACTGTTGATGGAAAAACCATCTTAGGCATTACCCTTGCCTTAAATAGAATATCTAAATAGCAACGAAAAAGAGTGATTCAAAAATCACTCTTTTTGCTTACTAATTTGTTTTTTTGTATTCCGCAACAATTTTATCAACTAATTGATTAGGTACATCATCGTATCTGATAAACTTACGTGTAAATTTACCACTACCTTGAGTCATTGCCTTTAAGTCAATTGAATAATTGATAATTTCAGCTTCTGGTATTTGAGCAGTAATTGCAGTTTTACCATTACCTACTGGTTCCATACCAATTACAGAACCTCTTCTTTGTGGAATATCACCCATAATGTCACCAACATATTCATCTTTTACAGTTATTACAACTTCCATAATAGGTTCAAGAATTGTTGGTTTAATTGTCTTACAGGCTTCTTTAAAGGCAAGTGCTGCCGCAATCTTAAATGAAATTTCATTTGAATCAACTGGGTGGTATGATCCATCATATAAAACAGCTTTTACACCAATAACTGGGAATCCCGCAATAGGACCATGTTCTAAAGTATCGATTAAACCCTTTTCAACCGCTGGGAAGAAGTTTTTAGGAACCGCTCCACCAACTACTTCTGAAGCAAATTCAAAGTCTTTGTCTGCTAATGGTTCAAAACGAATCCATACATCACCAAATTGACCTGCTCCACCAGATTGTTTTTTATGACGACCTTGGGCAGAACCGATTTTACGGATAGTTTCACGATAAACAATTTTTTGGTCAGCAGTATCTACATCTACTTTAAACATATTTTTCATCTTTTCTAAGATATAACCAATATGAGTCATACCTTGACCACCAACTAATAATTGAGCTGTTTCAGGGTTACGTTTTACTTCAAATGTCGGATCTTCTAAGTTTAATTTTTGTAATGCAGAAGAAATCTTATCTTCATCTTGTTTTGTTTTAGCATGAATTGCTACATAGATTACTGGTGTAGGCATTTCGACTGGTGGATACATTATAACATCTTTCTTATCACAAAGAGTATAACCTGTTTGAATATCGCCAGATTTAGTTAAAACACCAATGTCACCGGCATGTAAAACATCAATATTTATTTGAGTTTTACCCATAATGCAAGAAATTACACCAATTTTTGCTACTTGATCAGTATTTGGAATATAAACTTCAGTAAGACCTTTAGTTGTTCCTGAACATACTTTGATGAAATTAATAGTACCTAGGAAAGGGTCTACTAATGTTTTAAATACGTATGCTGAGAAAGGTTCAGTATCTAAAGATTTTCTTTCTAGTTTTTCATTATTTTTTGGATTAAATCCACGATTAGGTCTTAAATCTTGAGGTGATGGTAAGTAATTGCAAATCTTTTCTAATAAGCCTTTTACACCCATATCTTTAGTTGCACAGCCAACAAGGATTGGGAAAATATCACAATTTAATAATGCACTTCTTAATCCCTTAGTGATTTCTTCTTCAGTAAGAGTTTCACCACCAAAATATTTTTCTAATAATACTTCATCTTCTTGCGCAACAATTTCAGTGAATTCCGCATATAATTCTTCTACTTTTGCTTCAAATTCAGCTGGAATTGGCGATTCTTTTTCATCTTGACCAATGTATGCTTTCTTTGATAAGATGTCGATATAACCTTGGTAGTCAGTTCCTGAACCAATTGGAATTACAAATGGAACAGCTTTTGAACCAAAACCATTTCTAATATTTTCAATAATTTTATCTAATTTTACGTTTTCTTTATCAGCTTTGTTAACGAAAATAATTGTTGGGGTATGTCTTAATCTTAATTCATCCCAAACTCTTTCACTACCTACTTCAATTCCCTTTTGTGCATCAATAAGGACAACAGCCCCTTTAACTACTGCTAAATCTTGAGCAATTTCTCCTGAAAATTCTTCTGAACCTGGAGTATCAAGGAAGTTGATTTTAAAATTATTCCATTCAACTGGGATTACTGATGTTGAAAGTGATGTTAAACGATTTTGCTCCTCAACAGAATAATCTGATACAGTATTTTTGCGTTCTACTTCACCCTTTTTGTTTATTGCCTTACTTAGGTATAACATTGACTCGCTTAAACTTGTTTTCCCACTTCCTAAGTGACCAAGTAAAGCGACATTTCTAATTTGATTAGTTAAATATTCTTTCATAGTACTCCTCCTCTTGCTATTCAACTATAAAAACGCTTACATTTATATTATATAATATCTTGACGATAATTTCAAATAAATGAATAATTTTTTTGAAAACGTATTCATTTATTGACATGCTTTTTCATTTATTTATCACATTACTAATTTATCCCCTATTTTCGTAAAAAAGACCTCAATATTTTCTCCCTTTTGATAAGCCTTTACATTGAAGATATAGGCTTTTTTTGATATAATAAATAGAATGAGGTGATTTCGATGAAAAAACTAACAATAATAAAACCTTTATTATTAATAACATTACTTTTAGTTTGTTGTTTTTTTACAAGTTGTAAAAAAAAGGAATTAACAATAGAAAATCCGATAGCTATTGTATACAAAGATAGTATTCCTTATATAATAAACGATAAACAAGAAACTTTAAGTTTAGAAACTTATGACTCAATCGTTCCTTATTTTGATGATTACTTAATAGTTAAGAAAAATGGACTATTTGGCTATATCACCAATACCGGAAAAGTTTTAATTGAACCCCAATTCGATGAAGCTTACCCATTTTCAATGAATATGGCAGTCGTAAAAAAACAAAATAAAACTTACATTATTAATTACAGTAATGAAATTCTATATGAATTTTCTGATGGCATTACATCAATTGGATACTTTTCTGATAACCTACTAGTTATTGGTAATGATAAAGAGCAAGGTTATCTAAAATACGATGAAGAAACTAATTCTTTTTCTTATTTATTTAATCAAGACGAATCATCTCAAGGTTTAAATTATGAATACTGTGGACAATTTCATAATGGATATGCGGTAATAGGCTTTAGAAACTCAAATGGTGAATTCCGTTATAGTCATATTGATAGTAATGGGAACCGTTTATATAACTTAGACTGGGAATATGCTAATGATTTCTATGATGGTTATGCGGTTGTTGGTGAAACCGGAAGTTATGTGGCAGAAGAATTCAATACTATTGATGGTAAACTTACTGGTAGAACTAAAACTATTAACTGTACTATATATCACTATATCTCAACTACTGGTGAATATTTAACTACTACTTCTATTAATGAAAGTTCAGGTAATCCCACAACTAGCGTTGCTACTTTTGTTCAAGCAAATTCATTTAAAAATAATGTTGCAGTGGTTGCTAAGATGTATTATCTTAGAAACTCTACTAATTACTTTAATAATTATCATATAGTATCTACTAATGGTAATGAAGTTTGCCGAATCGCCTCAGGGCTTATCAACAACTTCGGTAGTGGTACAAGTAGATTCTATGAAGATATTTTCACTTTTGGTGATTATTACATTCTTTCTTATAAAGCTTTAGAATATCGTAACTACTATATATCAGTAAATAATGAAGCAATTGATACTTACCGTAATATCTTAGTTAATATTTCTGAAAATGATCCATGGATTGAAACATTCCAAAATGATTTTATGACTGATAAATATGAAAAGACTTATATTGTAGACCATATGAAATCATTCTATGGCCAATCTTTGTTCAAGCAAACTAAATATATAAATGATTATTACATTGCAAAAGTTCAATCTTCTGTTGGTTATAAAGATACTTGTGGCCTCGTAATGTTAACTCTTAAAAATAATGTACCATCAATATCTTTTTATTTACCACCATTTTACGACGATATAATTTTCTAGGAGCATGTTATGATAGAAATTAAAAATTTAAACAAATATTACAATTCAGGAAGTCAAAAATTTCACGCCTTAAAAGATATCAATCTCACCTTTCCTGAAAAAGGGTTCTACTTCATAACTGGTAAGAGTGGTTCTGGAAAATCAACTTTATTAAATATAATTGGTGGTATTGACTCTTATGACTCAGGTGATTTAATAATTAATAATTTAAATACTAATAACTTTAAACGTAGTGATTTCAATGCTTATCGCAACTCTTACATTGGTTTTATCTTTCAAGAATTTAATGTAATTAAAAATCTAAGTGTTTTGGATAATATTGCCCTAAGTTTGCGATTAAAGAACATCAACGTTCACAAAAATGAAAATGAAATATTAGAAGTTATTGAAAAAGTTGGCTTAAAAGGCAAAGAACATCGTAAAATGAATCAACTTTCAGGTGGTGAACGCCAAAGAGTTGCTATTGCCAGAGCTATCATCAAAAATCCCGAAGTTATCATCGCTGATGAACCTACTGGTAACCTTGATAAAAAGAATCGTGACATTATAATGGGGATATTAAAAGAAATATCCGTTAATAAACTTGTTATAATGGTTACTCATGATACAACACTTGCTGATAAATATGGCGACTTTGAAATTACTTTAAAAGATGGACAAATAATTTCTGAACGAAAAATTAATGAAGATGTAACTGAAGAAACAAATAACAATACTTTTGTCGATACTAATTTTATTAAACCTATTCAACCAAAACTAACTACTTCAATGTTCTTATCTTTTAAGAATATTAAACTACATCTGTTCCGCTTTTTAATGATTGCCATCTTCTTTACAATATCTTTAATATTTGCGGAAAGCTCAATTAATTTGTATTTTTCTAATGCAGCAGACCAATATACTGCATTTCAATCAAAATATCATAATGATTTTATTAAAATAAGTCATAAAGAAACCCTTTATAATCAAACAATAAGCACCGGTTTCTTCGATATTGACGCAAGAACAAACAAAAAGTTAATCGAAGCTTATGGTGAAGATACCTACACAATCCTAAATAGCATACCACTTGGGGTTGATATTCGCGAAACCGATTATGAAAATAATCCAATTGATTTAACCGATGAAAAAGATAAATTATTCTACTTGTCAGAATTCACTAATATTATAACTTTAAAAGATCTAAAAACTATTGACAAAGTATCAACTAAAGAACCACTTACTTTCAATCTTAGAAATTTAAAAGATGATGATGGTAACGACGTTGAAATAAATCTAACATGTTATATTACTGACATAATGGCTGATTCACTAATTGCTCATAATTATTTCTATGAAGATTTCTATGGTAATTATGAAGATTATTTTGCAGGAAAATACTTTATGTTCCCCGGTATGAATGAAAAAATCTATATTAAAGGAATAATATTTACCGATTATAATAAATTTGCCAAAAAAGAATCTGTCTATGATGAAGAATATGAATACTTTTATTTATATGATGCTAATTATCAAGCAAGTTATTACGATAACAAAGCTTTCTATGGTGCTTTATTTATGCTAATTTCGGATTTTGTTAGTGACAACGATGAAAATCAATTTGTTTCTACTTCTAACATTGAATATACTTCTGATGACTTTATCTTTAAAGCTTTTGATAAAACTAGCTTAATAAGTAATGTAAAAGTCTCAATGTTTACCGATTTAATGAAGCCATACATAATAGCAGGTGATAGAGAAGGTCCTAAGAAACCTAAAGAAGGCGAACTAGAACCAATAATGGTATCTAAGAAATTTTATGATTTATACATAAAAGCAGCTCTAGAAGATACTTTCCCAGCTAATCCCGCTAATCCTAATGAATATGGAGATAACGAGCTAATTAATCCTACAACTGGTGCCACAGCCGTATTTTCTTTTTATGGCTATAAGCGCATCACTACTTCTTTCAATGTTAAAATAGTAGGTGTCATCGACAATAATGATGAAGCAACAATCTATTTTTGCAATAAGAATGAAGACCAAATGTATTACAACTATTTAAAAACTTCCTATTCTGATTATGCTAACGATTCAATGGGTGGTTATTTAATTCTAAAAGTTAGCGATGATTTAAATAAAAATGCTACATTATATAGCGACTTAACTTCACACGATTTAGTAATTGACAATATTTCTTATGTTAAATTACAAGTTGTTAATGATTTTATTGATAGCAATTTAATTTTATTTTTAGGTATATTCTTTGCTTTATGTTTATTTAGTATTTTAATGATTTTCAACTATGTTGTTATTACGATAAAGAACAGCCGAAAAGATATTGGAATTTACATGTCACTTGGTATGAATGGCTTTAAAATATCTTTCATCTACTTATTCCAGGTTCTTCTCGTTAGTGCTAGTGCATTCATACTTGCGTCAATAGGTGCTAATATTTTCTTAAAGGTATTAGACCATAACCTAAGTGCTACTGCTGCAAATTTAATTATGAAATCATATAATATTTCAATAAAACCAATTGATTTCACAATTTTCAAACTAACAAAGATGGGTTATTTAATCTCACTTGCTATTGCTTTTGTAGCCCCATTAATTACAATTGCAATTCCATTAATTAGCCTAAGTCGTAAAAAACCAATCGACGTAATTAAAATTTCATAGGAGGGTGTATGATTAGATTAGAAAACATAAACAAGTTCTATACTTCAGGTAATGAAAGAATTCATGTAATCCGTAATTTAAATTATACATTCCCTGATACTGGTTTAGTATTTATTCTTGGACCAAGTGGTTCTGGTAAATCTACACTATTAAATTTACTTGGTGGACTAGACAAACCCGATAGTGGTGAAATTTACATTGAAGACCGAGCATTCTCCTCTTTTTCAAGTAGTGAAAGAAATAATTATCTAAATAGTTATTTAGGCTTCGTATTTCAGGAATACAATATTTTAAAAGATTTAACTTTAGTAGAAAACATTAAACTTTCTTTATCAATTCAAGGTTGCAAACGTAAAGTTGCAAAACAAAAAGTAAAAGACATAATTGATGCTGTAGAACTTACTGGACTTGAAAAAAGAAAAGTAAGCCAACTATCTGGTGGCCAAAAGCAACGTATTGCTATTGCTAGAGCCTTAGTAAAAGATCCTAAAATGATTATTGCGGATGAACCTACTGGAAACCTTGATAGTGAAACTAGCAAAAAAATCTTTGAATTATTTAAAAAATTATCAAAAGACCGCTTAATTATAATTGTGACTCATGATGAAGAATCTGCATTAAAGTATTCAGATGAAATACTTCGCTTTGATACCGCAAATGTTGACCTAGATGTTTCTAGTCAAAATGAACAAGTAGTTGAACCTAATACCAACAAAGAAGTTACAACAAATAATAAACTTGTACTAAAAAGAGCTAAAGTACCCCTTGCAACTATTACAAAACTTGCATTCAAAAATATGTGGCACAAAAAATTTAGTTACATCTTAATGTTCGTAATTTGTACCATAAGTCTCGCCTTTTTATCTTTTGCCATTGAACTAAATGGTGACAAACTTTATCAGAATGTCTACACTACCGTTAATAATAACGTTCATTATACTAATATCTATCAATATAATGATTCACAGAACAATTCTAATAAAGATTTTTATGACAAATATCAAAAAGGTAAATTAGACGACAATGCTTATGAAAACATTAAAAAATATGCAAGTGATTTAACTATTCACAAATATCAATCAATCTCAGTAAGATATGTAACAAAGTATCAACTTGAAAAAGCTAATTTCCTTTATACCGGTAAAATTAACACCGTAATTTTGTATGATCCTACTAATACATATCGAATATATGCCGGTAGACTTCCTAATCCTAATGAACCAGAAATATTAATAACTGATTTCTTATTTGAATCTTTTAAACATTTTGGTCTTATTGATAAAAACGCTCAAGTATATGATATCTTAAATCGTTGGTATGACTTTGGTCTTGAAACTGATTTAAAGATTGTGGGAATTGTCCAAACTGAATATAGCAATTGGATAAAGCTAACAAATCAAATCTTATATAGTAGTGAATATCAAATTTCCGAATATGATAGTAGTTTTAAAAGCTTTGCTTATGACTACTTATTAATGAATTCAATAATTATTGGGGACAAATATTATGATATCGTATGTTGTGAAGGAATTGATTTACGTGCTGGTAAAATTGATACTGAAGACTTCTTCACTTTAGACGAACAATTTGTTAAAAATTATTCAACTGAAGAAATCTATTTTGGTAAAGCTCCAAATAATAAAAATGAAATAATGGTACCTCTTTGTGACTTAAAGAACATTTACAACTTTAGTGATTCACAAATTGAAATGCTCGCTGACACTACTAATACTTCTGAACAAAGAGATGAATTAATTAATAAAATATTAACTAAACCATTTACTTTAAAATTATCTTATGGTTCCTCAAATTTAACAAACGATAGTTATAATGTCATAATTAATAAAAGTTACAATGTTGTAGGTGTAACTAATTCTAACAATTACCTTTTAAATCAAGAAGGTTATCAAAATTACATTTATACTGTAGAATTAATTAAGAATCCAAGAACTAATACTGATTATGCTAACGATAAAGATGCTTCAAACTTCACAAGTAATGATTACACCGTATATGTACGTGGCAAACTACTTGATGATCGTGAAATAGTTCTTTACCAAAATGAAAATTTAAGATTTGGTAGTGCTCCAATTGGTTCAGATGAAATAATCATTCCTCTTGCTAAATTAAGAGAGATAATTGATTTAGACGATTGGCAGTATTACTTATTAACCACTGATAATGAATTATGGTGGCGTGCTGAAGAAGAAAAAAAGATGCTTCAACAACAAATTCTTAATTCTTATGCATATGTTAAAAATGAATTTACTAGCATTAACATTAATGGTGTAGAAACTCCAGTTAGCATTATTAAAAAATATCGCATTGCGGGGGTAACTACTTCTGATAATTTCTACTTATCAATAAAAGGCTGTAATGAATTCATTGCCGCAACCCAAGTTATTTCTAACTTAAAATTAGAAGAAAATATCTTAGTTGAATTATCTAATAATCCTGAGACAGTATTAAAACAATTCAATAGTTTATATAATTCAAAATATCATTATATTATTGATATATTCCAATATAAAGATGAAATTGAAAGTTACAATATTGATCCCCTAGTAGAGTTTTTATCAAAAGGTGGTCTAATAGTGTTTACTATTCTTACAATTGGTATAATGTGGACCGTATTTACAATTGAAATTGTTGATTCTAAAAAGGAAATTGGTATAATGCGTTCTATTGGCTTAAGTGGTTTCAAAGTTTCGCTAATATTTGTTATTCAAATGTTCTTTGTTAATTTACTTGCCTATGGTGCATCAATTCCACTAGCTAAGCTAGCCATTGATAACTATGGATCAAACATTACTGACCCTTTAGAAAAAATAAAACTTTCACTATATACAATGACTTATCGTAGTCCATTATATTTAGGATTATTTGTATTAATCATTACAATTATTGCAACATTTGTGCCATTAATTAAAATAATGTCTCAAAAAATTATTAACGTCATTAATGAACGCGAAGAGTAAATTATAAAGCCATGACCAAAAGTCATGGCTTTATTTCATAATTCTTCCTCTACTACCTCGGTTCCTTTTTTCCTATTTGTATGAATGAAACAAACTCTTTCACCGATTACTTCCAAAATCGATAATTTTTTGTGAAGAATCTCATCTTTAGTGGTAAAATTTACTTCCGTATCTCTTACTGAAATTCTTCCCTTAATACCTACAATATCCCCCTTTCTTAAATATTCGGCTGCATTTTCGGCGATACCATTCCACAATGATATTCTAATGAAATCAGTATCATAGTTGCCATTCATGTTTTTAAATGCCCTTGTCACCGCAAGCACCAATGTTGTAGCTTTATTGTCTGATTCTAACTTTTTCACTACTGGCGTTTCGACAACTCTCCCAATTAAAGTAACTTGATTTAACATTCTATACCTCCCCAAATATAGTACAACCATTATAGCACGGATAAATATTTATTCAAAATTACCTATCTAGCAAAAACATTAGTTATTTTCAGTATTTTGAAAATAATTATTTTTTTATTCATTCTATATTAATTGCTTTGCATATTTTTTAAGTTATTTGACAAAATATTAAAAATAGCAAGTTTTTGTATTTATTTGGTTATTTTGTTAAAACTATATTATGGGGTGACATAATGAAATTATCAAGAATTCAACTTTACGTATATAGTGTAATTATAACCGTAGGTGGCGTATCCCTTTTTGCCGCAAACATGGCAATAAAGAATTTTCCAACTTGTGGTTATTTAGTGTTTCTATTAATACTTCCTTTTGTTTTAATATTTGTTACATTTATTCCTAGAGAAGCAAACTGTATTAAAACAATCTTAGATCACAATTATTTAAGAATTATCTTATTAATATATTTGTTGTTGAGTGGCTTATTTAGTTTATCAGCTTATATTGGAATCGTTAGTGATTATTACTACCAAGAAACATCACATTTTATTTTATTAATTCTCATAATCTTAACTTGCCTATTTATGTCTACTTATGGTCTTGCAAATATTGTTCGCATTGGTTTTGTTATGTTACTTGTAGTATTGGTACTATATACTTTAACTTTGACAAGTAATACTACTCATGATTTTACTTTATTAAAACATACGCCTTTAAAACTTAATAATTTATATAATCTTTTATGTTTTCCTTTTTTATTTTTAGATGAATTGTTATTATTTTTATTCATTCCTACTAAGAAAATAAACAAGTTCAGTCTTATCTTAATGATTGTTGGAACTATTTTATTTTCAACTGGACTTATTTTCGAATGTTATCTCTTCTTTACTCCCAAATATTTTGAGAATTCAAAATACCCTTACTTAATCAAATATTTTGCCTATCGCAATAATCATTATCTAGAACACCTTGACATTCTTTATTTAATTTGTACTACCGCATTCATTATATTTCACTTTTCAACGCAATGTGAAATTGCAAGAATTATCTTTAAAGGTAAACGTAACTCAATAATTACCTTGATTTTCCCAACTGTTTTAGCAATTGGTGTAATATTTAACTATAAATTAAATATGACTAAAGAAGTTGCTTCTCTTATTTTAATGATAACGACCATAATACTTACTTTATTCTTTATCTTATTTAAATTTGCAAGGAGAAAAAAACATGCAACAAATAATTAATGATTTCTTTAAAATATGTAAATTACAAGACGATGTAGTTGTTAATGAAACTACCATTAATGGTGTTACCTTTAATATAGTGTATATGTCGCAACTTGTAGATATTAAAAAGTTTAATTTTGAAATTAAACCAAGCATTAATTCTACCAATTACAAAGAATTATCAAAACAATTTCTTGGGATATGTAATCCTATAACCGATATTTCAGAAAAGAATTTAGATTTCCTATTATATTCTGGTAAAGTACTTATTTTCTTTAATGATGGTTATTACTATCAATTTGAGTTTGCGGAAAAGCCTAAACGAAGTATTTCCGAAAGTATTCTTGATCCCGAAGACCCTATGGCAAGTAGAGATGCCCTAATTGAGGATCTAAGTGATAACCTAACACTTATTAAAAGAAGATTAAAAACAAATGCCTTACAGGTAAGAAAATATCAATTAGGTTTATTAAATAAAACTGAATGTGCTGTACTTTTTATTAATAAATTTTATGACCGTTTTTCGCTTTCTAAAGTTTTGGATGGTTTATCTTCAATTAAACAAGATGCCATTACTTCTATTAATGACTTGTATTGCTTGTATCAAATTGATTCATTGTTACCACAAGTGTTCAATACAAGTTCACCAGAAATTATTACTACTGCCCTACTAAGAGGTAGAATTGTCATCATGTTAGATAATTCTCCAATTGCTTTAATTCTCCCCACGACTCTTTCAACTTTTACTACTTCTAAGTCATATGTTAATACTCCTAAATATTATTCTTTATTCAATCATATCTTTATAACTATTTTCTTTTTGATATCAGTTTTCTTTATGGGACTTTTTATCGCCATTATTAGTTTCCATCGTGGCACCTTATCAATATCCCTGCTTGCTAATATCCAAACAACGGAAAAAGGTACCAATTGGCCTACTTTTGTTGAGGTTATTATTGTTTACTTATTATTTGAATTCTACCGTTTTTCAACTAGTAGGTCAACTAATAATTACATTCAAAATATTATCATTATCTTAGGTGGTTTATTTATCGGCCAAAATGCCATTCAATCGGGAACAATTGGAGCAATAATTCTGTTTCTTACCTCAATATCATATATTGCGGTATTCGCAGTAACAACAAACAACTATTTAATTACTTCAATAAATATTTTTAGATTTTTCATTTTAATTCTTTCTTTTACGATGGGATTAATTGGGTTTATTCTTGCTAGCATAATCGTAATATTTTATTTATTTAAACAAAAAAATAATGGTACATTTTATCTATACCCCTTTATACCATTTGATATAAAAGAATTAAAGAACTATTTTCTACCTAGAAAAGATTTAAATCAGGTGACTAAACTATGAAAAAAATTTTGTTAATTTTAATAACCTTAACTTCGTTTATTCCGATTATTACTAAAAGAAATGATTATATTGATGTAACAAAAGTTATTTATATTAATAGTATTTGTTTAGACATTAATGAAGATAATAATCAATATGATTGCTATTTCTATGTACTTAATAATTTTAACCTTGCACAAGCTGAAATATCTTCAAATAATGTTGATAACCTTGCCTATGTTGCGAAAATCACTGCACCAACTCTAACTGAAGCTTTCCGAAAACTTAATCAAATATCTAATATTTATATTCACTACAATCATTTACGAACAGTAATTCTCACCAATAAGTTTTTAAATAATCAATATTTATTTGATTTTTATCAATTCATTAAAGATGACTTAAATTTATATCCTAGTTTCTATCTTTTTGCAACTGATAGTAAACCAGAAGATATTTTTAATATTGAAAACTTCTCAGAGATTTCAGCTTACCATACTTTATTAATCAATCCTGATTTGATAAAATCTTATAAATTAATAACTTTTATGGATTTTGCAAAAGCTATTACCATAAATAATTATACACTGCTTATGCCACATATTTCTTGTGTTAAGAAAATCTTTTCTAGACAAGATGAAGAATATTACTCATTATTCTTAGATGGCTATACTTTTTATAATAAAGATAATACTTTATTAACCATCTTTGCCAATGAATTTAAACCCCTACACTGGTTAACACTTTTAAACAATACAACGTACAATTTAGGTGAATATGACTTATATATAAAGAAAGGAAAATATAAACTTAAAAAATATAAACAGACTATTATTATTACTTTTACAATTAAAGGAACCTTAACCAAAAAGAATGATTCATTATCTGATAAAGAAAACTTTGCTAAAGTCAATGATTTGGTGTTAAGAGAAATAAATGAATTAGTAAATTTTATGTATAATCAACCCGTTGATGTTTTTAACATAAATTACTATTTTGGTTACAATTATAATTATTTTAAAAATTGTAATGTTGAACTTAAGTTAAAACTAAATCTGAACTAAAAATGCAAGTAGTTTATATAAACTACTTGCAATTAATTTTACCTATTTCTTTGATGGATATATTGTAAATGAAGACATTGCGTTAGTACTAAAGTACTTTCTTGCCTCAAGTACATCGTCAATTGTTAATTCATCAACAGATTTTAATAAATCAAAAAAAGCTAAATCATTTTGATGAAATTCGACCATCAAGTTAGCAATATACTCTAACGAATTAAATCTTTTGATATTTCTAGCTTGATATAGTTTTTTCATTATTTCAAATTGTTCTACATCTATATCTTGTTTTGATATTTTGTTTACTATTTTAGTAATTGATTCGACAAACTTTTCAGGATTTTTTGTATCTAGATTAAAGATGATATGACGATAGGTTTCTTCAAAATAAACATCATATTCAAAACTATTGTTAATAACTCGCGAGTTCATCAATTTTTCATACACATCAGCTGATTCATCAAAGTATAAATCCGTTAATATTTCAATAGCAATTGTCTTTTTTAGTATTTCATATGGTGTTAATTTTTCATAAGGGATTTTCACACCTACTGTTACTTTAGGAATGCTAACATCCATTTCAGTAAATTGATGTTTTTCGTTAACTTCTTCATCTTCTAAATAATATTTTCTAGTTATAGGTTTAAATTCACCAAATGTTTTACGGCTTTGATTGCTTTTAATTAATTCAATTAATTCATCTTTGTCAAAGTTACCAACAACACAGAAAACCATATTTTTGGGGTGATAAAAAGTATGATAGCACTGGTAGAGTAATTCCTCATTAATTTGTTTAATTGATTCTACGCTACCACCAATTTCATTTCGAACATTATTCTTCTTATATAAGTTTTTGAGAAGACCAAAATATAGTACGCTTTGAGGTTGATCAAGATACATTAATAACTCTTGTTCAATAATTCCTCTTTCTTTATCGATACTTGCTTTTTTAAAACATGGTTCTTGAACAAAATCTAACAATAATTCAATATTATCATTGATTGAATTAGTTGCGGAAAAAAGATACGCTGTTTGATTAGCAGTTGTAAAGGCATTTACATCAGCACCTGTTTTGGCAAATAGCGTTGATGCGTCAGTTCCATCTTCATTTTCAAATAATTTATGTTCTAAAAAATGAGCAATACCTTCAGGCGTATTTATACTATTTTCTAAATCTATTGGGGTAAACTCGATATCTTGTGAGCCATATTTAGTTGAAAAAATGGCATAAGTCTTGTAAAAGTCTTTTTTGGGATATAAATATACTGTTAATCCATTTTCTAATACTTCTACGTAATATTTTTCTTGAATTTTATCATTTTTATATTCTATCATAGCGTCCCCTTAAGAAAATAAATGGTGTCCAAAACAAGACATTTTGCGGCATCAATTACTTCTTCTTTTGTAATACTTAATACTCTATTAACTTTTTCTTCAATCGTATGATTTTCAATTCCTGATATTTCATTTAAGACAAAACCAATCCCATAAGTTTGTTGATCAGCAGATTTATAAATTCCACTAATGATTGATTTTTTAGTTAACTCAAAAACATTGTCATCAATGTTACCGTTTTGGTAATCTTCAATTATTTGATTTACTACTGATTTGAATTCATCGTATTTACTTGCACTTATCCCCGCAAATATGGCAAAGTTACCTTTTCTTGGGTTATAGTCGCAACTAACAGAATAAGCTAAGCTTCTTTTTTCACGGATTTCTTGAAATAAGGTTGAGTGGAAATAACCTCCAAGCATACTAGATAACATAAACATACCATTATATAAATCATCGTTAAGTCTTATTTCACTTCGATACCCCATTAAAACTATTGACTGACGCATTTTTTGTTCTTCAACAACTTCCGTTACTTTTTCAATTTTTTTAGTTTCATAATCGATGAAATCAAGCTTTTCACTTATTTCATCTTTCAAATGAAAATTGCTAAATGCATCTTTTATTTTTTCTTCAGAAATATCACCTATGACATATACGATATGTTTTGAATTTAACATATTGTTATACGTTTCAGTTAAGCTTTCTTTAGTAATTGCTTTAGCATCTTCAACTGTACCAATTGAAGAAAACCGGCATTTTTCATCTTTTAACATAATATCTAAAAATCGTCTTGTTGCGTACTGACTTTTATTATCATATAATCGGTTAATGTCTTCAATTAATAACTTCTTTTCAAAATCTATTAATTTATCATCAAAATAGGGTTTATTTATAGTTAAGTCTAATACATCAACAGCTTTTTTTAATAACTCTTCATCAGTAGATAAATATTTATCATTTATTGATCTTATGATAAAGTTCATTGTTGTAACAAGACCATTTCTACCATAACTACAATATAAATCCATTCCATATAGACTTCTTAAGTAAGTTGTTAAAGCCTTTTCGGTTGGGTATTTTTCATTATATTTAGTAAGATAATTTGATAGTAATGACTTTCTGCTTAATTCTTTTTCTTCTAAAGGGTTAAAGAAATAAACACCAATTGTGAAAGATTTAAATTTATTATTAGGAATATGGTATAAATCAAAATTATTTATGCGTAATTTATTGATTTCCATTCATACACCTCCATTATAATTTTATTATGTCCTTAATATTAATTTTTATTATATAAATAAACCACTTGTTTACAACAAACTGTAAAACAAGTGGTAAATATTATTCTGCAAGTTCAAGTGCAATTTGGATCATTTCATTGAATGCGGTTTGACGTTCAAGTGAAGTAGTTTCGGTATGTTTAACTAATGAATCAGAAATTGTAAGTAAACATGCGGCTTTTTTATTTAGTACATTTGCATTATGGAATAAAGCAAAAGATTCCATTTCAACACAAACGCACTTGTTTTCTTCATACATTTTTTCTACTATAGAAGGTCCTTCACGATAGAAAACATCTGATGAATGAATTCTTTCATAATGAGTTTTAATACCTTTTTCTTTAGCAATGTTTAATAACTTCTTAGCAAGTTCTTCACTACCACTTAACACGTTTCTAGTTTCACCTGCTTGAGTTAAGGCATAACTTGATTCACTGTAAGCTTCTTTAGCAATGACTACATCAAATAAATCTAAGTTAGGATCATACGCACCCGCAGAACCAATTCTAATTATATTTTCTACATTGTAGAATTTGAATAATTCATAAGAGTAAATGCCGATGCTAGGCATTCCCATTCCTGAACCCATTACAGAGATCTTACGTCCTTTATAAGTTCCAGTATAACCATTCATACCTCTTACATGATTAAATTGTTCAACATTTTCTAAATATGTTTTAGCAATATATTCAGCACGTAAAGGATCACCTGGCATTAATACGGTTTTGGCAATTTTGCCTTCTTCAGTTACTTCAATATGGGGAGTAGCTTTCATTTTGTTTTTCCTCCTAGTATTCACTTTTAGATGATGAATTTTCCATAATTGCAACACCAGCAGATGTACCAATTCGTGTTGCGCCAAATTCAACCATTTTTTCTAAATCTTCAAGATTGCGGATACCACCACTTGCTTTAACACCCATTTCAGGGCCAACGGTCTCACGCATTAATTTAATATCTTCAACTGTAGCACCACCAGTACCAAAGCCAGTTGAAGTTTTAACAAATGTTGCATGTGCACGTTTTGCAGCAAGGCAGCAATTTACTTTTTCTTCATCAGTTAAATAACAAGTTTCAATAATAACCTTAGTTGTTTTACCAACGCTCGCCGCAACAACTCGTTTTATTTCATTTTCAATATAATCATAATCATGTTCTTTTACTTTGCCAATGTTGATAACCATATCAATTTCATCAGCACCATTTTTAATAGCATCAATTGTTTCTAATGCCTTAGTTTCAATAGTGTTAGCTCCTAGTGGAAATCCAATTACTGTACAAACTAAAACATCGCTTCCTTTTAATAAGTTAGCTGCTTGTTGAACATTAGCCGGATTAACACAAACGCTCTTAAAATCATATTTAATAGCTTCATCACAAAGTTTTTTAATATCTGCACTTGTCGCAAAAGCTTTTAACAAAGTATGATCAATAAATTTATTAACTTGCATATTATTCTCCTATTTTTCAATTAAATTTGTTAATTTTATTTCTTCATAATCATATGCTGAAACAACATATTTTCGCATCTTTCTAATTAACTTACGGGCCTTATTACTACCCTTTTCATTTAAGTATTTAATTCTAATATCAATAGATCCATCTTTTATCTCGTACATATAGTGGTCAACATACTTATAAAAGATATTGGCTGGAACTAAACTTACCAAATTAACTTCTTCTTCAACGTGAACAAAATCTAGATGAGGTGGAAAAGTAGTTGGTAATCCTACTTGCCAATTTACACTAAAGTAAATATGGTTTGATGAATCTTTTAATACTATGTATGGTGAAGCAACTACATCACCTTTGACAATCTTTGGCAATTCACTAAGTGATGCTTGATATGTACAAATCTCATTCAACATATCTTGATCAATCGGATACATTACTACTTCAGGATGTTCTTGTAAATAATTTTTACGTTCCTTAGTTAGTAATGCAATCATTTCAAACATATTGAATTCGTGAATGTTATCAAACATATCATGATAAATTGCAAAGCCAAATTTTGTACATAATTCTTCAACTTGTCTTAATATATAACGAATTAAAAATTGAGGAATTGCTTCTGGTATTTCACAAAGCATAAAAGTGTTCATATAGTTTGGATTTAAACGATACATGCTAGTTACACGTGAACGTTTAGTAACTAAATATCGATATGAACATGCAAAGTTGGGAATATCAAAGTTAATTATTAATTCGTTATCATTTGATGTGATAGATGTATTCTCACATTTGTCAAAATAACCATCTACTAAATCATAAAAATCTATTAATTCTTTGCTTCTTTCCTTAAAAAAATATATGACCATATTACAATCTCCTCTTTAATTTTAATTATTAGTGCTTTAATATTTTAGCACATCTTGGGCAAAGTTCATCAGGATTTAATGATGGAACAATTTGCCAACATCTACTACAAGTTTCACCTACCGCAGCTTCAACTTTTATTTTACCAGAATCATATGTTGTAGCATCAATATCTTCAGTTACTACGTTAAATTCTGATACAATGAAGATTTGTTTTAAGTCAGCCTTAATACTTGCTAATAATTTTGTAACTTCATCATTTGGAACAAAAGTTACTTTAGCATTTAAACTCTTACCAATGATTTTTTCGTTACGAGCAACTTCTAATGCTTTTAAAACATCATCTCTAACTTTTAATAGTTTTTCGTATTTATCCATTAATTCATCAGAGTTAATATAGTATGTTGATTTTACCATATCACATAGATAAACACTTTCTAATTTTTTACCAGGTAAGTATTGGTATACTTCTTCAGTAGTATGTGGGATAATTGGTGTTAATAATGTAATTAATGAATATAAGGCATTATATAAAACAGTTTGAATGCTTCTTCTTTCTAAAGAATCTTCAGCTTCAATATAGAGAATATCTTTAGTAAAGTCTAAATAGAAAGCCGAAAGTTCATTAGTTATGAAATTTAAAACATTACGATATACTTCATCAAATTCGTATTTATTATAAGATTCATGAACTTCTTTTACCAATTCATTTAGTTTGCACATCATAAATTGATCTACTTCAAACATTTTTTCATATTGAACGGTATTAACTTCAGGATCAAAATCAGCTAAGTTACCTAACAAGAATCTGAATGTGTTACGAATCTTACGATATGATTCACTTACTTGTTTTAGTAATTCTTTACTCATTCTAAAGTCAGCTTGATATTCAACACTTGCAACCCATAATCTGAAAATATCAGCACCAAATTCGTTACAACAAGCAACTGGATCGATAGTATTGCCTAATGATTTACTCATTTTACGTCCTTGACCATCTAAAGTAAATCCATGGCTAATAACTGTCTTATATGGAGCTTTACCCGTAAGTGCTACACTAGTTGTTAAACTTGAGTTGAACCAACCACGATATTGGTCAGATCCTTCTAAGTATACATCTGCTTGACTTACACCATAGCGTTGTTTTAATGCCGCATGATGACTTGTACCAGAATCAAACCAAACATCCATAATGTCAGTTTCTTTAGTAAATTTACCATTAGGGCTACTTGGATGTGTGAACCCTTCAGGTAATAATTCTTTAGCATCTTTTTCAAACCAAATGTTAGAACCATATTTTTCAAATAAATCCGCAACATGATTAATAACATCTTGATCAATAATGGCAGTACCATCTTCACCATAGAAAATTGGAATTGGAACACCCCAAACTCTTTGACGTGAAATACACCAATCAGCGCGATCTTTAATCATATTAGAAATTCTAACTTCGCCCCAACTTGGTACCCATTTAACTTGTTTGATTGCTTCTAAAATATCATTACGGAAATGTTCAATTGAAGCGAACCATTGAGCTGTTGCTCTAAAGATAATAGGTTTCTTAGTACGCCAATCATGTGGATAACTATGGATTATCTCAATTTCTTTTAATAAAGCATTTTCTTCATCCAAACGTTTTAAGATTGCTTGGTTAGCATCTTCATAGAATAATCCCGCAAATTCACCAGCTTCTTTTGTTAAATATCCTCTACTATCAACTGGGCAAAGAATTTCTAGACCATATTTTTTACCTACAACAAAGTCATCTTCACCATGACCAGGAGCAGTATGTACTAGTCCTGTACCAGCATCAAGCGTAACGTGATCACCTAAAATAACTGGTGATATTCTATCATATAATGGATGTTTATAAGTTATACCTTCTAATTCTTTACCCATCATTCGTTTAACAATGTGGTAATCAGTATAACCAATAGCTTCAAATACACTATTAATTAATTCTGTTGCAACAATTAAGAATCTACCATTTGTTTCAACTACTGAATACTCAATATCTGGTCCTACACAAATTGCAAGGTTAGCAGGCATAGTCCATGGAGTAGTTGTCCAAATAACTAATTCACAACCATTAGATAAAACATTTTTGCCATCTACTACTTTGAATGCAACATAAATTGAACTACTCTTTACATCTTTATATTCAATTTCTGCTTCCGCAAGTGCTGTTTCAGAAGATGGTGACCAATAAACTGGTTTTAATCCTTTAAAGATTAAATTACGAGCAGCCATTACTCCAAAGCAACGGATTTGTTCTGCTTCATATGTATGGTTTAAAGTGATATATGGATCATCCCATTCACCTAAGATACCAAGACGTCTAAAGCCTTTCTTTTGAATTTCTACTTGTTCTAAAGCATATTTTTCGCATAAATCTCTAAATGCACTAATTGACATTTCTTTGCGATTAATCTTTTTATTTTTTGAAAGAGCGGTTTCTATTGGTAATCCATGAGTATCCCAACCTGGTAAGTATGGTGAATAAAAGCCATTCATTGTCTTATATCTGATAAGGAAATCTTTTAACGTTTTATTCATTGCATGTCCAACATGGATACTACCATTGGCATATGGAGGACCATCATGTAAGAAGAATGTTTCATGTCCTTCGTTTTTCTTTAATACTTTCTCATAAATTTTGTTGTCATCCCATTTTTGTTGAATAGTTAATTCATTAACACCCAAGTTACCTCTCATTGGGAAATCGGTTTTTGGCATTAATAACGTATCTTTATACTCTTTCATGTTTTCCTCCTAATGATACACTCCAACAAGTAAAACAATTCGATCTTTTCTTGTTGTTCTTAAATTTTCTAAAATGGTAATTCTACCAAATTTTCTTATACTTATTATCTGCTTCAATTGACATTGATAACTAATATTTTTACATATCAAATGATTGATTGAAACATTACCTGCCTCAATTATTTCAGCCGCTTTTGCGCGACTAATATTCAGGCATTTGGCAATTATAACATCAAGTCTTAAACTTGGAACTTGAATTTCTTTAGTTACTTCTTGATTTTTTTCATCATCACAAATATCGTCTACTTTTCTAAATTCCAATCTTTGATGCATAATCATCGGCATATTTTGAATCATATACCCTGAGATTTCTTCCGTTAAAAATAGATAAATAACTTGATTATTTATATAAATATCCCCAAAAGTATTGCGTTCAATTCCTAAACTCATTATTGAACCTAACACATTACGATGACCAATAGTTTGATAGTTTGCATTATATTCTGTTTTATAAATTGCTATTTTGAAATCATCAGGTAGTGGTGCTTCATAATAAGCTAACTGAACAATTGCCCTAACCCTTTCAGCTTCTTCATAGCCACCATAAAGATATACTTTTAAACCATCTTTGTTTAACGAATTTATCTCTTTTATTTCTTCTAAATCTAAAAATTTTGTAAGCACAATTTGTCCATCTAGTGCTTCACGATAGTAATCGCCTAATCTTGTTAACATTATCTATTTACTGCGAAATCCTTTACGTAACGTTGAAGTGAACCATCCTCAAAGGCTTTTCCCGTTGCAAATAATCTAGTTTCATCACCAAGGCAATACACTTCACCATTAAGGGCATAAACAACGCCTGATAAAAATGATACCGCATGATTTACTTCACCAATGCTTTTTATTTGTTCAAAGTTTGCAAGTAATGGACGATTAGCTATAACAATGTCTGCTAGATCTAATAATTGGGTATCCATATCTTCATCTTCTTTGAAAGTATAGTTTAATAAACGATCAAAGGCAGTACCTAATTTTCTTTCTTCATTTTTCTTTTTTCCGAACATATTTACTCCTCTTATTTTGAAAATAGGGTTCCTATTCTAATCATTGTAGCACCTGACTTAATGGCAAGTTTATAATCATTACTCATTCCCATTGATAATTCGGTACAAGGTGCATAACTTAAATTTAGGGCCTGTACTTCTTTTTGTAGTTCTTTCATAGTACTGAAATAACCCATAAGTACATCATCATCAAAACTATATACAACAGTCATTAATCCAACTATTTTTATCTTATTATATTTTGCAAGATTTTTAATAAATGGAATAATCTTCGTTTCTGTAAGCCCTGTCTTATTAGCATTTCCAGATAAGTTTACTTGAACAAAGCAATTTAGTGGTTCAGCTTTTTTTCTAGTTTTATTAATTGCATTGGCTAAATCAATTGAATCAAGCGAATGTAAATAATCAATACTATCAATAAAGCTTGGTGAAAGCTTTGGTGGAATTTTTATAGTTCCAAAAAAATGCCAAGTAATTGGTAAATCTTTTAATGCTTCATATTTTTCTAGAAAGACATCTTTACGATTTTCACCTATATCAGTAACTCCTGCTTCAACTATTTCTCGCGTTTTAGCAATGTCAAAATATTTGGTTGCGGCAATAAGACGGACATTTGGATAGTCCTTTAAATTTTCTTTAATAATTGCTAATTGTTCTGCAACTGACATATTCTCACCTACTTCTATTTTTTTCTATATTATACCACATTTTAACTTTTTTAGCAAGTTATTGGTTATCGTTTTTTATATTGCTATTTTTTACTATTTCCCAGTCAAAAATGCTATAATTACCTCGATGTCCCTATAGTTTAATGGATAAAATACAAGATTCCGATTCTTGTGATAAAGGTTCGATTCCTTTTAGGGGTGCCATATAAAAATGCTACATAACATGCTATAATTAAAGAAAAGACAAATCAAAAGTTGACGGATAGAATGCAAATGAGTGAAAGACCGGATTTGAATGAGAAATTAGATGGAGAAACTTTTAGAACTTTTTACTATTTGAAAAAAGAGCTTGTTGATTTTTGCAGAAAAAACAATTTGCCTGTTTTCTTTATACGGGAAAGGTGTTAGAAACTTCTACAAAAAGAAAAACTACGAAAGATGTTGGAGTCATTACAGAGAATACACTAATTGAATCAAATGTAGTATGTTCTGAAAAGCATAGAGCTTTTTTTAAAGAGAAAATAGGTAAAAGTTTTTCTTTTAATGTTTTATTCCAAAAATGGTTAAAGAGCAATGCCGGAAAAACTTATGGTAATGCAATTAATGCATATTATCAGATTTTGGAAGAAAAGAAAAAGGGTAAAACAACGATAGATAAACAATTTGAGTATAATACATACATACGAGATTTCTTCGAAGATAATCAAGGAAGAAGTTTGGATGAAGCTATTATATGTTACAAAAATAAAAAGAGTTTGCACGGACACAATCGTTATGAAAAGTCTGACCTTGTTGCGTTAGATTGATAAATTCATGTTTGTCTAGATAGTTAAAAATATACGAATCAGATGATGCTTTCCGTCCGACACACTCCCGAAAAATATGATTTTGTCATACACACACAAACATTACTAGCATAAAGATAAACTAAAAACACATTAGAATGAAGTAGTTTTTATACTTTTCTAATGTGTTTTTTATTTTATTCACAATTTTTGCAACTTATAATTATATGGCATGGTGCAAATATTATACTTAAGATGATTAGTGGTATATTTAGTAAAAAAGATATTTATATAATATATAGAAGGGCATATTATGAATAAAGATAGTAATGACATTTTAAGACTAAATTTTGAAAACTTTATTTGGATTGTATTTATTACAATCAGTGTTTTAAATATAATTGCGGATAACGATGAAAAGAAATTTATTAATGCTAATAATTCAGTATATAAAACAGAAGCAAATAATATTTTTGAATTAACTATTTCCATTATTTTCTTAATTCACATTTATTTTGCCTTTAGAATTACAACGCTTTAAACAATGCGGATGATAGCCAAAAATCACTATATAACATAAATTTTATTGGCAGTATATTTTTAGTAGTGGGTTCAATTTGTTTAATATACTTTCAAAAAAAGCAGGCAAACTTTATGGGTTCGCCTGCTTAGGGTTTACGATTACATTTAAATACAGTTTATTACATTTTTTCAGGTGCACTTACACCAATTAAAGAAAGGGCATCTTTTAACACAATCTTTACAGCGTTTAAAACAGTAAGTTTTTCCATAACTAATTCAGTATCATCTGTAATTACTTTTTGATCATTATAATAACTATGTAATTGATATGCAAGTTCATCGATATAATGAGTTAGTTTATGAACTAAACGTTTTTGTGCAGCCTCTTCAATTACACTTGGATATTGCAATAATGTTAAACAAATATCATTTACTGTTTCTGGGTCAATTTTACTAAATTTCTTAACTGGTTCAAATTTTATTCCAGCTTCATTCGCATTGTTTAGAATACTAGAGATACGAGCATGAGCATATTGAGCATAGAAAACAGGGTTTTCATTAGATTTTTGTTTCATTAAATCTAAATCTAAATCCATATGAGTACTTAATGATTTTGCAACATAGAAATATCTTAATGCGTCAGAACCAACTTCATCAAGTAAATCACTCAATGTAATAGCTTTACCACTACGCTTACTCATCTTAACTTCTTCACCATTTTCTAAAACACGAACCATTTGTAAGATTTCGACATCAATGAGGTTTGAATTTCCACCAACCATTGATACTGCCGCTTTTAATCTATCAATATAGCCATGATGATCAGCACCAAGAACATCGATTAAATGATCATATCCACGTGATAATTTATTGGCATGGTAAGCAATGTCAGGAAGTAAATAGGTATAACTACCATCACTCTTGATGATTACACGGTCTTTTTCATCAGTATATAAGGTAGTTTTAAGCCATAAAGCTCCTTCTTTTTCATAAGTATAATTTTTTTCTTTAAGAAGGGTTAAGACTTTTTCTACAGCACCTGTCTTATATAAACTCTTTTCACTAAACCAAGTATCAAATTCTACATTAAAGCGCTTTAAATCTGATTTTAAATTATTTAGTAACTTTTCAGTTCCATAATTTTTAAAGAATTCTAGATCAAAATTATTTAAGAATTTATCACCATATTCATCTTTTATATCACTTGCAACTTTAATGATTTCTTTGCCATGATAATAATCATCTTTCATTTCAATAGGAAGCCCAAATAATTCTTTATATCTTTCATATACACTATATGCCATATTAGTAATTTGATTTCCCGCATCGTTAACATAGTGTTCTTTATGAACGATATAACCAGCTTTAGTCATTATTTTAGCAAGTGAATCACCATATGCGGCACCTCTACCATGACCAACATGTAAGTAGCCAGTTGGGTTTGCGGAAACAAACTCTAAACAAATCTTTTGAGCATTACCAACATTTAATTTTCCGTACTCTTCTTTTTCATTATTCACTTTAAGTACAATTTCTAATAAATAATGTTTATCAATTGTTAAATTAATGAAACCAGGACCGGCAATTTCTACTTTAGAAATATGATATGCACTAGCATCAAATTTGCTAACAATTTCGCTTGCAATATCAAGAGGCTTTTTTTTAGCCACTTTTGCCAGACGCATAGCAGTATTTGTAGCATAATCTCCATGTTCTTTATCTTTTGTACTATCTAATATAATATCTTCAGGAATTTTTATAACACTTTCATCAACATAACCAAGTTCATTAACCGCATTATAAAGTCCTTTTTTAATATCATTTACTAATTTTTTTAACATATTTTTTTTACACTCCGTATTTTATCTAGTATATTATACCAAATATTTTACTTTATTTCAACTTTATTAATGTATATTATCATAATAAGTGATATTTAAAAAGGCCATAAATTGTGTTATGGCCTAAATTACTTAATTAATACTATTTTGATAATTTATGATATTTTCTAATACTTTTGCTTTAAGTTCTTTGTCTGGTAATTCACCATTTGCAAGTTCAAGAGCCCATAGGATAGCACCTAGAACAGGTGGTTCTTTTAGAACAATAAAGTTGCATTTTTTATTTGATAATTCACAAACAACTTTTTTGAATTTGTTTAACATAGCAAAATTTGTAGCCTTTGCCCAAACACTTCCAGCAAGTATTACATTTATTGGTTCCTTAATATTTAACTCTTTAATTACTCCTGCAATTGATCTTGCCATGTGTTCACCACTAGTTTCAAGAACTGAGATTGCGGGGAGATCACCATTATTTGCATGTTCAAATAAGGATTTTATTAAATAGGTTGAATCAATTTTTTTGCCAACAATTGCGTTACTGAAATCTTTTTTATCGTCTATTTCATACATTTCAAAAACGCTTCTTGTTATGTTTGTGCTAGGTCCAAATCTGAAACATTCATCAAAGGCAAGTCTAACTGCGGCTCTAGCCAGGTATGAGCCACCACCTTCATCGCCCGCAACATAACCTATGCCACCAACTTGCATCCAGTTACCATCTTCATCAATACCTACATTAACTGTACCAGTTCCATTTATTGAACAAACACCAGTTCCAGTAGGTGATGCAGCTTTAATCCCTAAAAAGCCATCGTTTACAACTACAAAGTTTTTAAAGCCTATTCTTTTAACCACATTTTCTAAGGCTTCTTTTTGGAAAGGTGAATCTACACCTGCAAGTCCAAAAGCACCTGAAGCAATATCTTTTATTGAAAGATTATTTTGTTTTAATAGCAACTCGATATTTTCTTTCATTACTAAGTGTGCACCCTCAAATCCGCCAATTTTTGGAGATTCGTGACTACAAGTGCCACTTCTTAAGCCATCTACAAAGTTGCCTTCAATATCAAACAATAAATAATCGGTTTTGGTATTTCCACCATCTACGCCAATTACATATTTTTTCATTACTTATTTTCCTTGAAAAATTGAGGTAAATATTCTTTATGAGCTTCTAGTAATTCATCAAAGCAATCTGATGCAGTTTGTAAATCAGCAACTAATGGGTTAGACATAAGAGCACGCATTGCTTCTTTCTTATCGCCATTTATTGCGGCCTTTACAGCATGTTTTTCATATGCTTTAACTTGTTGAATATATTCTTTTATATGATCGTTTACTTTACCTTCAAGTGGTAATGGTTTAGCACCATCTTTACCGATAACAGCACAGATTTCTACAGCGTCATTATCTCTTAAGAAAGGAATAGCACCCTTATTTAATACATTAACAACTTGAACATCTTGTTTATCATTCCAAATTGAATCTACTAAGTTAATAGCTACTTCTGAGTATCTTGCGCCTCCACGTTTAGAAAGTTGAGCAGGTTTTACATGTAATTCGTTATCTTGATATATCTTTAATAACTCTTCTTCAATTTCCATACATACTTCACCACGTGTTTTAGGTGAATTTTTTAACTTTTCTAACTTACTATTTTTAAAATAATAGTACTCTAAATAGCAAGTTGGGATAGCACCAATTACTTCAATTTGTTCTTTAGTGAAACCACTTGTTGGAATATTTTTCATTGTTGCGCTATTGAATCCACTTTCGATAGCTTCTTGTAAATAATCTTTACCATCTTGTTCAATTTTTGTAATATATGCAAAGTGATTTAAACCCATATATTCGATTTTAGCATTTGGTAAATTCATACCTTTTTTTATACTATCAATTGTGTTAATAGGAACGTTACAAAGCCCCATCATTTTAACATTAGTATAATTTAATAATGCTTCCGCAATCATTCCTGATGGGTTAGAGAAGTTAATTAACCAAGCATTAGGACAATACTTTTCCATCATCTTTACAATATTCATCATTACTGGTATTGTTCTTAATCCTTTAAACATACCACCAATACCACATGTTTCTTGACCAATTAAGTTATACTTTAGAGGAATCTTTTCATCTTTTACTCTTGCGGGAAGTTTTCCAACTCTTATTTGCGCAAGAACGAAATCAGAATCTCTTAAAGCAGTTTCATAGTCATTTAGGATTAATCTTGTTTCACAAGGAAGTCCTGCTGCCTTAATCATTCTTTGGCATAATCCACCAACAATGTTAAGTTTTCTTTCATCAATATCCATAAAATCAATTGCAGTAACAGGAAGTGAATCTCTTTTATTAATTACACCTTCTATTAATTCTGGTGTATAAGTACTACCAGCACCAATAATACAAATTTTCATACTATTCTCCTTTTTATTATTTATTTTAAATATTTTTTTAATGTTTCAACCTTGTCTAATTTTTCCCAAGGTAAATCTAAGTCATTTCTTCCAAAATGACCATATGTTGCAGTTTGACGATATATTGGTCGTCTTAAATCAAGAGTACTAATGATTCCTTTTGGTGTTAAGTCAAAATTAGCATTTACGATATCTATTAGTTCTTTTTCAGTATATTTAGAAGTATTAAATGTATCAATACAAATTGAAATAGGTTTAGCTACTCCGATTGCATAAGAAAGTTGAATTTGCATTCTATCGGCAAATCCTGCGGCAACCATATTTTTAGCCACATATCTTGCCATATAGCTTGCACTACGGTCAACCTTTGTAGGATCTTTACCACTGAATGATCCACCACCATGGGGAGCATAACCACCATAAGTATCAACGATAATCTTTCTACCAGTTAAGCCTGAGTCACCTTTTGGTCCCCCAACAACAAAACGACCTGTAGGGTTAACAAATATTTTAGTATTTTCATCCATTAATTCTTTTGGTATAATTGGTGTAATGACATCTTTTATAATCATTTCTCTTAAATATTCTTGACTAACTTCTTCATCATGTTGAGTTGAAACTACAATTGTATCAATTCTTAAAGGTTTGCCATTTTCATCATACTCAACTGATACTTGAGTTTTTCCGTCAGGACGAAGTTCTTTATGTGAACCATCTTTTCTGATAGCCGCAAGTCTTCTTGCAAGTTTGTGAGCAAGGGTAATTGGTAGTGGCATATATTCTTCAGTTTCTCTACATGCATAACCAAACATCATACCTTGGTCACCTGCTCCATCAGCGTCAACGCCTAAAGCAATATCAGGTGATTGTTCATTAAGTGAAACTAGAACTGCTAAGTTTTCAGCGTCAAATCCAAATTTACCACGATTGTAGCCAATTTCTTCAACTGTCTTTCTTACTATTTTTTGAACATCACAGTAACCAGTTGTAGTTATTTCACCCATTACTAAAACTAATCCCGTAGTAGCACAAACCTCGCATGCCACTCTTGCATTAGGATCTTGTGCAAGTATATCGTCAAGAATAGCATCGCCTATTTGATCACAAACTTTATCAGGATGGCCTTCAGTTACAGATTCCGATGTAAATATTTTGCGATTTTGGTCAAATTCGTTTTTCATGATCATTTACCTCTTTTTATACATTATTTGTTTATATTATTCATATATTTATTATACTACAATATTAATTATTTTGCAAGGTAGAACCTTTAAAATACAACTTCCATTCATCATTACTTGGTATTAATCTAAATTCTAACCATTCTTTAGTGGTTGGATGATAAAAACCAATCAAATATGAATGTAACATTAATTTTTTATTTTTATCATTACCATACAAACTATCACCAACAAGAGGATATCCCGCATATGCAAATTGGACTCTTATTTGGTGATGTCTACCAGTTTTAAGACTAACATCTACTAATGAATTTCCATTAACTTCATTTATTCTTTGATATGATAGTTCTGCTAATTTTCCATTTTTTTCATTAACCACATATGATTTTACTTCTTGTTCATCTTTATATAGATAATTTTTTAAATTACCAGTTTTAGGAACTATTCCTTTAACAACCGCATAGTATTTTTTAACAAATTCATGCTTTAAAATTTGTTCATTAAGTCTACTTGCGGCCTTTGATGTTTTGGCAAATACCATTACACCAGAAGTCATTCGATCAAGTCGATGAACTAATCCAAGATAAACATTACCTGGTTTTTGATATCTTTCTTTAATATAACGCTTAATCAAAGTTAGCATATCGATATCATTAGTGTGATCAGCTTGTGATAAAATACCACTAGGTTTTTCAACAACAATAATGTGATTATCTTCATATAATATATTCAAGCTCATATTATCTCTTCTTTCGTAATTATTATAACACACATTTATTATTTTCATTGATAGTTTGCAAATTTAATTATATAAGCATAAAATATTATTGTATTACTTTTTAATAATTTCCTATCATATAATTTGAATTTTATGTTCAACTATGTTATAATATCTATAAGAAAGGAAGTTTATTATGGTAGAACAAGAATTTAAAGATACTGAAATTCAACTTGATGAAGCTGAAAATTCTGAAAAAGTTGAAGAATCAAATCATCAAATTATTTTGACACCTGAAGAAATTGAAGCTTTATTTGAAGAAAAAGCAAAGCATAAAATGTCAAAAGGTGAAAAACGTAAACTTCGAGTTATCAAAAAACTACTACTTGGAGAAATAAACGGCACAGAGGCTGCCAAAAAGCTTGACATTACAACTAGACAAGTTAGAAATTTGAAACGTCAAGTTCTAAATGAAGGTCGTGAAGGTGTAGTTCACAAGAACAAAAACTACAAGCCTTACAACACTTATGATGCAGAAATAAGCACTTTTGTTTGTAAATTATATCGTCGTGAATATCGTGGAACTAACTTTAGCGAATTTGCACGTATATGCCAAGAACAATATGGTATTGAAGCATCTAGAAGTACCATTTATAACTTTTTAAGACGTGGTAGAATTCGCTCTCCACAAAGAAAGATTAAAAAGAAAAAAGTTGAAGTTGTTGCTACTACTACTGTTAAGGAAAAAGCAACCAAGCCCAAAAAGACAGTTAAAAAAACAAGCGCTAAGAAGGCAACTTCTAAAGTAGTAAAAAAATAGCTCTAAAAGTAATTTTAGAGTTTTTTTAAGAGGTGTTTTATGAATTTTAAAAAAGAAATTAAAATAGGTACTGTAACTATTGGTGGCAACCATCCAATCGCAATTCAATCAATGACAAATACCAAAACACGCGATATCGAATCTACCGTAAGACAAATCAACGAACTTGCTAAAATTGGTGCAGACATTGTTAGAATAACTATCTCAAATATTGATGATGCTCTAGCAATATCAAAAATTAAAGAAAGAACTTCTATTCCACTAGTAGCCGACATTCATTTTGATTACCGACTTGCAATTGAAGCAGTCAATCAAGGAATTGATAAAATTAGAATTAATCCTGGTAACATTGGCAGTCATGAAAATGTAAAAGCCGTTGTTGAGGCATGTAAAAAACGAAATGTGCCAATTAGAATTGGCATAAATTCTGGTTCTTTAGAAAAAGATTTATATCAAAAATATGGTGGTGTTACACCTGAAGCCTTACTAGAAAGTATGAAGCGACACGTTGAATTAATCGAATCATATGATTATCACAATTTAGTTTTAAGCATTAAAGCGACTGATATAAATACAACAATTAAAACCAATCAATTATTAAATCAGTATTTTGATTATCCCATTCACGTTGGTTTAACTGAAGCAGGAACAATAAATTCTGGTATCGTTAGATCAAGTTATACTTTAGGAACATTGTTGAATGATGGTATTGGTAATACAATTCGTGTTTCTTTAACTGGTGATCCCTTAAATGAAATACCTGTTGCGAAAAATATCTTAGCAATGTTTAACCTATATCAAAAACCTACGCTTATTAGCTGTCCTACCTGTGGTAGAACTAACTACAATATGGAACTCGTCGTAAATGAAATTGAAAAGTTTCTAGAAACTGTAAATAAACCAATTAAAGTTGCCATAATGGGGTGTGCCGTAAACGGTCCTGGTGAAGCAAAAGATGCAGACATTGGGATTGCGGGGGGAAATGGTGAAGCACTTCTATTTAAAAAAGGCGAAATAATTAGGAAAATTCCTGAAAATGATTTGGTAAGTGAATTAATAAAAGAAATTAAATCAATGTTATAAAATCACATGGACAATTAATCCATGTGATTTTTTATTACTTCTTCTTTTAAATTTTCATTGAAAGTTTGTTTTTTCAACATCTCAATTTCTTCTTTATATGGTGGATAACTTTCTAGTTTTGATACACTGACATAAGGAGTTTCAAGAATTTTAGGAATTTGTTCAAAGCGTTTATCATTTAACACTTTAAGTAAAGCATTAAAGCCAATATTGCCAAAACCAATATTTTCATGACGATCCTTATGTGAACCAAATTGATTCTTAGAATCATTTAAATGTATAACCTTTAAATATTCTAAGCCAATTACGGCATCAAATTCATTAATTACATCTTCGTATGAATTTACAATATCATATCCTGCATCAAAAATGTGGCAAGTATCAAGACAAACACCGATTCTAGTTTTGTCATGAACTAAATCAATTATTCTTTTAATTTCTTCAAAAGTCTTTCCACACTCAGTACCTTTACCAGCCATAGTTTCTATAGCAATTACGGTATTATCATTACTAGTTAATCTAAGTATTTCATTTATTCCATCAGCTATACGATCTAATGCAAAATTTTCACCATTTCCGACATGAGCACCTGGATGTAATACCATATATTTTAAACCAACTTTACCCACCATTGCTAATTCTTTGGCAAGGAAGCTAATTGCAAAATTAAATTTTTCATCATCTTTTTGGCCAAGATTTACAATATATGGAGCATGTACGATAATATCTTCGGGATTTATACCATTTTGTTTGGCTATTTCTAAAGCTTTTTGATAATTAAGTTGTTCAACATCTTTTCGGTAAGTTGTTTGTGGTGCACCTAAATATATCATAAAACAATTTTCACCATAAGAAAGCGCTTCTTCAACACTACCAACTAGCATTTTTAATCCATTGTTTGATACATGTGAACCTATTTTCATTTTGTACGACGCTCCTTCTGTGCCTTTTTACGATAAATTTCATTAATATGTTCTTTTTTTGCTTTTTTAATTTTCTTATTAATTTCTTCTAATCTTTTTTTCTTATAACCAGGTTTTACCTTTTTAGGCATTTTAGTTTTGTTATGAACTTCTTCTTCAATTTTTTTAGCAAAAATTGGTTCTTTCTTTTGATAGAATTTTGCGGGGACTATTTCGCCATTTTGGATTTTGACGAATGTTGGTTTTAATCCTTTTGATTGTAACATCTTTACATATTCATCATCTTGATAAGCATATAGCGAATAAGCATAACCTGTCTTATTATATCTTGCGGTTCTTCCCGTACGGTGAATGTAAAATTCAACATCATTAGGTAAATCAAAGTTTATAACATGGCTTACCCCTTGAATATCGATACCTCTTGCGGCAATATCACTAGCTACAACATATTGATATTCTAGATTTTCAATTCGTTTAATAGTTTGTTTTCTTATTCTATCTTCCAATGCACCATGAAGTTTGCCAACGCGGTAACCTGCTTCTGCAAGCTTCATTGCTAATTCATCAACTTTTTCTTTGCTATTAACAAATATTAAAGCTAAGAAAGGATTAATAATTTCCAACAAATTAATAAGAACATCTTCTTTATTTTTTGCTTTACATTGTAACATGTAATGTTCAATATTTTTAGTAGTTAGATTATCTTCTTTTATTGTTATTGTCTTTACATTTTCTAAATATTTTCTTAAAAAATGTCTAAGACCCTTAGGAATAGTAGCACTGAAGATTAAGAATTGTGGTTTGCCTTGAATTTTTCCCATAATTTTATCGACTTCAATGAGTTCTTTTTCTTCAAAGATCATATCTGCTTCATCGATAACTACAGTATTAGCTAAATGAATTTTTAATACATTAGTTTTAATAGCTAAATCGACTATTCTTCCTATTGTGCCGATAACAATCTGTGGTTGACTTTTTTCATACTTTTTGATTTCTGATTCGCGGTCTACACCACCAATCGCCCTTGCAACTGTTATTTCTTTTTTTGAATGTTTTGTAAGCTCAACACAAACATTGTATAGTTGCATTGCTAATTCTCTAGTAGGCGATAAAATGATGGCCTGAACAGACTTATTATCTTCATCAAGATTTTCTAATATAGGGAGTAAGAACGCATGGGTTTTTCCTGAACCTGTTGCACTTTCAACCATTAAACTTGTTCCTGAGATTGCTTCAGGTATAACAATTTCTTGTACTTTAGTGGGATTGACAAAGTTAATGCTATTTAATGCTTCATTAATATAGCTTTTAAAATGATATTCTTTAAATGTCATTTTCTTCTCCTTTCAAACTTGCGTAAAGTAAATTATTTTTTAGTTCATTAATTTGGCAATAAACTATTTTATTTTCTAAATTATTCCCGTTATCTGGTAAATACACTTCAAGGTAGTTTGTTGTATGTCCTACCCAATAGTTATCTTTCTTTTGTTCAATTAATACGGCAAATTCTTGACCTATAAACTTCTTATCGTATGCTATTTTCATTTCTTTAGCAACTTCTATCATTTTTTTAGCTCGTTCTTTGATTAATTGAGGAGCTAAGTGACCTTCCATTTTATCAGCAAGAGTTCCTTTTCTTCTTGAATAAGGGAAAATATGCATTTCCGCAAATCCAATTTTTTTAATAAAGTCGATTGTTTGCAAGAAATTTTCTTCAGTTTCGCCAACAAATCCAGCCAAGCAATCGGTAGTAATTGCTATATTTGGAAATTTTGAACGTATTTTATTAATTTCTTTTTCATAATCAGCTGTTAAATATTTACGATGCATTCTAATTAATACTTCATCTGAACCACCTTGTAGAGGAATATGTAAATGCATAGCAACTCTATCTTGATATTTTTCAATAGTATCTAATAGTTCATCAGTAATTTCCATTAATTCAATTGAAGATAAACGCAAGCGCCAAATATTTGTTTCTTGCATTATTCTCTCAATTAATTTTGCTAAATTAATTGTTTGAGTATCTTGCCCATAGGTTCCAGTATTAATACCTGACAAGATAATTTCTTTAGTGTCTAATTTTACTAGTTGATTAATTTCATTTATTATGCTATCAGCATTTCTGCTTTTTATTTTACCTCTAGCATAAGGAATTAAGCAATAACTACAGAAGTTTTCACAACCATCTTGAATTTTTACAAATCCTCTTGTATGAGTCATTAAACGATCAAGTTTCATTTCATCATATTCTGTATAGTTTTCAATTGAAAAGACATGATTAATTTGCTTTTTAGTTTCTAAATATGAGTTTACTAAATCAAATACCCTCAATCGATCTTTTGTTCCAATAATGATGTCGGCAATTTCCATTGCATCTGTAGTATGTGTTTGAACAAAGCATCCCATTGCGACGATGATTGCATTGGGATTATTTCGTCTTGCTTGTCTAATCATTTGTCGGCTTTTTTGGTCTGATGTGGCAGTAACCGTACAAGTATTAATAATACAAACATCGACATATTCACCATTCTTAATATATTGCCATCCCTTGTCGCATAACGAATCAATTAATGCTTCTGTTTCATAAATATTTACTTTGCAACCAAGTGTTATTGTTGTAAATTTCATACTATATCTCCAATTCATAAGAAATTGCGGCCATAACATATGTTGGGGCAACTTCAGTTCTTAATATTCTTGGTCCTAAACTAATAGGTATGAAACCAACACTATTTAGCATTTCAACTTCTTTTAACGAAATACCACCTTCTGGGCCAACTAAAATCAATATATTCTGATATTTTTTTTGTTTTAAAATATTTTTTAATGATTCATCTTTATCGATTACTTCATAAGCATATAAACATAAATCATATTCATTTTTAAACTTTAATAAATTTTTAAAATCAATAGGGTTTTCTACTACAAGTTTTCTAGTACGATGGGATTGCTCACTTGCTTCTTTAGCAATTTTATTCATTCTATCAACTTTTTTATTTAACTTTTCATCATTTAGTTTTACATTGCAACGTTCCATATTTACCATTAAATATTTATTTGCGCCAAGCTGTGTTATTTTATCAATAACTTCTTCAGCTTTTTCCCTTCTTACTACTCCTTGTGCAATTGTGACATTAACAGGCAGTTCTTTCTTTTCATCTAGTTTTTTAAATATTTGTGAAGTTACGCATTCAGCGTTTATTTCAATAATTTTACATAGATATGAATCTTGATTATCACAGACAATTATTTCATCATCTATTTTCATACGCATTACTTTAGTAATATGATGATAATCTTCACCATTGATATAAACATAGCCATTTATTATATTACTAGATTCTACAAAATAACGTTGCATATCATTTCCCTACTTTCTTTTATATTATACCAAATTTCTTGATTATTTGCAAGGTAAATGTCGATAAGAAAAGAGCAATCTAATTGCTAGATTGCTCGGTTCTTTATAAAATTGTATGGTTTCTAAAAAAGCTATAGAAAATTTTATGGTGG
>OIXH01000040.1_pt1 | contig 159372 bp, 139 predicted proteins | sample 1587741 | NCBI WGS metagenome assembly OIXH01 (sample SAMEA3888916, study PRJEB22519) | human gut metagenome | biome: human gut; feature: human-associated habitat; material: faeces | place: Denmark | collected 2011 | reverse complement strand
CCTGCAAGGGAACTGAAAGAACGAGACAATCTTCTTCTCAGTGACGGCAGCAAAGCTGAAATAGAATCTTTAAAAACTGAATATGTTGAAATTTCCGAAGATTTCCATACTTACTATGTTATTATTTCTTTTGGAATTATAAATTAGGAGTTAAATAAAATGTATCATGAATTTATAAAAATTAAAAAAGAAGACATTCCAAATAGATTTAATTATAGCTTAATTTCAAATTATAAAAGTATAAAAGTTTCAGATGATATAATTTTGAATAATTCTTTATTTCTTAAAGGCTATACCACATTTAAAGTATATTGGCATAATAAAGGAGAAGGTCTTGATTATTATGGAAATACAATTATACCTACTGAATCATTAAAAAGTTTTATTGAAAATATTGAACAAGTAAAATGTAAGCCTAAATACAAACAACAATTAAAAGATTTAATTGAATTGTGTAGAAAAGCAATAGAAGAAGACAAATATGTTATTCATTTTGGGATATAAAACAAAAAAGAGACTCTTTAAATACTGAATACGTTGAAATCCTTGAAACCATTTATAACTTTGAGGTGAGCAACATTGCCGAAGCACTTTAATGCGGGAACTTGGACAGGTTCAATTAAAAATCCTGTTTTTCATGGTAATGGGATGCATTTTTGGTATTCTTAAAGTAGAGGTTCCTATGGAAGGAGAAATTAAAATTAGAAAAGAAAAAAATTTCGTGGAATTAGTTTGTGATGACGTGGCATCGGTAAACATAAAAAACGGTAAAGAAATAGTTGAGTTTTCAATGCAGGATTATTTGTTTTCTTATGTCAATTCAAGACTACATTTATCCGATTTAAAGAAAAGTATTATCCTTACTTGTTTAGTGCCGATAGGTTGCTATAATTCGGTTACTGATAGAAAAAATGTCTGGGCATTGACGGGACAAAAAGAAGGGATTTACAAAAATTCGTATTTATGTGATAAAGGTAAAGTTTATTTTGGCATAACGGATTCTTTAAACGAAACTAGTTTAAATGGAGTTGTAAATTTTATTGAAATTTATAGTTCTTTAAAAACTCATATTCCTTGCGAGATGGTATTTGAAATATTTAAAATGGCAAAATATAGTGTGACATCGTCAAAAGAGGAGGAAAATGCTTTATTAAAATCTGTTCAAAAAAGCATATCTGATTTTTTAATTATTGAAAAATCAAGTACAAAGTTTAAAATATATGGCAAAAATATAGATGAAATATTTTAAATTCGCCGAATGATATTGAAGTCTAAAAAAGAGATTTGCTTGCAAATCTCTTTTTTAGTTAAATTCTTGACAAAATCAAAATTAAAGTTTTAAAATAGAATAATAGGCAAATACGACAGATTACGTCGGAGAAACGGGTGGGGTTGTACAATTCTGTATCTTATGGATGATTTTAAATTTAAAGTCTGAGAGGTTGAAATGGAAAAAGAGAAATATGAATTATTTAAAACCGATAGAGTTGAATTTGTTGCGGAAATATATAGGTATGAAAATTGTTTAAATTTTTTAATTGAATCTAATGGATTTAAAGGGCACGGAGCATATTATTTTGTTGATGTAAAAAATTACATTAATCAACTGACACAAATGTTGAATACATTAAATGGGGAATGTTGTATTTTTGATACAGAATCTGCAAATAAAATTAAATTATTTTTTAAAAATAGAGCGCTGTTTGTCAAAGGAACAATAGGAGACTATGAAACTCATTTATTATCGTTTTCATTCAGAGCAGATCAAACTTTATTAGGATTATTAATTACAGTATTGAAAAAACTTATTTAATATTTGGTATGGATAAATGGCAAAGGTATAGTCTTTGCCATTTATTTAAAGAATTGACAAATCGGTTGAGCGAAATGTATAATGAATAACAGTTTTCCTCCAATACAAGTATTTAAATATCAAGAGAAAATATATTCTATAAATAATAGAAGACTTTTTGCTTTTAAAACAGCAAATATACCTTATATAAAGGTAGAATGGGTCAATATGTCCATAATGCAGCATGCTTGGACAGGCAATGGAATTGATATAATAGTAAGAGGAGGCAGTAAATATTTATGAAGATGAAAATTGCGTATGATGATTTCCAAATACATACAGTTCCAATGGAAAAGATAGTATTTGATGAAACAGAACATCAATATTATATTTTGTTGGACGATATTAATTGTATACGGTGGAAAGTTTCATTTGAGTTATTTCAGGCGATAAAAATTCAGTATTAGAAACGAAAAAATTAAATTTTTTTAAAGGCGGAGATTTCCCTGATGATTGTTTTGTAAGTGGAAGTTTGCATGAATGTTTCCAAAGTTTTATTATGGAAGTTTTAGATTCAGATTGGGTGAAAGAATATAATTTCAATTCAGTTTCTCAAGATGGGCTATCGGCTAACAAATTAAAACATTTTTTAATCGTTGCATATGATTATATAATTGAAATTTTAGCAGGAAACTTAATTTTAAATAAGTCTGAGTAAGGACTGAGACTGCATTATGAAATTAGGGGACCGGGTGGAAATTTATATTAGGGTAAAAGTATAAATTGGCTTTCATAAAAAATTTATGGGAAGAAGTGTTTATTTGTTTGAATTATCCAAATATGATTGTAACAAATTACAATTAGCAAAAAAATTATTGAGTTTAGATTATAATGTAATTAAAGACGAAAACGAATGGGGGGTATATTTAGAAAAAATATTAGAATATGGCATAATAGAAGTGCATATAAACGAAAAGAGAAGCTTTTTCAGAGTCGCAAAACCTAATTCGGAAAAAACCATAGACGTTATTTTGCGGGACGTAAATAATTTAAAAAAAGATTTCCCCGACTTAATTTTTTATGATTGCGAAACAAAGACAAAAGTTGATTTGGATAATAATTCAGTAAAAAGCAATTTTTTAAAATCAAAAAATGAGTTTCTCGAATATTTTTCTAACGTTGTAAATAATGCCCCGGTTAGGGAAAATGATGTTTTTAAATAACTAACAAAAAAGAGATTTGCAAATGCAAATCTCTTTTTAATTAAGTTTACGGCGAAATATATCGAAAAAGAAATAAAAACAATTAAGGAATACAGAAATTGAATAAGTCTAGTTTTTGGGAAATCATACCGAATGCCGCCCCGTTAAGGGCGGCATTCGGTTTAAAAAGACAAGCTTATTCAGCGTAAATGATTTTTGCGTCGGAGGACGTATTCCAATCTGCCGCCCAGTCTTGCGGAATCGCATCTGCCGCATATGGTATTGTGAGTTTGAGAGCGGTGCAGTGATAGAATACCTGTTTGCCCATTTTTTCCACTTGCGGAAGCGTCAATTCCGTAAGCGCGGTGTTGCCGAATGCGTAGTTTCCTATTTCCTTCACAACGCAGTCATCGGCAAAGCTGACGGATTTGAGAGCGGTTGCGCCGTAAAAGGTCTGAACTGCGATTGTCAGTCCCGAGCTGGAACCGAATGTCACGGATTCGAGCGCTTTGCATTGGAAAGCGTTTTTGCTGCCGACTTTTGTCGAGCCGTCTGCAAACGCAATGGATTTTAAGGAAGCGCAGCTGAAGAAAGCGCCTTCTCCGTATTCGGTGAGCGATGCGGGGAGAGAAAGCTCCGTCACGGCAGTTCCTTGGAACGAATATTTCCCCACGCTTGCCAGTCCTTCTTGGAAAGTAACAGCATCAAGCTTCGCGCAATTATAGAAGGCGTAATCTCCTATGCTTTTCAGCGAAGAGGGGAGAGAAAGTTTTGTAACGGCCGATTCCATCAAAGCGTAAGTACCTATATTTGTCAGTCCCGCGCCGAATGAAACGGCAGTAAGCTTACTGCACTGATAAAACACCTGCACTCCTACGGAATATTCCTTGCCGCCGACAAATTCAACGGTAGTGAGCGCCGTATTTTGTTGAAAAGCGCCCTTGCCGGCAATGCCTGTCGCGAGCGTAACCTTTTCGACCGAGTCGTTTACCGCAAAGGCGTAGTCTCCTATCTCGGCAACAGACGCGGGGACGTAGATTTCCTTGAGAGCCGTTTCGTAAAAAGCGTAGCTGCCTATGCTTTCAAGCTCTTGTGAAAAAGTAACGGCGTTCAGCGCGCTGCACCCCGCGAACGCGTTTTTGGCAATTGATTTTACATTGCTCAAATCCGCTTGCGTCAAGCCGCAATTTTTGAACGCGCCTTCACCGATTTCTTCAATGCCTGAAAAATCGAAAGTAGTCAGCTTTGCGTTATCGGAGAAGGTGCTTGACGGAACGACCGAAATGTTTTTGGAGAATGTCACTTGTTCGAGCGTGGTAGTTTGGTAGAACAGTGAATAACCGATTTCCGTTACGCTGTCGGGTAGGGCAATTTCCGTTAAAATCATATTTGCAAACGCATAGTTGCCTATTTTTTGCAGAGTATTCGGCAAAACGATTTTCGTGACCTTGTCCGAATTTGAATAGAAAGCCTGAACTGCGATTTCCGTGAGCGTATACTGCTCGTCGCCGTAGGTTATTGCAGAAGAAAGCTCAACCTCTCCCGACCATGCTTCGGTTGCCGTGAGGTCGTTCAGTACGCTTGCCGTTTTGTCGGAGGACAGTCTGTAATACAAACCTGTCGTATCGTCGAGGAAAAAGTAAGTTCCGTCTTCGGAAACGCCGTTCTTTATGGAAACTACCCGCGATTTTGTTGCAGAGGACCAGTTTTCTTCGAGAACGGTGTCCGTGCTTTCGACATACACGGCAAGCTCGGTTTGCCCGTAATATAAAATTGCCGATGCGCACACACGCTCTACCGTCGACGGTATTACTATACTGCGGAGATTTGTGATAACGAATGCGTTAGCCGCTATTTTTTTGACCGTATCAGGCAAAACAACAGTGGAGCCTTTGTCTGCGCGCGCAGTGTCAAACCCGTAAAGCACGTTGCCGATAGTCAGAAAGCCGTTTTCGTCGAAAAGCTCGGTACAACCGTAAAATGCCTGCGAGCCTATTTGCACGTTGTCGTCAAGACCTGTCACCGATTGCAGTTTTTTGCACTCGAAGAAAGCCGAGCTGCCTATATTTTCGACAGAAGCGGGGAAAATAACTTCTTTAAGCGACTCTTTTCTCGTGAAGGCTTTTTCTCCGACAGAAGTAAGTCCCGTTGCGGCGGACAAGTCGATTTTGTCTATATCGAACGTCAAAAGTTGATAATCCGAATCAAACCAATCCGGAAGTCTGTCCGTAGCAGAATTTGCTTCGATATAATCCGCAAAAGCGGCATCCGAAATTGACGTAAGCCGGCTTTCCGCTTCCACGCTGAGAGTGTTTATGTGCACGTATGCGTCGTCCCAACCTCCGTCTATATATTTGGGCATTCTCGAGAGCAATATTTCATCCAATGTTTCCATTTCTTTGGGCAGAATCAGGTTGCCGTCAAAGCTGCCGGAGATGAAAACAATGTGCTTTTTGTCCTTAGTGTATACGACGCCCTCAAAGACGGCAAGCTCGGCGTGATTTGAGCTTACATTGACGGTTTCGGGATAAAAGTTAATCCGTTCGGTTTTTGAATTGTTGTCGAAAACAAGAAATTCAAATGTATTCAGCGAGATTCCAGTCCCTATTGTCACGTTTTGCACGTAACTCATATCCAGCTTGTTCTGCACTTCGGTGACCGTGTCGGGGAAAACGTAGCTTGTCAGCGAGGAGGGGATTTGAAGGAGCTTTGTCACATCCTTGTTGTAAAGAACTCCGTCCACAGCCGTCATGTAAGGGTTGTCGGCGGAAACCTCCGCGCCGTTTCTCAGCGTAAAGCTGCCTGTCTGTCCGATGTCGATAAGGGGAGTGTTTTTCCCGATTGCAAGCGTGCCTACGGACATACCCGACAGCGCGCCGTTTTCTATTGTCCCGACGCTGTCAGGTATGACTAAGCGCGAAATATTAGCGGAGTTGAAAATACTCGCGGGCAAAGTTTCAAGCTCGTCGTAAAGAGCCACCTCTCCCGTATACCCTTTGGCGAAATAAATTATCGCAAAAGTTTCTTGTCTGTAAAGCACGCTCGAAAGACTGAGCATATAAGGATTGTTTTCGCTGACCTCCAACGATGACAGGCGTTTCATGTCGGCGAATAAGTCGGCGTTCTGCAAGTTTATGCCCGAGCCGAATTTGATGGAAAGCATTTCCGAGCAGCCGGCGAAAGCCGTACTGTCGAGCACGCCCACGCTGTCGGGAAGCACGACGGAAGTGAAGTCGCAGTCCTTGAATGCGTTGGCGTAGATTGCAGTCACCGTATCGGGTATCAACACCGTGTCGATAGGCTTGTTTCTGAAAGAATTTTTGCCGATTATCACCGTGCCGTCGGGGATAGCCGTCGCTTGCGCGGTTGACGCAATGAGCTGCATATCCTTGTTTCGTATAAGACAGCCGTTTACAATCGAGAAGTTTTCGTTGCTTTCGTCAAGCGTCAGCGTTTTTACGCTGCTAGGGAAAAACGTCGTCAACGTCATTGCGTCCTCATAGGAGGCGGGCAGGTTTATCGTCTCTACAACGCATTTTTCGCTGTCCTCAAAAACGTTGCTCGGCAGGTATCTGACGGAGTCGGCAAACGTAACCTCTTTGAGGGCGTTCATATAGTATAATGAATAAACAGCCGCCACAGTGGTGCCTTGGCGCACGGTCAAAGACGTGGTTTCGTTGTCTTCAACCTTTTTGCCCTTCACATAACAGCTTTTGCCGAGGAATGCAGTCCCCCAATAAAACATTCCGTTTTCATCCTGCTCCAGCTTTTCCTGCATGAGAGGGGCGGTACGGAATATATCTGCATTGATGCTTATTATCTGAGAGGGGAAATTTACGTCGGAAAGCTTTTCGCAGTTTTTGAAAGCATATGCGCCGATTTGTTTGAGTGAGTCGGGGAGAACGATTTTTTCAAGCGATTTGCAGCCTTGGAAAGCGTAATTGCCGACGATTGTCACCGAGTCGGGCACAGTCAACTGCGTTATGTTTATGCAGTCCTCGAATCCGTTTGTTTCTATTCTTACAATCAATTCCCCGCCGTAGCGCATCGGAACTGTCACGGAACCTGCTATATCGTTTTTCGCAACCGTCCTCACGCGCACCGAGTAGCCGCTCGAGTTGCCCAGGTCGAGTATGTCAAACATACTCAGGTCTACGGAGTCGCTCCACTTTGCAAAAAGCGTTATGTCCGAGGTTACCGTCAGAGGCGCTTTTGCCTCCTTGGTGTACTGCTCGTCAAAATACCATCCGAGGAAATTGTAAGCGATGTCTCCCGTCTGACGTACGGGAACGGGCAGATACGTGACCTCGTGTCCCTGACTCACCGCTATCGGGTTGCGCTCGTAACCGCCGCAGGTTTCGTATTTTATTACCGTTGCGGTTTTGACGTATTTGGCGTACAGCGTTATGTCTTCGGCTGCGAAATCTATGTCGAAATTCCAACGGTATTCTTCCGCGGCGGAGTATCTTGCCGTATACCAACCGTCGAAGGTATATCCTTCAATCAGCTTGTTTTCGGGGCGAGCAACAAGACCGCGGTATTGATTTGCCGCAGCAGTTGTGTTGATTTCGTTAAAACCGTAGTCAAAGGTGACGGTAATGTCGTCGTGCTTTTTCCAGCGGATATAGACGTCGTTTTTTTCGTTTTCCAGCAAAAAGGGGATTTCAAATACCGTGCCGGACGCAAAGTCTGCTGTCTTGAAGTAACCGTCAACCTCATATCCCGCCTTTCGGGGCAGCTGCGAGTCGGAGTAGAAGGGGGCGGGATTAAGGTCGTTTAGGTTGCCTATTGAAAGCGTCTGTCCCTGTACGCCGTACATGACGGTTGCTTCTTCGCCGTTGTTCGGGTGCACGGTAAGACTTGCGTACACGTCGTTTTCGTCCACCTCTGTGTATACGGCGTAAAGCGTTATTTCTTCAACGTCGGTATAAGTAACGGGGAAAAGCACCGCTTTTGTTTGCGTGGCGCTGTAAGTGGGGTTGAAATTCCAGTAGGAAAATTTAAGCGTATGCGTTGTTCCCTTGCCGTCAATATAAGAAATGTCTTTTGGGTTATCGGGCTGCGTAAGCTTTTCTTCCGCCTTAACGGTTACGGAATCAAGTATATTTTCGTCGTAGTTTATGTCGCGGGTATCGTTTTGAAGGTAAGCGATTTTGAAGCTTACGGTTACGTCGCGAGTGCTTTCCCATCCGGCGTAAAAGCGGGTGTGCTTCGTCACTTCATACGGGAAAGACGCCTGATTTTTGCAGCCTGCGTCGGTATACCAACCGGTAAAGGAGTAGCCTACGCGGCTCGGCGCATCCGGTGCATTCAGGACGCTGCCGTGCTTATATGTAGCGTATTCGATAACGGGGCTGCCGCCGTTCACGTCAAACACCACGGCGTAGTCCGCATCAGACCATTTGGCATACAGCGTCAGATTGGCGTTGACGGGAGTGGAAAAGTTGTACGGCTCGCCGTCGTAAGTGCTTGAAGTGTACCAATCGACAAACTCCGCGCCTGTTTTAGTCGGGTTTGAAGGACGCGAAACGGTCTTGCCCGCTTGTACTGTTGCGGGGCTTATTGCCGTTCCGCCTACCGTTTCAAACGTGACGGTGTAGGTGGTTTTTTCGTTTTTATTGTCGTTTTCGTTTTCGTTCGGTTCGCAAGCGGCTACGCCGAACAGGCAAAAAACGAACATAACCACTGTCAACATCATGACTAATAGCTTTTGGTTGTGCTTCATTTTGTTTTCCTCCCAAAAAATAAATTCAAAAAAAAGAGCGCCCCCTATTAAGGGAACGCCCGCAAAGTTGTATCCCTTAATTAGTTGCGCTATAATTTCCAATATGTAGGAATAAGGGTACACCTATGCCGATGTAACCTACATATTGGATTGTGTTATAGCGCGTTAAAAGTATATCAAAATAATTTTCAAAAAACAATACTTTGCAATAAAAAAGTGCGGTTTTTATATCAAATCAGAGGCTGCAATGTACATTTTAACCAATATTACGGCGATACTTGCAATTTTTTTAATGTTCTACTAAAATATATATGAGTTTATATACTGTTGTTTTTCGCTATTGCGAAAAGTAAATGGGATTGTAAAAATGTTTGAAAAACAATTTGCAAAATATGCCCGCGCCGTCAGCGACGAGCGGGAACGCAGAAGCCTGTACAGAATATACTGCGCCAAGCTTGCAGCGGCGATTATTACCGTTGCGATTAGCTTTGTTATTGTGCTTGAAGCGCTGTTTTTTGACGATGCGCTCAAAACGTCGGAATTGACGATTGTTTTGGTCACAATGATTTTGTTGCTTGCGGCAAGCTTGACTACGATTGTTTTGCATTTCGTTTTCAGGCACAGATACAACAGAATATTGAACCGCCCCCGACAGGCAACCGAAATGCCTGAGGTTGCAAGCTATCGTGAAAAGACTAGGGAAATCAATACCCGTTCGAAAAAATTTATGAAATGGCCGATTGCAATTTCATGTATCGGCGTGGTTTTTTTGATAGCGGCGGTGGTTTGCGACGTTTGTGTATCCGAGGATTTGAGCGCAATCAGCCACATAGGTGTCGAAGTATTCGGATTACTATTCGGATTGTGTTTGCTGGTATCCTGGTTGCTCATTTTTGCCGCGCAGTGCAAAAAGAATATCGACGGCAAAACGCTGGAATCGGAGACCGCCGACGAGGCAAGGGCAATCGACGCCGCTCAGGGGCGGGAGCATAAATATACATTGGAAGAGGATAAAAACGCCCGCTCTTATCGTTATCTTTATCCAAACCCGTCCTTACGCTCACAAGCGGAGAAGCTGGGCGAAAAGCAGTCCAAAGCCGCATTGCTCGGCATCATTATTTCGGCTTTATGCGGCGTCGTAATTGTTTTGGTGTTTTTTTCTCCCTTCATTTTCGACGTAACGCTTTGGGGATTCGCTGAACCCTTTTTGGTAACGCTGATGTTTGTGTGCGCTTTTGTCGTTTCACTGCCGTATAATAAAAAACTGAAAGAATTGGAAGAACAGCAGAAGGCGGAGCTGGAAGGAAATCCCGCTTTTGCTAAAAATCTTTGGATTTTTCGGAAATATAAACAATTTGAAAAGGAAAAGATGAGGATTGTTTACGCCTTGTACATATTGTCTGTGGCTGTTGGGTATGTTTTGGCGGCTTTGTTCCCCGCTTCCGCATGGTCGCTGTGCTCTGCAACCTTGTTGTTTTTGGGCAATGCGCTCAACGTGAAATTTGTCACTGAACTTAGAAAAGAGGTGCGCCCTGCTGAGGATGAAATCGACCGCGAGCAATCAAACAGCGCGATTTAAATAAGGAACGGATTTCAAACGTAGGGGAATTATGTTGAACGATATCGGCGAATGCTCTCGCAAAAATAAAAAGTTTTTTAGTTGAGCTTAAAAAATCCGATAAAAAACCCTAATCGTATCAAATTCGATTAGGGGTTTCGGTTGCCCGATATTTGTGCTGGCTTTTCAATCGGATAAAAGAAACTGATTGGATTTTTTTATCCATGAGAAGTAAATAACGGTTAAAATACGCTATGTATTTTACTACAAACAGCCTCCGATTGTCAAACAAAATAGATAAGTTAAAAATGAATGGGATAAACTCAATTTGAATTTAGCAGAGCTTTTATCAAAAAAAGAGCGTTCTAAAAATTTTCATCGCTTTGCAAAACGGATTACGGGCAATTTTATATGCAAGGCTGATTAGAACCCGATTGCGAAAAACTTGGGGATAATATAACCTGTCGATTTTTAAATTTTATTGCAAAAAAATAAGCCTCGTTTAAAACAAGGCTTATCGGGGGACTTGAGGAATTGAACCTCTTACGATTGGTGCGGATGACAGGACTTGAACCTGCACGGCTGTGAAACCACTAGAACCTGAATCTAGCGCGTCTGCCAATTCCGCCACATCCGCTTGTTGGTGCGAAGAATGGGACTTGAACCCACACGGTATTACCATACGCCCCTCAAACGTACGCGTCTGCCTATTCCGCCATCTTCGCAAAACAACGCTAAAATATTATACTTTTTGTTTTCAGATTAGTCAAGCAATCTTAGAGAATTGTCAAAAAAATTTTTGCAAGTTGCTACTCGATGAGATAATCGTAAATTATTCTGAAAGCGCCGGCGGCTTTTTCTTCCCATTTTTTGTCAATGTGTTTTGCAATAGTTCTGTTGGGCACGTTGATTTTGATTTCAAGCGCCGGCTCGTTAGGTTCGATTATTTTAAGAAGCACGTCGTAAGTGCCGTCGGGATTTTTTTGATAGTCGCTTGCGTATTCCTGCTTGCGTTTGTAGTTCATCCTGTTCAGTTTGACGTTGTCGCTTACAACCTCGCGCAGGCTGGAGGGAATGCGCACGAAGAAATGTGCAAGACAAATTCTGCCTTCCGGCGTAATAGAGTACATGGCTTCGTTTGACGCGCCCTTGTTGACGGCGGCGACAAAATTCGCGTCGATTAACTGCATCAATGCCTGTTTGCAATCTATATAATTTATCCAATTGTTGGCGGAGCAGCACATTTCGAGAATAGTTTGTTCGCTTAAAGGCATCTCCATTTTATCGAAGACGAACAAAAGCAACAATTTATTTTGTGTGCTGTCCATAGAGATTGCCAAACTTTTACCTCCGCAGAAAAAAACGCGCAAAAAAGCAGCAAAAGAATCTTTGCTTATTGATTGTACTATATTTCGGACGATAAAACAACTTTTTTTGCAAAAGATTTTATTTTGTTGAGTAAAAACACAAATTGTGTTAAACTATTCGCGAGGTATATATGAGCAATCAAAAAAACAATCTCGGTATGTTTTCGCAGCGGGTTGAGGAGGCAATCAACTCCCGTTTTATTCTTGCAGACAGGCATATTTCCGGCTTGCTTAAATGCGTGGCGACCATTCCCGAGCTGACTGCGGTTGTCGGCGAAACGCTTAAAAACGTCAGCTACGCCGACGAATACGACAAGGCGCGCGTTGTGTTGACCAAAAACGGAAAATCCGTTTGCAAATTTGTAATGCCCAACGACAAAAAGAGGATAATCGCTTTCACGGTATGTCTTTTGACGGAATTTGATTCCGGCAGGCGCAGTCTTTTGGAATTTTTGACGGAGTTTTTTTACGACGAGGACACAAACGTCGCTTACACAAAATTCTGCGACACCGTCCTCAAGCCCTTCAAAAGAGCGGGGGAGATGGTGCTGAAAAATCTCGGCAGTTCTGCTGCTTCAAACGAAGACTATGACGAAGAGTCCGCGTTGAAAATCGCGCCGCCGCCGGCTTTTCGCCTTGATTCCGCCGCTAAAACGGCAATTCTTAACGAAATAGCGGAATTTGAAGCAAAAATAAAGCTGGATACTTTTATGTCCAAACCGTTTATTATCGAATGCTGCGTAATGGCTGAGGCGTTTGCGGAGGCGGTAAAAAACGACTCGGAAACGGGCATCAAAATAATGTGGATAGGTTTCAAAAACACCATTCATTACGCGCAGGCGAGCGAAACCAACGCGATAAAAATAAAACGCATTTTGTTGAACTACAATCTGATAGACGGTTAATAAATTTGGGCTTAAAGCTTTGGCAATAAAACATTGCGGAAATTTTCCAAAAGCAAAAACATGGGCAGCCTTTGCTGCCCATGTTTTAACTATCTTAATTTTACTTTGCAAAAACAATCAATTGTATTTGTTTTCGAAATATTTTTTCGCGCGTTCGGTTACGTCGGAGACAAACTCTGTTTTGGACTGAGTGTACGCGTCGCGATTATATTTGTATTTTTCAGACAAGGTAAGTTTCAATTTTTCGTAACTTTTGGCAATTTCGGGTTTTTCGTTAAGATAATCGCGAAAATAAAGTTCGTCGTTGTCTCCTTTTATTCTTAAATGCAGGTGAAATACCTTTTCCGCATAACCGTTTTTCGTGTAGCCTTTGTTGAGTGAAATTCTGTCTTTTGTTTTTGACATGCAAACATATCCGTTTTCGGTCAGAATATCGCAAATTTGCTCCATACAGGCAGCGGAGTATGTTTCAAGCAAAATGTCCGCAATCGGTTTTGCCGCAATAAAATTTATCGCCGTGCTGCCGATGTGACTGATTCTGTACACTTTATTTTCGGGAAGCAAATCGAGTAAAAATTTTTTTTCTTCCGAAAATAAGCGGGCAAAGCCGTCGTCGTGCGGCATAAGCTCTATGGGGAACAAGCGCCACAGTTCATTTAACGGCATATCTTCAAGCTTTTTTGTCGCTCTGAACAAATAGTGCGGCATCTCTTTTCCGTAATAATATTTGACGTAGCAATCTATACATTCCATACCGTTGCGCTTCGCTACGGCAATGGACGGATAATTGTTTGTCCTGATTGTGGAAAAAATTTCATCAAGTTTCAAGGTCTGAAAAGCGTAATTTTTCAGTGCGCGCGCCGCTTCCGTCGCATATCCGTTGTGCCAGAACGCTTTTTTGAACAGATAACCTATTTCGTGGAGCTCTCCGTCCTTGTAGGGTTGCATTGTAATTCCAGCCTGACCTATCATATTTCCGCTTTGTTTGAGAATCACGCTCCACATACCGAAACCGTATTTTTTGTAGCGCGACAGCTGATTGTCAAGCCATTGCCCGACGTCTTCATCGGAAAAATCTCTTTCGTAAGCATACATCACCTCAGGGTCGCAAAGCATTTCCGCGAGGTCGTCAAAATCCGATTGCGTCATTTCTCTTAGCGTTAATCTTTCCGTTTCCAAAATCATTGTTTTTACCTCGTAAAGTTTGAAATATTTGAACCAAACAAAAAAGCAGTTCGTAAACGAACTGCAAGCGGCGCCTCCAAGGGGACTCGCAAGGAGCGGGAGGCAGTCCCGCGACGGAATAGCGAATTTTGCGCCGAGCACAAAAACGCGTCACCCCGGGGGTGAGAGTCCGTAACCAAACAAAAAAGCAGTTCGTTTACGAACTGCAAGTGGCACCTCCAAGGGGACTCGAACCCCTGATTCCGCCGTGAGAGGGCGGCGTCCTGACCGCTAGACTATGGAGGCAAATCAACGCTTGCATAGTATATCATTTTTTTTATTGCGGCGCAACTGTTTTTCCGTCATTTTTTAAATTTTTGTTGCGGCAAAACAAAATCAATGGTGATTGTTGGTCAAATTCGACACTTATTTATATCGTTTTTTAGAAAGTTTTGTATTATATTTAATTATTTTGTCAAAAAGTATGCAACAAGAGACATTTTAAACAAATCATGCGAGGAACAGTGTAACATATATTTCGGGAGAAAAGAAATGGATATTGTTTCGTCGTTTACTGCAAGATTAAATGAATTGATGAAAGAAACGGGGCTTACGCCGAAGCAGATAAGCGAAAGCACGGGCATTGATTTAACCGAGCTCATGCATTGGAAGTCCGACAAAAACAAAAAACTGCCTTCCACGAGAAATTTGCTCAAATTGGCGGATTTTTTCAGATGTTCTTTTGCGTATATGTTGGGCTTGGAAAATGAAAACAGCTTGCCAAACCCGAGACAGGAATTGCCCGTTTTTTCAGAAAGGCTATGCAAAATTCTCGAAAAAAAGCAATTGAAGGTTTTTGTACTGAAACGCACGGGTAAGATTCAATTCAAATCCTCGATAAACAATTGGAAAACGGGCAGAACCATGCCAAATGTGTTCAATCTCGTGTGCCTTGCCGAAACGTTGAATTGCTCGGTCGATTATCTGTTGGGACGCGGAGATTGAACGAGGGACTATCCATGCACCGATTGCAGACTAGGCAAATCCCGCCTCAAAAGCGGGATTTGCCTGACACGGTTATTTTTTCAAAAGAGCGTCCGCCGAAAGGTTAAGGCGTTTTGCCAGTTTTGCAAGGCTTAACGCATCGGGCAGATATTTTCCGTTCAACCAATTGTAAAACGAGGAAAATTCTTTGCAAAAGCCTTGTTTTTTAAGCAAATAAAATTTTGTGGGGTGCAGCTTGGCAAATCTGTTCAGATTTTTGCAAAATGAATTTACGTCGATGTTTTCATCCGCGCTGTCGGGAAAATCGCTGAGTCCCAAGAGAAAGTCTGCCGAGCAGTTGAAACTTTTCGCCAACTCGACGACGGCATGAAGAGAGGGCAGATAAGACCGATTTTTCTTCAACCTGCGGAAAATATCCTCGCAAATTCGCTCGTCGCCCGACAAAAGCCGTTCTTCTTCGATAAAGCTCAGGATTCGTTTGTGCATTTTTTGTTCCATAATACAAACTCCTTTAATTTTTTTTGAGTGTTTCACTCGTTTTTTAGTTTAGACTATTAAGGCTTTCCGGGCTTGTTTTTATTGCAAGATTTTAAAAATTTTCAATACAAAATTCAGAACGTGTTTTATTTCAGAAACTATTGCAAAACCGTTAAATAAGTTTTAAATAAATCTGCGACCTAACTTAATATTTTATCCGCAGAAGCATACTCTCGGTAGAGTGTATCTATTCGCGTTGAAAAAAACTTCTGTGGATTTTAAGTTCGTGTATGTAACAAAAAGCACAAGGCATAAAACCTTGTGCTTTTTCCTTACCTTGCAGAGATAAAGCCCGCAACACCGTTTACAAAAATGTATATCGGGTTCAATCTCTGTTTGCTTTGGTGCGGCTAAAGGGACTCGAACCCCCACGTCTGTGACACCAGATCCTAAGTCTGGCGCGTCTGCCAATTCCGCCATAGCCGCATCGAAGTATATTTAAGCACAAGTCAAGGGATTTGTCAATAACATAAGCAGGTCGTTGATTAAAATCAATCAGGATGTCGGAAAACATTTGAATTTTTTTGAATTTTGAAAGATGAAATTGCTTGACGGAGAGAATTTTTTTATAAAATAGGCTAAAAATCTTGACAATGAAATTTGCTTGTGCTATGATTTTTTAGCGTTGTCGTGCGGGTGTAGTTCAATGGTAGAATCCCAGCCTTCCAAGCTGGTCGCGTGGGTCCGATTCCCATCACCCGCTCCAACACATCTTCATGTGCGAGATTGAGTCCCGCCTTTTGACGTTGTGGAAACGCGAAGTGTGTGCCTGTAGCTCAGCCGGATAGAGCAACGGCCTTCTAAGCCGTGTGTCGGGGGTTCGAATCCCTTCAGGCACGCCAAAAATGGTGGGCATAGCTCAGTTGGTTAGAGCGCCAGATTGTGACTCTGGAGGTCGTGGGTTCGACTCCCATTGCTCACCCCATTTGTAGGGGTGTCGCCAAGCGGTAAGGCACCAGACTTTGACTCTGGTATTCGTAGGTCCGAATCCTGCCACCCCTGCCACAACAGAAAGCAAAGTAAATAAGATCCATTAGCTCAGCCGGCAGAGCACTTGACTTTTAATCAAGGTGTCCCGCGTTCGAATCGCGGATGGATCACCAAATATGCATCATTAGCTCAGTTGGTAGAGCACCTGACTCTTAATCAGGGTGTCCAGGGTTCGAGTCCCTGATGGTGTACCAAAAAACCTGTCGAATGCTCAAAAACAATTCGACAGGTTTTTTGTATTCTTACGTCTCAGTAAGATTGTCGGAATGATTAATCTGTTTTTATCAGGTTTGCCGAAAAATCGTTTTCAAGCATATTCTTTGCCGCGTCAGTGTCGGTCAGCCATGCGCGCGCTTGTTTTATTTCCAGCATAATCGGTTCCCTGTCGTGAACGGCGGAAATCGGAGGGCGCGCACTCCGCGTTAAAATCAGACATTTATCGTCGGTTTCAAGCCTTCTGAATATTCCGCCAAGAAAAAACATTGCACCGTCGTACCTTTTAAATAATATTTTTTTCTTTTCCGCGTCCCATTCGTAAAAACCGTGCGCAGGTATGAGGCAGCGCCTGTTTTCAAAGTCGGAGCGGAAAAAAGGTTTTGTAAAAACCGTTTCGCTGCGGGCGTTTATCAACAGACCTTTGCCGGACGGGGCGGACAGTCCCCATTTCAAAGCCTTTACGGCGATTTTTCCGTTTCGGTTCAGGCAAAGCGAGGGGAGCAAAAGCGAGGGAGTAAAATCCCCGGATTCGGATACGGAATTTGTCGGCGTATAGTTTAAAGATTTAAAGATGCTCCGAAATTCGGAGTCGTTAACGTCCAATTGAAAGCGTCCGCACATAAAAAGCCTCCTGTTTTATTTTAAACATAATTTTTCCCGTGTCAACATAAGACAAAAAATTTTCTTGCCAATTATCAAAAATTATGCTAAAATACAGTTGCCTGAAAGGAGAAGACGATGAACACGATTTGCCAAAGCTGCGGCATGCCGCTGGATTTTATGGAACTCAGAGGCACGGAAAAGGACGGCAGAAAAAGCGACGACTACTGTATGTACTGCTACAAGGACGGGCATTTTACTTATGAATGCACCATGCAGCAAATGATAGATTTGTGCGTGCCTCATATGGCAAACGGAGAGGAAAGCTTTACTCACGAAACTGCGGAGGAATATCTCAAAGCTCTGCTGCCTTCTCTCAAACGGTGGAACAAACAGACTGAAAAGTGATACGATTGGTTATAATTTTATTTCCTGCCTTGTGCGTTAGGAATACGAGCGTTTGCGTCAACCACATTTAGCAAAAGGGAAATGACGTCCGCGCAAATATGTCAGGCCTCTCGCCGCCTAAAGCGGCTCAAAAGTCGGAAACGGCTTCGGGGGAAGACAAAAAATGCCGGCTAATTACCCACCTGATTTATTCAGGTTGACTATTGCTCTCCGACGGCAAGGCGGGAATTTTTTTATTTACACTCAAACGGTTTTGTGATAAGATATACACGGAAACTTACTCATGAAGAAAGGACAGGTTTGTTTATATTTTTTTGTTGCCGCATTGATGTTTGTAGCCGTATTTTTAAGCGGCTTTCTGTCTTTCGGTGCGGAAAATTGTTTTTCTCTGCCCGACAAGGCGCAGGACGAAACTTTTGAAGGATATGAAGGCGGCAGATATGTTTATGTCGGCGGCGCGGTGGAGTCGAGCGGCTGGTTTTTCCTGCGGGACGGGGCAACTTACGGCGAATTGCTTGCGGCGGCGGGCGAGCTGAGCGTAACCGCCGCTCCCGAATATATATCGTCTTATTCCATGCCCGTTGGAAGCAGAAGAACGGTCATTTTCGACTATCGCGAAGGGAGCTTCGTTTATCCGTCCATAAACGTCAATTCGTCTTTTTTCCCTCTTGCCGCCGAGGGAAGAATAGCGCCTGATATAATACTGACGATAGAGAACTTTAAACTCGATTCTTGTTTTACCGAAATGTCCGAGCTGAAAGAGCTGTTGGGGGAAGAAATTTACTCTCAGGTTTTTTATAAGCTGCACATTGGTGAAAACCTATGAAAAGATTTCTTAATTACAGAGGATTTCTTTTTCTTGCCTTGGGTTTTGTCGGAGGTGTGCTGTGCGCGTATGCGCTGTGGCGCGGCAAAGGTTATTGGCTTGCGATAGCTTTCGGCACGGCGGGGACTGGTGCGCTTGTCGGCGTTATTTTAAAAAATAAAAAGATATTGCTTACCTTTATTTTGATTATAACGGCTTTGTTTTGCGGTTTTTTCCAAACCAATGCCGGAATAAACGAAATAAACCGGCGCGTAGCCTACAAAAACGTTACCCTGCGCGGCATAGTTACCGACAACTCTTTCACTCCTGACGAAAACGGTTACGGAAAATATTTTTTGAGGGATGTATACATTTTCGACGGCGAAAAGACGTTGGAGCTTGATGGCAAGGTTCAGGCGAGATTTTCTTTGAAAAACATATCGGTAGGCGATGAAATAATTTTTTCCGCCGACGTATATCCGATTGCGCTTTTGTCGGACGGGGTGCAGTCTTATCTAATCAAAAACGGGGTTTTTTATTCCTGCGAAAACGTGACGGGAGTTTCGCGCAGCGTCGGTTACGCGACGGTTCCCGAAAGGGTGCGCGATTTTGTGCGGCAGTCCATGACTGAAAACATGAGTGAAGTCAGCTCTAGCGTTGCTGTCGGGCTTTTGATAGGGGACAAGGCTTTTATGGATGACTGCTTGGCGGACGCCTACAAAAGAACGGGCGTCGCCCACATATTCGCGGTCAGCGGCTTGCACGTCGGTTTTGTTGCGGGTATATTTGCCTTTGCTGTCAGAAAATTGCGTCTCAAAAGCATATTATCCCTTTTTGTGACAATTGTTCCCGTTTTGTTTTACGCCTGGTTATGCGGTTTTTCACCGTCGGTCGTGCGCGCGGCCGTCATGACCTTTGTCGGTCTTTTTCTTAACGCAATAGGCGCAAAATCGGATATGCTAAGCTCCGTTTCCTTTGCGATGCTTATCGTATTGCTGATAAATCCTTTTTATCTTTTCGACGGCGGTTTTCAGATGTCTTTCGCCGCCGTTTACGGTATCGCCGTTTTTTCTGCCGTAAAAATCAGGCGTCTTGACGAAAATATGAACAGGTTCAAAAAGGGCATATTGTCGTCGCTGCTTTTGTCAACGGGCGCGTCGCTGGGGACGTTTCCTTTGGTTGTGCATTATTACGGTTTGATTCCCGTTTTTTCGCTGGCGCTTAATCTTGTCGTTATACCGTTGATTTCAGTTGTTTTCGTTCTTTTGTGGACAGGCATGCTTCCGTTCATGAAATTTTTGCTTGCTGTGCCGGATTTTTTGATTAAAGCCGTAAACACCGCAGTCGGGTTTGTGTCCGAGCTCGATTTTGCCGTTATTCCGTTGAGAAGCTTCGGCGCGGGAGCATTTGTGTTTTTGACGATTCTTTTTGTGGCGGGCGGATTTGTCAATCTTACGAAAAAAGGCGGGAGAATTGTCTGCGCGGGACTGTGCGGAATATTTCTTTTGTGCGCCGTGATGTGTCAGTTTCCCCAAAAGGGCGGATTTGAAATCGCAATGCTTGACTGCCGCAGCGCAACTGCGGTTTTCGTGGACGACGAAAACAGAGCGGTCGCAGTTTCGTCATTCGAGGACTATGCATGCGTTAATGAAATCAAGGCATTCTGCGCGGAAAGAGGAATAAAAAGCTTTGACGCCGTAGTATTGGAATATGACAAGCTGGAACCGAAATATCTACTTGAAGGCGGAAACGACTCGGACGTGCGGGTTGAAAAAGTTTACAAAATGCGCGGGATAAACGACGCGGAAAAGGATTTGATTTTTTCACGCGGGGGAGTGGAAACGGCGGACGCGTTTTACGGCGCCGACGACTGGGAAGGCATGAGTTTTTCGCCGCTTGTCGTAAACGGAATCCCCGCGGGAATTAACGTGAATTTCAACGGCAAAAATATATTTGTATCGTTTAACGGCAGTATGGCTGTATTGGGAGCCGAGACAGCCGCATTGTACGAAGGTTATGTCGACGCAGTCCTTACCGACCGTGCTTATTTTGGGTTGGATCGGTATTTTGATTGCCTGCTGTTTACCAACGAATACACGACGGACGAAAATTTTTATTCCACAAAGAGGCTCGGAAACTTTACTTTAAGGGTGTTAAATGATAAAATGGTTTTGTCGGTTTAGGCAAAGGAGATTGCCCGTTGAGATTTGTTCAGCTTGAAGAAAAACTGAAAAAGGAATTTTTTCCCGTGCTGCTTGTCGAGGGCGACGACGCTTTTTTGCGTGAAAAGGCAGTCGAAACCGTTTGCGCATCCCTGAACGTGGCTATGCCTGAATTGAATATAACCGTTTTGAGAGAACCGTCCGTAACAGAGCTCGTAGCGTGTGCGTCGGGCTTTCCGTTTTTAAGCGAAAAGAGAGTTGTTGTTGCGCGCGGTCTTGCAAACGCGGGAGCGGGAAAAACCGTTCATTCAAAAGAAAATGCCCCTTTGCTCCGATACAGTCAAAACCCTCTTGAAAGCACGTGCCTGATTTTGTGCGACGACAGTCAAAGCGGCTGCTTTGACGGTGTAAAAGCGGAAAAAATCGATTGCTCAAAGCCTGATTTGTCGTTTTGCGTAAAATGGATAAACGATTTCGCGGCGTCCTGCGGCGCATCGGTTGCAAACGGAGCGGCAGCGCTTCTTGCCGAATACTGTCTGAGAGATATGTCGCGCATATCTTCGGAAACGAAAAAGCTTGTTTCCTTCGGAGAAATCACGCGGGAGCTTGTGCAGCAGCACGTAACCAAAGACGTAGAATACGCCGTATTCGATTTGTCCGACGCAATCAGTGAAAAAAACGCGGCTAAATCCATAGAAATAATTCAGGCGCTTCTAAACGGCGGCGAGGACGCGGTAAAAATAATCATCACCCTGTACAATTTCTATCGAAGAATGTTTTACGCCGCAACCGGCGATTGCGGCACGGAGGAATTGAGCAGACTGTTCAACGTCAAGCCCTACGCGATTAAGCGTGCCGCGCAGACGGCGTCGCGCTACACTCCTGCGCAATTGAAGCAGGCTTTGGAGCTTGCCGCAAAAGCGGAAAAGGATTTGAGAGATTTCAGCGTAAACGACAGGGAAACGGTCAGGGCGCTGGTGCTAAATTTGCTTTGTGTGTGAGGATATATATGGTAGAAAAATTGAGGAAAAATTATTCTCTTTCTTTGTGGCTGACAAGGCTGTTTTTCTATATCAGCTTTGTGTTCTGCAACTGGTTCGACATCGAAAGCGCATTCAACTATATGTCGTATGCCGGTCTGTTCGGCTTAGCGCTTGAACGCAGCTTTTGGCTTGTGGCGGCGAGCGGACTTATCGGCGCGGTTATAACGGAGGTTTTGATTTGGCTGATACTCAGATTTGTTTTTTACGTATCGAAAATAGTTATGGTTCCGCGCAATGAGTTTACCGTGCTGTTTCTTTTGTGTCTGATACCGATAAATCTCATTTTGGGCGCGCTTAATCTGCTTTTCTACCTGACGCCTCTTGTCATAAGCTGGGGGAGCGTATTGTTCGAGTTTGTCGTCGCAACTCCGTTTTTGTGGTTGTTTTTCGTCAAGACGAAACAGCTGTATTTCAACGACAAAGCCGCGCCTTATTACTTCAAGGTGTTTGCAATCGCATATCTGATTTATTTCGGACTGAAGCTTGTGTCTGTGCTTTTGGAGGCATTGTGATGAAAAGGATTTTGGCATTTATTGTTGTCGCTTGCTTGGCGGTTTTTGTATTTAATCCCGTCGGCAATCAAAGCGTATCGGCGGCGGAGACCTCGGTCTTTGACAGAGAGGACAACGAAATTTATCTTATACTTGAAGATTTCGTACAGACCCACCCAAAGAGGCAGGCGTTTTCTCAGGAGGAAAAGGCCGCAGCCGATTATATTGCCGAGCGGTTTGTCGAGGAGGGACTTGCCGACGTAAAACAAACGACGTTTAATTACGGAATGGACAGCTCTCAAAATGTTTCGGGGCGTATACCCGCAGCGCAGGTGACTGCGCGGACGGTGATAATCGGCGCTCATTACGACAACGACGTTTACGGAGCGTCTGACGGTACCTTCGACAACGGAGGAGGCGTCGCCGCCCTCATATATATAGCCCGCAAGCTTGCCGGCGCTTCTCTGCCCTTCAATGTTGAGATAGTGGCTTTCGGCGCGGAGGAAGCGGGTATGGTAGGCTCGTATTTTTATGCCGCGCAGACTCTTGACGCGGAAAACACCATGCTTTTCATTAACATCGACATGATTGCCGGCGGCGATATGCTTTACGCCTACGGCGAGGACGTTAAAACCGATTTTGAAGATTTTTTCGTCAAAATATCCGAAAAAGAGGGAGTGTCCGTGCCTTTGAAAAATATGCCTGCAAACAAGCGCGTAACCACTTTGCTTTGGGGCGGCGACGGACTGCCTTATTTTCACGCGGCGCAGAACAGCGACCAGCTTTATTTCAGAAGCGCCGGCGTGCCGTCCCTGCTGATTTTTTCGGGCAATATGAGTTCCAAATATTTCGGCTTTGTGGAGGCGGAAAGCTTTCCGACGGGACTTTCCCACACGTCCAATGACAATTTGGAGTTTTTCAAATCCGCTTTCGGAAATTCTTTTGTGGATAAAATGCAGTCTGTTGCGGATACGATAACTGCGGCTTTGACCGACGAAGGCTTTTTGAGCGTTGCGCAGAACGCCGCCAACGAGCTTGTTGCGGATGCATGGCGCAAAACTCTCGAGCCCGCAATCGTGCACGCAGTGCTGTTGGCGGCGGTTATCGTGCTTGGCGTTTTGTATTACCGCAAGCTTGTCAAAACGTCGATACTCGGCGACGGTGCGGCAACCGGCAGAAAATTCTTTTCCAAGCCGGATGCGGAAGATATATTCGAGTTCAAGGATTGACCGTATGAAAAAGGGGCGTTGCTGGCTGGTTCATAACGGTTTCAGCAAAACCGAGTCCACTCGGCTTTCATTGGAAAGGTTAAGGCAAAATCTGTTGTCAAAAAATGTTGACGCGCAGATAAAAAAACACAATCTGCTGCCGCTTTATTTCGACGAAAGCGGAAACGCGGTGTGCGACGAGGAGCTTCCCGATTTTTGCATATATTGGGACAAGGACGTGGAGCGCGCTGCCATGCTGGAAAAATGCGGAGTGAGAGTGTTCAACAAAAGCGCGGTAATCGAGCTTTGCGACGACAAAAACAAGACGTTTCTTTATCTGTCGGGAAAAAATATTCCCATGCCCGAAACAATTACGTCTCCGCTGCTGTATCCCGCTTTTGACGATACCGACGGATTGTTTGCGGACTCGGTAGAAAAACGTCTCGGGTATCCTATGGTTGTCAAGGAGGCTTACGGCTCTTTCGGAGCGCAGGTGTATCTGGCAAAGAACCGTTCCGAGCTTGACGCTTTAAGAAACAGGCTCAAATATATGCCGCACCTTTATCAGAGATACGTAAAGAACAGCTCGGGAGAGGATATAAGAATAATCGTCGTGGGCGGAAAAGCGGTTGCGGCAATGAAAAGGAAAAATAAGGGGGATTTCCGCGCAAATATAGAGTTGGGCGGCGTGGGCGAAAAATATATTCCGAGTTCAGAGCAGGTCGAGCTGTCGGAGCGAATTTGCCGACTGCTGGGCGCGGACTATATCGGCGTTGATTTGCTTTTCGACAAAGACAAAACCTTGCTTTGCGAGGTAAACACCAACGCTCATTTTATGTTCATATCCGACTGTACCGGCGTGGATGTTGCAGAACTTTATATCGGGCACGTAATGGAGGAGATTTATGGACGGGCAGACTGAGCGCAGAATCAAGGATTTTCTAAAAAAAATACCGTCCGGCGTAAAAGTCGTGGCGGCAACAAAATGCCGCTCTATTGAGCTTGTAAGGGAGTGTCCCGCGCACGGTATTTTTGCCGCGGGAGAAAACAGGGTGCAGGAGCTTTTGTCCAAATACCAACCCGTGGAGGGGCTGGAATGGCATTTTATCGGACAGTTGCAGACAAACAAAGTAAAATATATATTGGACAAGGTGTCTTTGATTCAGTCTTTGGACAGGGTTTCGCTGGCGGACAAGCTGGAGGAGGAGTGTGCAAAACGCGGCTTGACTATGCCCGTTTTGGTCGAGGTCAAACACGGAGAAGAGTTGACGCGCGACGGCGTCAGTCCGGACGGACTTATGGCTTTTGCCGAGTATGTAAGGGGGAAAAAACATCTGACGCTCAACGGACTTATGACCGTCATGCCGTTAGGCAGCGAAAAAAGCGCGTTTCTTTACAAAAAGACCTACAAGCTGTTTGAAAAATTGAGGGAAAATTTCGGAAGCGATATAAAGTGGCTGTCCATGGGCATGTCCGTCGATTACTTGACGGCAATCGAAAACGGCTCCAATATGATAAGACCTGGCAGAGCGCTGTTCGGTGAAAGGTTTTACGCTACATGAAAAAAATTAAACTTACAAAGAAAAATCTTATTTTGTTTGCCGTTCTTGCGGCTACCGCGATTGCGATAGTCGTGCTCGACCAAATTACGAAAATGATGGCGGTCAGGGCTTACGAGGACGGCAAACTGCCTGTGACGGTGATAAAGGGCGTGCTTTCAATAAGTTATTTGGAAAACTTGGGCGGAGCCTTCGGAGGCATGGCGGGTCGGCACGTATTGTTTTTTGTACTCACGGTGCTGGCGCTGCCTGCTTTTTGCGTTTTGATTTTTTTCAGAAGAAACTCGGGCAATGCGGGATGCTTTGCCGTTGCGATGATGTTTGCGGGCACGGTAGGCAACGCCATAGACAGAGCTTTCAGGGGAAACGGTTTCTTTAACGGCGGAGTCAGGGACTTTATCGCAACGGAGTGTTTCGGCATACTTGACAGCGTTTTCAACGTTGCCGATATATCTCTTGTCGCAGGCGTAGCTTTGTTTGCGGCGTCGCTGTTGTTTTTCGATAAGGATTCTTTGCTCGCCGACGCGAAAAGAAAAAAATCCGCCGCCGAAAAAGAGGAACAGCCGGATTCCGAGCGCGAGGATGACGGCGGGGAGAGCGGACAGAATTGAAAAAGCTTTTTTTCAAAGCGGAAAAAACCGAAAACGAAAGGCTTGACGTTTTTCTTGCGGGGGCTGCGGAGGGACTGAGCAGAGCGCACGCGCTGAAACTGATTGAGGCGGGAAACGTAAAAATCAACGGAGCAACCGAGCTGAAAGGAAAGCGTCAGGTAAAGGCGGGCGACGAAATTGTCCTTGATTTGCCCGAGCCGCAGCCTGTGGAGCTGAAAGCGGAGAATATTTCGTTAGACATAGTATATCAGGATGAGTGGCTTGCAGTAATAAACAAGCAGCAAGGGCTGACGGTTCATCCCGCAAACAATGTTTATACGGGCACTTTGGTAAACGCTTTGCTTTGGCATTTGAAGGATTTAAGCGGAATAAACGGAGATTTGCGTCCCGGGATAGTGCACAGGCTCGACAAGGATACGTCGGGACTTATGGTTGTCGCAAAAAACGACGAAGCCCATACGGAGCTGTCGAGACAGATAGCCGCAAAGGAGTGCAGGCGGATATATTGGGCGATTTTGGAGGGAATTCTCAAAGAAGATTCGGGGCGCGTCGAAAAGCCTGTGGGACGCAGCTTAAAGGACAGAAAGCTTATGGCGGTGCGCGCCGACGGAAGGAGCGCGGTTACGCTTTTTAAGGTGCTTAAAAGATTTGAGAAAAACACCTTGGTGGAATTTGAGCTTAAAACGGGCAGAACACATCAGATAAGAGTGCACGCCGCATATATGGGACATCCCGTTGTCGGCGACAAAGCTTACGGATACAAAAATCAGCGGTTTAAGCTCGACGGTCAGCTGCTGCACGCGAAAAAGTTGGAATTTACGCATCCCCATACGGGAGAAAAAATGAGCTTTGAATGCGAGCTGCCCGATTATTTCAAAAAAGTTTTGAATCTGCTTGCGTAGCCTTTACTTTTTTTCCGCAAAATGCTATTATTTATTGCAAAGACGGTGTGCGGGAGGTATTTTCTTGTCATTCAAAAGCATAACGACGGCGTCCTCGCTGTCCACGGCGGAAATAAATCAGCTGCTCGACATAGCCTCCGAAATGAAGCGTATTGTCAACTCCCGCGTCAAGCGCGGACCTCAGCTTCTGGGCAAATCGCTTGCCGTGCTTGATTTTGAGGGCGACCTTCTTGCGGCAAATACATTGAAGCTGGCTTGCGAATACATGAGCGGAATCAGCTTTTGCTTTTCCGATTGCAAAAACGTCGGGGAAAGCGTCGCGCGCGCTCGGTCGCTGGGAGCAAATTTCGTTGCACTTTTAATCAGCGACGGAAAACCCGTAAAGCAGGCGGCGGAAGGGGGCGCGCAGATTATCGATTGCGGCTCGGATGCGTCGGCGGTAAAAATACTTACTTATCTCTTTACGTTGAAGGATACGCTTGAAACCGTCAAGTCTTTGGACGTTACCGTATTGGGCGACGCGGGGGATGGGATTTTTGTCGGAGAGCTTGCGTCGACGCTCGCCCGTTACGAATCCAAGGTTTCCGTGTTTGCTTCGGGCGAACAGACCTTTCTCAAAGAAAAGGGATGCAGGGTATACAACGACATTGGGATTGCCGTGAGCGGATGCGACGCAGTCATCGACTGCGGCTTGAAGTATGACGGCGAACAAAAAAAATTTTACGGTCATCCTGCGGGCTTAACGGAGGAGCTTTTGAAATCGGCTCAGACAAACGCGCCTTTGTTTGATTGCGAAAAGGTCTTTTCAAAAGAAAAGGGCGAGTGGACGGTATATGCGCACAGCGTCCTAAACGAACAGATAAAAAACCGCCTTGCGGTTTGCATGGCGGCGCTCTATCTCATGTCGAGAAACTGAGCAAATATTTTACAGGCAGGTTTTTTTATGGGAAAGAAAAATCAGAACAATTCCAACTCATCGAGGGGAAGCGGAGTTTACTCCTTGGTCAAGCTTTCGGCGTACATCGTCCTTTTGCTTTCCGCGTTGCTCACGCTGTTTCAGCTTGTGCTAAAATGGTTCGGCGTCAATTTCAATGTCGGCATATTTGCGACCATTCGGGAAGTATGTATGATACTCGTCATCTGTATCGCAAGCTACGGCTTTACGTTGGGCAAGGGCAAGACGTGGAAAATTTTGTTTTGGGCGGCTGTGCTGATTTTGCTTGCGGCTTACATTCTGTTCAAAGTCAAGGGCTTTTAAGGAGTTGTAATATGAGGAAATTTGTAGAAAAAATAGTTATCGGAGTGCTTTCTGTTGCGCTTGTGCTTGCGGTGCTCGGGCTTGTGTTGAGTCTGCGCGTGCTTGCCAATGCCGCTTTGGTTATTCTCATGATTGCGGCAGTTGCTTTTTCCGTCATACAGATTGCGGAATATCTTGAAAATATGCAGGACAAAACCAAATCCAAGGGGCTGCTTGCCTACATGATTGCGAGTATAATCATTACGCTTGCAATAATCGTCGTGAGCATATTTACGTTTGCGGGAAAGCTGTTTTAAAACAAAAGGAGCGTCAAAAAAACGCTCCTTTTTTATTGTTTGAGAAGCTCGGCGTGCTCGTCGGGATTTACCAAAAGCGTGGAAAAATTGACGTAAGTAACAAAGCCGGTTTTCGCGCCCGACGGTTTTTTTACGTTTTCGCGCGTGGTGTAGTCAACGGCGATTTTTGTTCCGTTTCTCGCCTGAGAGAAAAAAGCGGTGATTTCGGCAGCCTTCAACAGCACCGAAGGCGGAACGTCGCGGTTTTCGGCAATAACTGCCACGTGTCCCGAGTGTACCGTCTGCGTGTGCATCCATATGTCTTTGGCTTTGGCTATGCGGAAAGTTACCTGTTCGTTCTGAGTGTTGTTTTTGCCTACGTATACGGAAAAGCCTTCTATTTCGTATAGTCTCGGCGTGCTTTTTATTTCCTTGCTCTTGTTTTTGACGTTGTTTTTTGCGGCTTTCAGAAGTCCGGCGCGTCTCATTTCCTCCTCGATTTCGGGCAGCTCGCTTTCGTCCGCGACGCTTAATGCAAAGGACAGGGTTTTGAGATATTCTATAAATTCGGAATTTTCCCTGACAAGCTTTTCATTGTAAACAAGGCTTTTTTTGAGCTTGTTGTATTTTTTGTAATATTGCTGCGCGTTTTGCTGCGGACTTAAAGCACGATTTAAAGGTATTTCCGTTTCGGGACAGTTCTCTTCGTAAAAATTCTGCGCAATCAGCTTGTCGTCCGTTTTGCCTATTCTGTGCAGATTTGAGAGAATCAGGTCTCCGAATATTCTGTATTTTTCTCCTTCCCTCGCTTCGAGCAGCGCTTGTCTTTGTATGCCGAGCTTTTTTTCCGTTCGGTTTAAGGCGTTTTTGACAATCGTTGAAACGGATTTGGATTTTTCCGCAAAACGCAGCGCCTTGTCTTTTTGGTGGTAAAAGCTGTCGTGAGCCTCGTTTAAGGTGTCGAAACAAAGCCTTTCGCCGTCATAGGAAACGTAATCGAAGGGGATTACGTCGCAGGGTTTTCCCTTGTCGAAAATGATTTGCGGTTTTTTCGACGCGAGATTGTCGAGATATCTTTTCAGTGCCGACGAGGCGTTTTTCTTTTCGTTGCGGGCTAGGGCGCATAGTTCTCTTATTGTTCTGGGAGAAAGGCCTGCCACGGAGGAAGCGTAAAAATCGAAAAGCTCTCCGTTGAAATCCCGTGCCGCACAGTCAATCAGGGAAAATTCGTCGGGATACAATTTTGTTTTTTCAAAAAATCTGTATTTTGCGCCTTTTACAAGCAGTTTTTTCGACGTCAGCTCCGCGTCGGGACGTTTGAGCGAGTCCGTTATCGTATAATTTTCGTCAGTGAGAATAATGTTCGCGCTTTTGCCCGTGACCTCGAAAACAAGCCGTTTGAGCTGTCTGTAACCAAGCTCGTTTTTGTTTTCCACCGTCAGCTCGACAACTCTTTCAAAAGGCTGCTGCTTGACGTCGCAAATCGTCCCGCCGCCGATATGCTTGCGCAGCAGCATACAAAAGGACGGCGCGGTAAGCGGATTTTCCGCAGGATATGCCGTGACGCAGAAACGGTTGACAGACGCGTTGGCGCTCATTACCAAACGAAAATTGCCGTTGTTGAAAAGCAGAAAATGAAGCTCGTCTTTTTCCGGCTGAAAAATTTTATTTATTTTTGCGCCCAAAATTTTCTCCCGCAGCTCTTTTACAAGCACGGAGAGACTCAAAGCGTCAAAAGCCATTTTTCACCTCGCTGTTGAATTATTTTACTACATATTTCAATTTAATTCAAGTTTTCAAGCGACACAAACAGTTGTATTTTTTGTGCTTGTGTGGTAAAATAACGTCTATTGGTTCAGTTATATCAAATCGGAGGACTATAATGAAGTACACGGTAAAAAAGCAAACGGGTAAAGTTGTCGTAACATTTAAGGTGACTGCCGAGGAGTGGGCGGCGGAAACGGAAGCAGCCTATCAGAAAAACAAAAACAAGTACAATATTCAGGGCTTCCGCAAGGGGCACGCGCCCCGCAAGGTGCTGGAAAAAATGTACGGCGAGGGACTGTTTGTGGAGGATGCGTTCCAAAACTGTGTGCCTAAATATTACGAGGAGTTTCTTGACAAAAATACTTCCGTCGAGCCTGTCGACAGACCTGAAATAGACGTTGTCAGTCTGGACGAAAAAGGGCTTGTTTTTACCGCAACGGTGACTGTCAAGCCGGAAGTGGAGCTTGGGGAATACAAGGGACTGACAATCAAACGCAATCCCGTTGAAGTCACCTCGGAGGAAATAGATGCCGAGGTCAACACCGCAGCCGAGAAAAACGCGCGTTTCATCGAAGTGAGCGACCGCGCCGCAAAAAGCGGAGACGAGGTTGTGATAGATTACAGCGGCAGCGTGGACGGCAAAAAGTTCGACGGCGGTACGGCTGAAAAGCAGACTCTTCTGCTTGGCAGCCACACCTTCATACCGGGCTTCGAGGAGCAGGTGGAGGGCATGAGCGTCGGCGAGGAAAAGGATATAAACGTGAAATTCCCCGACGACTATCACGCCGAAAATCTGAAAGGAAAGGACAGCGTTTTCCACATCAAGCTGCACGGCATCCGCTTCAAAGAGCTTCCCGTTATCGACGACGAATTTGCCAAGGACGTAAGCGAATTCGATACCCTTGCCGATTACAGAAAGGATATTGAAAAGCATATTTCCGAACGCAAGAACGCTGCTGCCGATACCGACGTCGAAAACAGGCTGTTGCAGATGATAGTAGACAAATGCAAGGTGGAAATTCCTCAATGTATGATTGAGACACAAATTGACAATTATATTAGGGAGTTTCAGTATTCGCTTACCTATCAGGGGCTTAAAATCGAGGATTACCTTAAATATACCAATACTACAATGGAGGCTTTAAGGGACAATTATCGCGAAAAATCGGCACAGGCAGTCAAAACGAGGCTCGTAATGGAGGCTATAGTAAAAGCCGAGAAAATCAAATGCGACGCAAAGTCTTTAAATCAGAAAATCAAGGATTTTGCCGCGGACATCAAACGCGATTTCAAGGAATACAAGGAGTCTCTCAACGAGCGTCAGCTCGGTTACTTTGAAAACGAAGTAATAACCGACAAGCTGCTTGAAATGCTCAAAAAAGAGAATACTATCGAGGCTTAAACAATATTTATTTTTAGGAGAAAATTGCCATGAACCTGATACCTATGGTTGTGGAGCAGACCAACAGAGGGGAGCGCTCTTACGATATATATTCGAGACTTTTGGAGGACAGAATTATTTTTCTGTCCGGAACTATCGGTGACGAAATGGCAAACAGCATTGTGGCGCAGCTTATTTTCCTCGAAGGCAAGGACCCCGAAAAGGACATAAGTCTTTACATCAACAGTCCGGGCGGTAGCGTATCCGCCGGTATGGCGATTTTCGACACCATGCAGTATGTAAAATGCGACGTTTCCACGATTTGCGTGGGGCTTGCCGCGAGCATGGGCGCGTTTCTGTTGTCAAGCGGCGCAAAAGGCAAAAGATTTGCGCTGCCCAACAGCGAGATAATGATTCATCAACCCTTGGGCGGAGCGCAGGGACAGGCGAGCGACATAGAAATTCAGGCGACGCAAATCCTCAAAACAAAGGAAAAGCTGAACGCAATTTTGGCAAAAAACACGTCGCAGAAAATAGAGAAAATCAAAAAGGACACGGACAGAGATTTTTATATGTCCGCCGAAGAGGCCAAGGCATACGGCATAATCGACAGGATATTTTATTCGAGAAAGGATTGACGGAATATATGGATTTAAGTGTATCTGAAAACAGGGAGCAGCGCTGTTCGTTCTGCGGTCGCAAAAAGTCCGAGGTTAAAAGGATGATTGCCAGCCCCAACGAAGCCGCAATCTGCGACGTCTGTATAGAAATTTGCAATGCGATACTCGAAGACCAAAACATAGAGGAAAATACGGAAAATATAGTGCTGCCTACTCCGAGCGAAATCAAGGAGCAGCTTGACAAATACGTAGTAGGGCAGGACAACGCCAAAAAAACGCTGTCTGTTGCGGTTTACAATCATTATAAGAGAGTGTATTCCGCCAAAAACAAGGCGGAAAACGACGGCGTGGAGCTTGAAAAGAGCAATATTCTCATGCTCGGACCTACCGGCAGCGGAAAAACTCTGTTGGCAAAGACGCTTGCGCGTATTCTCAACGTACCCTTTGCGGTGGCGGACGCCACGACGCTGACGGAAGCGGGCTATGTCGGCGAGGATGTGGAAAACATCTTGTTGAAGCTGATACAGAACGCGAATTACGATTTGGAAAGAGCGCAGCGCGGCATTGTGTACATCGACGAAATAGACAAAATCGCCAAGAAAACTGAAAATGTTTCCATCACGCGGGACGTTTCCGGAGAGGGAGTACAGCAGGCGCTGCTTAAAATTTTGGAAAGCACGGTGGCAAACGTACCTCCGCAGGGAGGAAGAAAGCATCCCCAGCAGGAATTTATAAGCATCGACACGACGAACATTCTGTTTATTTGCGGCGGTGCGTTTGTGGGGCTTGACAAAATAGTAAATTCAAGGATGGAAAAGGGCTCGTTGGGCTTCGGCGGAACGGTCAAATCCAACAACGAGGTCGACGCCAACGAGCTTGTACAGAATTCGCAGCCGCAGGATTTCATAAAATTCGGACTTATCCCCGAATTTGTCGGTCGTTTGCCTATCGTCGTGGGGTTGTCCCCGCTCAATGAGGAGGCGTTGGTCAAGATTCTTAAAGAGCCGGCAAACTCTTTGCTTAAACAATATCAAAAGCTCATGCAGATGGACAACATCGAGCTGGTTTTCGAGGAGGAAGCGTTAAGGGCTGTCGCCGAAAAGACCATGAAGCTCAAAACAGGCGCGCGCGGATTGAGAAGCGTGATTGAAAACGTGATGCTTGACTTTATGTACGAAGCGCCGAGCGACAAGAGCATAACAAAAATTATCGTTGACAAAGGGTGCGTATCCGGGACGTCGAAGCCTATAATTATACGTTCCGACGGTGCGAAATCCGCTTGAACAAAATAAAATCCCGCTTTCTCACGCGGGATTTTTTCAAACACTTGCAATAAAAACCAAATCAATTTATAATACTAATTACATGATGAATCCAGAGGAGAAAAAATTGAAGGACAATGCGAAAGTAGTGCCGTTGATTGCATTGAGAGGTCTGGTGGTTTTCCCCAATACAACCATAACGGTGGATGTGGGCAGACCGAAATCGGTCAGGGCGCTTGAAGAGGCTTTGCGTCGTGACGGCAAGCTTTTTTTCGCCGCGCAGAAAGAATTGATAAATATCGACCCCTCAAAGGAAGAAATTTTCGACGTGGGTACGGTGTGCGAGGTTTTGCAGAAAATCGATTTGCCCAACAACAACGTGCGTCTGCTGATAAAGGGGCAGTACAAAGCAAAAGTAGTCGAATATCTTAAAGAGAACGATTATTTTTCCGTCGCCGTCGAGGAGTTGGAAAACAAAAATTCCGATACAATCGTCACGCAGGCTCTTTTGCGTCAGGCAAGAGAGCTTTTGGCGACGTTGTGCGTAAATGTTCCCAACAAGATAAACAAGGAGCTTTTGACAAAGCTTGCCGACACGTATGAGCCGAATCAATACGCCGACCTGATTTGTCATCTTATTATTTATCAGGACAAGCTCAAACAAAAGCTTTTGGAAATAGACGACACTCAGGTTCGTCTCGAAGAGCTGTGCAAAATCATAGCCAGCGAAACCGAAATAGCCAAGGTGGAGAAAAAAATCTCCGCACAGGTCAAGCAGTCAATAGACAAGGGGCAGAAGGAATATTATCTCAAAGAGCAGATGAAGGCGATTAGCCACGAGCTTGGCGAGGATGCAGACGAAATCGCCCAATACGAAAAGAAAATACGCAGCGCCAAAATGCCTGCCGAGGTTGAGGAAAAAGCATTGAAGGAGTTAAAGCGTCTTGAAAAGATGGCGCCCACCTCTCCCGACGCGACTGTTTCTCGCAGCTATATAGAGTGGCTGACCGACCTTGCGTGGGATTTTCAGACGGAGGACAACAAGGATTTGGAACGCGCAAAAAAAATTCTCGACGAGGACCATTTCGGTCTCGACAAGATAAAGGAGCGCATTCTCGAATATCTTGCGGTAATGCAGCTTACAGGCACGTTGAACGGTCCGATTCTCTGTTTCGTCGGTCCTCCGGGAGTGGGCAAGACGTCGATAGCCAAATCCATAGCAAGATGTCTCGACAGGGTTTTCGAACGCATGAGTCTCGGCGGAGTGAGGGACGAAGCGGAAATCAGAGGTCACAGACGCACCTATATCGGCGCTATTCCCGGAAAAATAATTTATCTCATGAAGCAGGCAGGTTGCAAAAATCCCGTTCTGTTGCTTGACGAAATCGACAAAATGTCGTCTGATATGCGCGGAGACCCCGCCAGCGCCATGCTCGAAGTTCTCGATCCGGAGCAAAACAACACCTTTACCGACCACTACCTTGAAGCGCCCTACGATTTGTCAAAGGTGCTGTTCATCGCGACGGCAAACAAGGTGGACACTATTCCCGCGCCGCTGCTTGACAGAATGGAGATTATTGAGCTTACGGGCTATACCGAAGAAGAAAAAATGGAAATTGCCAAAAAGTTTCTTATCGGAAAGCAGGAGAAGCAGCACGGCATACCTGTGGGCGGGCTGAGCATTACGGACGACGCGTTGCGCAAAATAATCCGTCGCTACACGAGAGAGTCGGGCGTGCGCACGCTGGAAAGAGAGATAGCGAGGATTTGCCGCAAAACGGCTTTGCTAATCGTTGAAAAACAGGATGCAACAAAGGTTATCACTCCGGACAATCTTTCGGATTATCTCGGAGTGGAAAAGTTTAAGGAAGACGAGCTTGACACAGCCGACGAAGTAGGCTCCGCAACGGGACTTGCGTGGACGGCGGTGGGAGGAACTACGCTTACCATAGACGTTACGCTTTTCGAGGGCAAGGGCGATATTTTGCTCACGGGAATGATGGGCGACGTAATGAAGGAGTCTGCCCGCACCGCAATCAGTCTTGTCAAGAGCAGCTGCCGCGAATACGGAATCGACCCTTCGGTGTTTGCCAAAACGGATATTCACATTCATATACCCGAAGGCGCCATCCCCAAAGACGGTCCGAGCGCAGGCATAACCATGGCAACCGCAATCATGTCCGCCTTTACCCACCGCGCGGTGTCAAAAAAGGTGGCTATGACGGGAGAAGTGACTCTGCGCGGAAAGGTCTTGCCTATCGGCGGTCTCAAAGAGAAAACGCTTGCGGCTTATCGCGTGGGGATAAGAAAAATTATCATCCCAAAGGACAACGAAAAGGATTTGCAGGAAATACCTCAGGAAGTGCTTAAAAACATCAATGTGGTTTTGTCCGACAACATAAACACGGTATTCAGAAATTCTCTTGTCTGATTTTTTACGCGGGAAAACAAATGGAAATAAAAAAATCCGCCTTTGTGAGCAGCGCCGCCTCACCGGGTAACAGAATAAAAAGTCATCTTAAACAAATTGCCGTCGTCGGAAAATCCAACGTCGGCAAAAGCAGTTTTATCAACCTTTTGACCAACGACGGAAAGCTTGCTCGCACCGGCAAGCTTCCGGGGCGCACAAGACTGATAAATTATTTTTTAATCAACGATGAATTTTTTCTGACCGACCTGCCGGGCTACGGCTTTGCCAGAGTGAGTCGGGAGGAAAAACAGAAATGGGCGCTTCTTATAGACGACTATCTGTTGAACGAAGAAATGCTTTGCCATGTGCTTTTTCTCGTCGATATACGGCACGAGCCGACGGCTGACGACGCCGAAATGTATAACTTTCTTGTCAGGCGCAATCTGCCCTTTACCGTTGTCGCTACAAAAAGCGACAAGCTTCCGAAAAGTCAGATAAAAAACCGCATACGGCATCTTGCTGCGGTATTCAAGCTGGGCGAAGCCGATATTCTTCCCGTTTCGGGACTTTCGAAAACGGGAAAAGAAGCGGTACTCGACAAAATCGAACGTATAATTTACACCGAAACGCCGTAGACGCAACGCGGCGTTTTTCTATGCACTTTTTGACACCTTTGCACATACATTAGTAATAGCATTAGGAGGTTAATTTATGTTCAACGGCATAGACAACAATTCAAGAGGCAATATGCCTTGCGATAAAGTTTGTATACAGACCAAAAAAGTTTTCGATGCCTGCATAAAGCAGGCTACTCTTGAAAACGTGGTCATCACCTTAAACGACCTCAATCCCGCAAATCCCGCGCTGCCGCTTAAATTCGTGGGCGGACGCAGCATAGCGGTTGCAGGCGAGGTGACAAATCTTAGCGTGGAGCGTCTTGCGGACAGACCGAGATACGGCAGAGTGGAGTGCGACGTAGTCATACCCGTCGAAATTACTTACACCGACAACAACGGAGAAGAGGGCGTAGGATACGGCACGGTTACCATTCACGAGGACGTAATTCTGCTTCTTCCCGAAGCGTCCATAATGCCTTATCAGGTGGAGGCCACAGCAAGCGTGGTTATTCCCGACGGCGTATTTGAAAGCGGTGTCGAAGGAGATTACGTGTTCAACGTGACTACCTGCGTTTCCGTTATACTTAAAATAGTAATCAACGTCGAACTCATAGTTCCCACATACGGCTACGCCGTCATACCGCCTTGTCAGGAATATTCGCAGGAGGTCTGCGCAGGCTTCTTCGACCTGCCTTTGTTCCCCAATTCCAACACTTGATTCGATAAACCCGGGCACACACACTTTGAACCTTATTTGACATAACATATTACACCGTAGGTGATAATATGATATATGAAAAATGCCCGAGATGCGAGTTGAATTATAAAAGCTCCGACGAAAAATACTGCTCCGTGTGTATGAGAGAATTGGAGGGTGACACTTTCGACGAGGAGGAGGACTCCGAAAGGCTCTGCATATTCTGCGGTCTGCGTCCTGTGCTCAGAAACGATATGTGCGCGCGTTGTCTTAAAAAATACGGCGACGAATGGTAGCGGCGATTGCTTTTTCTCCGATTTTGTGTTAAAATCAAAGAGGAGAAAAATTTATTGAAAGTTTTTGCAATCAGCGATTTACATTTGTCCACTACGGTAAACAAACCTATGGATATCTTCGGACCTAATTGGAGCAATCACTTCCTTGCAATCAAGGAGGATTGGGAAAAAAAGGTATCCGACGAAGACGTAGTGCTTATGCCGGGTGATTTCAGCTGGGCAATCAAATCGGAGGACGCCGAAAGCGATTTCGCATTGTTCAAGGAGCTTAAAGGCAAAAAGGTTATTCTCAGAGGAAACCACGATTTTTGGTGGAACACGATAAGTCAGGTAAGAGCAATTTTACCGGAAGGCTTTTTCGCCATACAGAACGACGCGTTAAAGTTCGGCAACCTGATTGTTTGCGGTTCGCGCGGGTGGGTTTTGCCCGAGCCTAACAGACCGCTTAATGAACGCGACAACAAAATTTATTTGCGTGAAATCGAGAGAATCAAGCTGTCGCTTGCCGCTATGGAGAAACTGCGGCAGGAGGGTGACCGTGTGATATGTATTATGCATTATCCGCCCTTCAACGGCAGGCGCGAGGAAAGCGAATTTGTCAGGCAGTTGATACTGCACGACGTGGACACGGTCGTATACGGACATCTGCACGGCAAGGAAGTCAGAAGCGACTTGTTTGTCAGAAAATTCAACATGAATTTCTGGTTGACTTCCGCCGATTTGGTGGATTTCAAATTGACCGAAATAATTTGACGACATACGTTACAGACCCCTTTAAAAGGAGACCGAAATTCTACTCGGTCTCCTTTTTATTTGCTTTAAAGTGGACGCTCTTCCCAAATTCTTAAAAAAAATTCCTATAAAGTGGTTAAAAGTAGTTGACTTTCCCTATTTTTCCCTATATAATTTGCTTGTAAGAAGGAGAGTTTCCGTGTTTTTAGGCGAAAGCAGACATCAGTTGGATGCGAAAAACAGGTTGAGAGTGCCTGCAAAATTCCGTTCCGAGCTTGGCGGCAAGTATGTTGTGACTGTCGGCAGCAACGAATGTCTGTGCGTTTACGCCTATGACAAGTTTGCCGATTACGTTGCAAAGCTTGAAAGCATACCCAGCTTTGACCTGCAAGCGCAGCGCTCAATCAGAAAAATTCTCTCTTTGGCAAGCGAAGTGGAACCGGACGAGCAGGGCAGGTTTATTTTACCCGCAAATCTCAAGGATTTTGCCAAAATAGACAAAAACATAGTGATAAACGGCGCAGGCTCCAAAGTCGAAATTTGGAGCGAGGAGAAGTGGGATTCTTACAGCGCGATAGAAAATTTCGACCAGGAGTTGGCCGAAATCGGTACAAAATATGGCGTTTGATGCTCAGTCCTATCACAAGCCTATACTTGCCGAAAAATGTATCGAGTTTCTGAACGTAAGGCAGGGCGGTATTTACGTCGATTGTACTGCGGGAGGAGGCGGACACAGCGCGCTTATCTTGGAAAAGCTTTCGGGAAAAGGCAAATTGCTTGCTTTCGACAAGGACGACGACGCGATACGGTTCTGCGCGAAGCGGTTCGAGGGCTGCGGCAGCGTGGAGCTGATAAAAAGCGATTTCAAAAACGCGGCTCGGTTCCTTGCGGAAAAAGGATTGAAACCGGACGGGATTTTGATGGACTTGGGTATTTCAAGTCATCAGATAGACGAAAAATCAAGAGGATTTTCGTATATGAGCCGGGATTCCGCTTTGGATATGCGAATGGACAGAATCCAAAGCCTGACTGCGAAAGAAATACTGAACGAATACGACGAAAGAAAAATATTCGAGATTGTACGCGATTACGGAGAAGAAAAATTTGCGTCGAAAATAGCCAAAAATATCGTAGCTTTTCGTACCGTACAGCCTATTGAAACCACAGGACAGCTGAACGACATAATTGACGCGTCTATTCCTTTGTCCGTAAGAAAAAAGGGCGGACACCCCGCAAAAAGGACTTATCAGGCATTGAGAATAGCCGTAAACGGAGAGCTTGACGGTCTTGGCGAGGCAATTAAGGAGCTTGCCCTGTCTTTGAGAGCAGGCGGACGAATGGTTGTTTTGAGCTTTCATTCGCTTGAAGACAGAATAGTAAAGCAGACGTTCAAAGAACTCGAAGCGGATTGCGTGTGCGACAAAAACGCGCCGATATGCGTCTGCGGAAAGAGAAGAGAAATAAAAATACTGACAAAACCTGTTTCGCCCGACAAAAGCGAAATTGACGACAATCCGAGAGCCGCAAGCGCAAAGCTTAGGGCTTGCGAAAGAGTGTGAAGGGGAATATTGTTCTCCGAGGAGGAATATAATGTTGACGACAAGCAGACGCGAGGTTACGGTCGATAATATCGAAAACGAAAGCAAGGAAAAGCTGACGTTTAACGACAGCGCATTGGCGAGGGAAAAATACGATTTTTCCGGAGAGAGTTCCTTTGAAGAGCCCTCGTATTTTTCCAACACCGATATAGCTTCGAGGCTTTTCGGAGAGGAAACGGCTGCGTCACGGACGTCGGCAAGCGTAACGGAAGAGGATTTTTCCAATCCCGACCTTATGCCTTCCTTTGAAACGCTTAAACAAAACAAAGAAATCGATTTGAGCAAATATTTCAGCAGGGAATACAATACGGTTCCCCGCACGACAAGTACGAAAACCAACGCGAAGCTTTCCGCTAAAGAAAAAATAGTTATAGTTTCGTATATAGCTGTTGTGTTGGTTCTCGTACTTACCATATCGTTGACGGCGGTTGCCCTTAGCAATGTTATGGGAGAGGTCGCGGCGTTGCAGGCGGGCGTGGAATCTCAACTTCAAGAGCTCGAAGCGCTCAATTCTCAAATCGACAATATGTATACAGACGAAGAAATAAAGAACATCGCGGAAAGTCAGCTCGGTCTCGAAGAGGCCTCTGAAAGCAACACGATGTATTACGAACCGCTCCAGATGAGACCGTCCGCAGAATATGACGTGCCTTCCAATTGGTTCAACAACTTCTGCGAATGGTTGTCAAATATTTTCGGAGGCTGAAAAAAGGTGCGTAACACGTATTTCTCAACAAAAAAAAGGCTGTTTGCAATGTTTGTTGCAATAGCCTTTATTTTTTTTGTCATTTTTTTGCGTTTGGGCTATATACAAATAGTTTGGGGTAAAAAGCTTCAGACCAGAGCCTTGGAGCAATGGACGCGCGATTTGCCCGTAACGGCGGACAGAGGGGATATAACCGACACTAACGGTATTGTTTTTGCGTCCAGCGGAACAAGCTACACCGTTTACGTCAGACCTAACAGCGTAAGCAATCATTCTCTTGTTGCGGAGCTGCTTTCGCAGGCCTTGAAGCTGTCTTATCAGGACGTATACGACAAAGTGACGGCAAAAATTTCCGAAAATACAATCAAGCGGAAAATAACCGTCGAGGAAGCCAATTTAATCCGAAGCTACAATCTCGAAGGCGTTTATCTTGCCGCCGACACCTCGCGTGAATACGTTTACGGCGATTTCCTGTCTCAGGTGCTAGGCTTTGTTTCTTCCGACAACACGGGACAAAGCGGTCTCGAAGCGTATTACGACAAATATCTGAGAGGCGTGGACGGCGCCATTCTGACGCCGAGCGACCTTGTCGGAAAAGAGCTTGAAGGCGAAAGCGCGTATTATACGCCGCCCGTATCGGGACTCAACGTGGTGACTACGATAGATTTCAGGATTCAGCGCGTGGTGGAGAATTTTTTAGACCTTGTTATGCAGGGGCACTCTCCCAAAGGCGCGAGGTGCATTGTTGTCAATCCGCAGACGGGCGAGGTGTTGGCGATGTCCTCCAAGCCAAGCGTAGACCTAAACAATCTGCCGCGGGACAATATCGGCGAGCTTATGGCAAGCACGAAAAATATGCTGATAACGGACGTGTACGAGCCGGGTTCTACCTTCAAGGTGCTTACTGCGGCGGCGATGCTTGAGGAGTATGCGAGGGGAAATCCCAAAGCGCATTCGGCGTCTTACGTTTTTCCCAACAACGCAAATTTCCGTATCGTTGACGGCTCCAGAGTCAAGTGCTGGACAACGCACACCTCCTCCAAGCATTGCAATCAGAATCTGGGCGACGCTTTGAACAACAGCTGCAACCCCATATTCACAGACATAGGTTTGTCGTTGGGCAAGGAGACCATGTACAAGTATCTTTACGCTTTTGGTTACGGAGCGGTTTCGGGGATAGATTTTGCGGGGGAACAGGCAGGTCTGCTTGTTGCGGAGAGCGCCGTAACCAACGGAGATTTGGCGAGAATTTCTTTCGGGCAAACTATTGCGGTGACGCCTCTTCAGCTCGCTATGGCGACATCAGCGGCTGTAAACGGCGGTCTTTTGATGCAGCCTTACCTTGTAAAGGAAATCAGGACTCAGGAAGGCGAGCTTGTAAAGAAATTTTATCCTACCGTAAGACAGAGGGCAATCAGCGAAAAAGTTAGCCGCGAGCTTGCGGGGCTGCTGGAAAACGTCGTGACAAACGGCAGCGGAAAACAGGCTTATATCGAAGGATTTAAGGTAGGGGGCAAAACAGGCACGGCTCAAAAATACGAAAACGGTCATATCGCCGTGGGTAAATACGTTTCCTCCTTCGTGGGATTTTTCCCCGCCGACAATCCGCAGTATCTGGCGCTAATGCTTGTTGACGAGCCTACCGGCGCGCATTACGGCTCCACCGTCGCAGCGCCTTACGCAAAGATGATTTTTCAGCAGATAATCAATTATAAGAATTTAAAGCCCGCTTAACATAATGCGGCGTCGCAAATAATAAAATAATCCATACGAACAGTATGGATTTTTTTTATACGGCGAGGTCTCTTAAAATGCAATTATCTGAGCTTTTGAGCGGAATCAATTATATCGACGTCAAGGGAAATACGGATTTGAACATATCTTCCTTGTCATGCGATTCGCGCCGAGTTAAAAAGGACGGCTTGTTTTTTTGTCTGGAAGGCACTCAGACCGACGGGCATATATTCGCGCACAAGGCCGTCGCGGACGGAGCGGTAGCTTTGGTATGCGGCAGAGACGTGAATATTGCCGACGACAGCGTGTGTCGTATAATTGTTTCCGACACGCGGGCAGTCATGTCGAAAATGGCGAAAACCTTTTTTCACAGCGCATGCGATTTGCTGAATATTATCAGCGTGGTGGGCACAAACGGCAAAACCTCCACCACATATCTTCTTGACGCCATATTAAAGGAAACCGGCGAGAAAACCGCGGTTATCGGTTCAAACGGCGTATGGATAGGCGAGCGCAGAATAAAATCCGCTCTCACCACGCCCGACCCTATTGATTTGCACGAGTTGTTTTACAAAATACATCTCAATAAAATCAGGTATGTGATTATGGAGGTGTCGGCTCACGCGATAGCCCTCAAAAAAATGGAAGGCGTGACAAGCGACATAGCTGTTTTTACCAACCTGAGCCAAGACCATCTCGACTTTTTTAAAAACATGCAGACCTATGCGGCTGTCAAAGAGAGTTTTTTCGACAAAAAATACGTAAGGGTGGGAGTAATCAATGCCGACGACGAGTTGGGAATGAAAATACTTAAAAACGCGGATTTGTCTATGATTTCTTACGGCTGCGAAAATCCCGCGGACGTTTTCGCGAGCGACTTCGAGGGCAGCGAAAAGGGGATAAGCTATACGCTCGGTCTTTGCGGCGAAACCAAGCGCGTAAGCTACTCTCTCAAAGGAAAATTCAATATGTACAATACGCTTGCCGCTTCCGCAGCGGCGCGTCTTTACGGAATAAAAGCCGACGTCATTGCACAAGGTATAAGCAAGGTAAAGTCCATTGACGGAAGAAACGAAACCTTTTTTATGAAAAGCGGCGCGCGCGTGGTGGTGGATTTTGCGCATACTCCCGACGGTGTGGAAAATATTCTTTCTTATCTGTCGTCGACGGGAAAAAAGGGCGGTCGCCTGATAGTTGTTTTCGGCTGCGGCGGCGGCAGGGACAAATTCAAGCGCCCTCTTATGGGCAAAGCGGTGGCAAAATATGCCGATTTGGCAATAGTAACGGACGACAATCCGAGATTTGAGGACAGTTTTTCCATCTTCCGCGACATAGTTGCGGGACTGAAAGAAAATTACGAAATAATACAGAACCGCGAGGACGCTATTTTTCATGCGTTAAATCAGGCGGGCGCGGCGGACACCGTGGCTATTCTCGGCAAGGGCGCGGAAAGATATCAGGAAATCAAAGGGAGAAAATATCCGTTTTACGATATCGAGGTAGTACATAGGTTTTTGGGATGACGGACAATGAGTAATTATCTTTTGGCTGCTTTAATAGCTTTTTTGCTGTGCGTTGCGCTTCTGTTTCTGTTGCTGCCGCTTTTGAAAAGAAAAAAGGCGGGACAGGAAATTTTGGAATACGTCAAAGAGCACAGCTACAAAAGCGGCACTCCCACAATGGGCGGAATAGCCATAATACTCGCCATGCTTACAGCCGCGCTGATTTTCGGAAAGGGAAAATTCGTATATATAACTCTTGCCGTTGCATTTGCTTACGGCGTTACCGGCTTTCTCGACGACTCGATAAAAATCCATTACAAAAGGAATCTGGGGCTCAGACCGTATCAGAAAATTATACTCCAGCTTTCCATTGCGCTGATTGTGGCTTTTGTGGTATATAAAAACGAACTGATAAGAGGGGACGTTTATATCCCTTTTACAAAAAATACGGTGTCGCTGGGTTGGGGAGTCATTCCGCTCGTGGTTTTTATTTTTATCGCAACCACAAACAGCGTCAATCTTACCGACGGTTTGGACGGGCTTGCTGCGTCGACTACATTGGTTTATATGGCGGGAATTGCCGCAATAATTGCCATTGTGGCTGCCGACGCGGATAAAAACGGTCTGTCGCTTTACGTAAAAGAATATCAGGGGCTTTTGACGGTATGCTTTGCTACTGTCGGAAGTTTGGCGGGCTTTTTGCTTTTCAACTGCTTTCCCGCAAAGATTTTTATGGGAGACGTAGGCTCTCTCGCTCTCGGCGGTGTTGTGGCGTGCGTGTCTATTCTCGGGAGACTCAGTCTGTATATACCGATATTGGGCGTTATGTTCGCTACAAGCGCCGTTTCCGACATAATTCAGGTTGTTCACTACAAGCGAACCAAGCGGAGAGTTTTTCTTATGGCGCCGTTTCATCATCATTTACAGAAAAAAGGTATGAGTGAACCGAGAATCGGCTTTTTGTATTCTACTATTACAGGAATAGTAGCTTTGATTTGCGTTTTGACGTTGATTTAGGGAGGAAAAATGAAAAAGGTTATAATTTACGGCTTGGGAGTTTCCGGTCAGGCAATGTATGAATTGCTCGGGGATGAGTGCGAAATACTGTTGTATCGGGACGGAGAAGGCGTGCCCGAATGGGCGGAAGGAAAAAAATTTCTTGGTAAAGGCGAAAGTATTCCCGACGACACAGACGCGCTGCTTTTGTCTCCGTCCGTACCTTTGAACCGCCTGTTGGTCAAAGCCTGCAAAGAAAAAAACATACCTGTCATGGGAGAGCTGGAGCTAGGTTACATACGAAGCAAATGCCGTGTGGTTGCGGTAACGGGAACAAACGGAAAGACGACTACGGTAAGTCTAATCAATCATATATTGCGCAGTGCGGGCAGGTCGTCTTACGCGCTGGGCAACATAGGCGTTCCGTTTTGTTCGATGTGTGAAAAACTCGGCGAGGAGGATATAGCCGTCCTTGAAGCGTCCAGCTTTCAGCTTGAAAGCTGCACTCGGTTTGCGCCGTACATAAGCGCCATTTTAAACATTACTCCCGACCATCTCGACAGACACGGAGATTTTTTGAGCTATGCCGCCGCGAAAAAAAATATTTTCGCTTTCCAGAACGAGGGATTCTGTGTGCTGAACGCAGACGACCCCGTAATCCGCGCAATAGAATGGCGGGGCAAAGCGCAAAAGCTTTTTTTCAGTACGGAAAGAAAAACTGAGGGATGTTATCTGGACAACGGAAAAATCATTCTGAAAAAAGGCGGTACGAAAGACACGGTATGCGACGCGTCTGCGTTAAAAATCAAGGGCGTTCATAATATTCAGAATGCCATGTGCGCGCTGATTGTTTGCCGCGAGCTGGGGCTTGACGTCGACGAACTGAGAAGGGGGCTTTTGAGCTTTGAAGGAGTGGAACACAGACTCGAATCTGCGGGTAGCGTGAAAGGGGTGAAATTCGTTAACGATTCCAAGTCCACAAACGTAGATTCGACAATCAAAGCCGTAAACGCTTTTGGCGAGAAAATTTATTTGATTTTGGGCGGCAGGGATAAAAATCTGGATTTTTGCGAATTGTTTGCCAAGATGCCGCCGAGGGTAAAAAAAATTGCACTTATCGGAGAGGCTGCCGAAACAATCGCTTCATTTGCGCAAAGAAAGGGTTTTAAAAGATATTGTTTCTGCGACGGGCTGGAAAATGCGGTGAGAACTCTGTATGCCGAAGCTTCCGCGGGAGACGTGATTCTGCTTTCTCCCGCCTGCGCAAGCTTTGATTCGTACAGAAATTTTGCCGAGCGCGGCGAACATTTTAAAAAAATAGTGGAAAAATTGAAAAATGAAACTTATTAACACGCGCGGAAAACCCGATTACATACTTTTGGGCGCAGTCATACTGCTAGCTCTCATAGGACTGCTGTTTATTTACAGCGCCAGCTATTACATGGCGGAAAGGGATTTTTCCAACAAATTTTATTATTTCACCAAACAGGCGGTAGGCTTTGTCGTAGGCGTGGCAGCCATGCTTTTGGCGTCAAGGCTCAATCTAAATTTATTAAAAAAGCTTTCGCTTCCCTTGCTGGCGTTTTCTTTGGTCTTGCTCGGGCTGGTGTTTGTTCCCGGGCTTGGCATAGAAAATTACGGTGCAAAAAGATGGGTGGGCTTCGGCGGATTTTCCTTTCAGCCCTCCGAAATAGCAAAATTCGCCTTCGTATTTTTTGCCGCCACTTATATGTCGCGCGAAAAAACCGATATGACGCGCATATCGCACACGCTTCCCGTTTTGGGGAGCGGCGTTGCAGTTTGTCTGCTGATTATTCTCGAGCCCAATATGTCTATAACCATGTGCGTCGGGCTTGTGATGCTTATAATGCTTTTTATCGGCGGCATGAAGCCCAAATGGTTTGTATTTCTGCTTGTTGCGGCAGCCGTCGCCGTGCCAGTAATGATACTAGTCGAGCCGTACAGGCTTAAAAGACTTCTTGCTTTTATCGACCCTTGGGCTTCGCCCAAGGACGAAGGCTATCAACTGATACAGTCGTTGTATGCGTTGGGGAGCGGCGGGTGGTTTGGAGTCGGATTGTTCAACAGCCGTCAGAAATACTCGTTTTTGCCGTTTGCGGAAAGCGATTTCGTGTTTTCCGTCATAGGCGAGGAAACGGGGCTTGTCGGCTGTCTGTTCCTCATGCTGCTGTTTTTGCTTGTGATTTACAGAGGAGTAAAAATCAGTCTCAACGCCGCGGACAAATTCGGCTCTCTGCTGTGCGGAGGAATCGTTTCGATAATTGCCGTGCAGTCGGCGATAAATTTAGCCGTGGTAACGGGCAGCATACCTCCCACGGGATTGCCGCTGCCCTTTATCAGCTACGGCGGCACGTCGCTCGTTATGTTCATGTTTGCCGCAGGTCTGCTTCTCAATGTTTCGAGAAGCGAGGAGGCGCCGTCCGTCTCACATTTATAAACGGTTTGCCATAAGATAATATTATTGAAGGCGGCACGTTTTTTTGTTGACGAAATTCAAGTCGTGTTTCGGAACGGGCTGTCTGCAACAAAGATTTGACTATGGAGAACTCAAAATGGACAGACTGTTGATAAACGGAGGTCATAGGTTGGAGGGGGAGTTGGCGGTTCATTCCGCAAAAAACTGCGTGCTTGCCTTGCTTGCGGCGTGTGTTTTGGCTACGCGTCCCGTAACGCTGTTCAATTGCCCCAAAATCACCGACATAATAAACATGACCAAAATCATAGAGGCGCTCGGAGGAAAAATCTTTTGGGAAAAAGACGATTTGACCGTTGACTGTTCGGTTCTTACCGGCAATGAAATACCTTCGAGCTATGCTAAGGAAATAAGAAGCTCGCTTTTTCTTATGGGGCCGATTATCGGACGGCTCAAACACGCAAAAGCCGTTTTTCCCGGCGGCTGCGATATAGGAATCCGTCCGATCGATTTGCATCTCAAGGGTTTGAGAGCGTTGAACATAGATATAGAGGAAACGGGCGGTTTTTTGTATTGCAATGGAGAAAATGCGAGAGGAAACGATATTCATCTTGATTTTCCGAGCGTTGGAGCAACGGAAAATATAATGATGGCGGCAGTGCTTGCCAAAGGAAAAACAACGATAACAAATGCCGCAAAGGAGCCGGAAATTGCCGCGCTGCAAAAATTTCTAAACAAAATGGGCGCGAAAATAGCGGGCGCGGGCAGCTCTACAATCGTCATCGAAGGCGTGAAAAAGCTTGACGGATGCGAATTTGAGCCTATACCCGACAGAATCGTTGCGGGCACTTACATAATTGCCGCTGCAATAACGGGCGGCAAGCTCCTTGTGTCCAACTGCGTGCCCGACGATATCACAGCGCTTTTAAGCAAGCTTGAAAACTGTGTTTCGCGTTTGAACGTCGGAGAAAACAGCGTTTACATCGAGTGTCTTAAACGCCCCGACGCCATTTCGCTTATAGAGACCTCTCCGTACCCCGGTTTTCCTACCGATTTGCAGGCGCAGATACTTGCTTTGGAAACGGTTTCTTCGGGCACAAGCGTAATAGTGGAAAATATTTTCGAGACGCGCTACAAGCATGTGTCGGAGCTTACGAAAATGGGCGCCGACATAACCGTGCGCGACAGACTTGCGTTGGTTAGGGGAGTGAACAGATTGAAGTCCGCAGAGGTAAACGCCTGCGACCTCAGAGGCGGCGCCGCGCTTGTGCTGGCGGGACTTAACGCCGAAGGCGTGACTGTCGTAAACAATGCGAAGCACATAGACAGAGGATATTTTATGCTTGACAAAGCTCTCAATTCTGTCGGCGCGGATATACGCAGAATATGAACGTAAAAGGTCCGCCTGAACGGCGGGCTTTTTCATTTGGATTATTTTAAAAAACTAGACCTTTATTGCGTATTATTTCTGACATAATATTTTAAATAATCCATATTTCTTGCTTTTCGTGTTAAAATATGTCAAAATACTGCTTCAACATCTTTAAATGTACGCGCGTTTTTATTGACTTATCCGTCGTTCGTATGTATAATATAAAAGTTAAATGCGGATTTTTGTCCGGAGGAATCTGATGAAGCAAAACGCGAAAAAGAAGCTGCTGATTATTTTTTCGGTTTTCCTGGCGATAGTCATACTTATCGTTTTGGGAAGCACTGTTTTTACGCTTCAAAAAGCAAGTCTTGTGTTTCTGCATTACGACGAAAACACGGGCGAGACGGTTTATGTAGACGCGCCGGAAAGATATTCGGATTTGACGGGAGAAAAGCTGATTGAGGATTTCAAGGGAAAGAGCATATTCTTTCTTTCGGGCAAAAAGCTGATTTCACAGACTGAGTCGAATTATCCTTACATAAAGGTGCAGGGCGTCAACCGTCTGTTTCCCAATTTTCTGGAAATTTTCGTAACCGTGCGGGAGCCTGTTTCCGTCATTTCCCACAACGGGGTTTATTATCTTCTTGACAGTGAAAATTATGTGCTGGAAGCTTTCAATCAGCCTGTGACCGAATTTCCCGCGCTGAATTTTTCCTCCTATTTAAACGGCGCTCCCTCTGTCGGCAGACGGCTTGAATTCAAGCCCGAAGCGAACTGGCTCAACGAGGTAAGCGAGGTGGTTTTCAGGACGCTGTGGCAGGGAGGATTCGATTTTGTGGAGCTGCCCGATTTGCTTGATTCGGTTTCCGTTCAGGCAATGCCGGACTACTATTGCTTGAGTCTTGCATTCAATACGGGAGCGGTGCTTAAAATCAACGACCCCGTTTCCGACCTTCAACGCAAAATTCACGCCGGTTGGAGCGTTTACGCATCCGACGAGAAGGACAACACGCATTTCGGCACGACAATAGAGGTATCGGAAAAGGACGGAAAAATCACGACGGTAGTAAACGCCGACTGAATCAGAGGATTAAAAATGAACTTTTTCAACTTCAGAAAAAACGCCGAAGTCGCTGTCATCGATTTCGGTTCGAGCAAGATTGTCGTCTTCGTAGGCAAGAAAACGCCCGACGGCTTTTTGATTGTTGCGCGCGGAGAAAGTAAATACGCCGGATTTTACGACGGAGAGTGGCTTGAGCCGGAAAGGCTGTCGGACGCCGTGTCTTATGCCCTCCGTCAGGCGGAACAAAGCTATGGTCGTCAGATAAGGGAAGTATTCGTCGGTGTACCCGGAGAGTTTACTTCCGTGACGGTGGGCGAAGCGACAAATCTCTATCGTTTCAAGAAACGCATAACGAAAGACGACGTAAATGAAATTTACAAAAAGACGGACATATTTGACGGCGACAAAAAGTTTTTGCCGATAGGCAGGTCGGATATTTATTTCACTCTGGACGACAAAGAGGACGTCGCCGACCCGATAGGTCGGACGGCGAACAAAATGGACGGTCTGATATCCTATTGTTTTGCTTCCCGCGCTTTCACGGACGTTGTCGGGGCAATTCTGAAAAAATGCGCTCTTTCGGGCTGGGAATTCGTTTCCTCCTGTCTTGCCCAATCGCTGCTGTTAATCGAACAATCCGTCAGAGACGGCTACGCTCTTTTGCTGGACGTCGGCTACATCACTTCAAACGTCATGCTTGTATGCGGCGAGGGCTTGGTTTATCTTAAATCCTTTTCCATGGGATGCGGAAACATTTCGGCGGATTTGCAGCAGGTGATGGAAATTTCCTTTGCGCAGGCGGAAGAACTCAAAAGCAAGGTGAATTTAAAGCTGGAATTTGATTCGTCGGACAATTACGTGTTGTCGGGAGGGCTTTCGCTCAAAGCGGAAAAAGCAAACGAGGTGGTTCGCGCAAGAATCGAAGAAATAGCCGACTATTTTGCAAAAGCTCTGGAATTGTGTCCTTACGAAATAAAGCGCAATACTCCGATATACGTTACGGGAGGCGGTTTGTCTTCCGTCATAGGCGGAACGGAATATTTTTCTCAATATCTCGACGTCAACGTTAAAAACGCGCTTCCGGACATTCCGCAGGCAACCAAAGCCTTCTATACCTCGGCATACGGTTTGCTGGATATCGCGCTTAAACAAAAATAAACATATACTATCAGATTTATCAGGGAGAAAATTATGGATTATATATATAACGAAGCGGACAAAGTCGCACAAATCAAGGTGGTCGGAGTAGGCGGCGGCGGGAACAATGCCGTCAACCGCATGATACAGGCAAACATTACGAGCGCGTCGTTTGTTGCGGTCAACACGGACAAGCAGGCGCTTTACCTGTCAAAAGCGTCGGAAAAAATTCAAATCGGCGAAAAGCTTACCAAAGGACTCGGCGCGGGAGCCAATCCGGAAATCGGCAGGCAGGCGGCGGAGGAGAGTCGCGAAGCCATTAAAGAGGCTCTCAAGGGAACAGACCTGTTGTTTATTACCGCAGGTATGGGCGGAGGCACCGGCACGGGCGCTGCACCCATAATCGCAGGTATTGCGCAGGAAATGGGTATTCTTACCGTCGGAGTCGTAACCAAACCGTTCAGCTTCGAGGGAAAACGCCGTATGGACAATGCCGAAATCGGCATAATGAATTTGAAGAAGAACGTGGACACGCTTGTCATCATACCCAACGACAGACTGATACAGAATTTCAGCAAGGATATAACTGTGGTGGAAGCGTTCCAGCGCGCCGACGAGGTTTTGCGTCAGGGAGTCAGGGGCATTTCCGATATTATCGTCTCCTCCTCGCTGATAAATCTCGATTTCGCCGACGTGGAAACGGTCATGCGCAACAGAGGTATGGCGCATATGGGGCTTGGCGTGGGGCGCGGCGACAACCGCACCATAGACGCGGTTCGTCAGGCCGTTTACAGTCCGCTGCTTGAAACCACTATAGAAGGCGCTACGGGAATAATAATAAATATTACCGGCGGGCTGAATATGACCATGGGCGAAATTCAACACGCCGTAGACCTTGTAAAAGAGGTTGTGGACAGAGACGCGGCGATTATTTTCGGAGCGGACATCAGGGAGGATATAGACGACGAGGTACAGGTGACTATTATCGCTACCGGCTTCGACGTAAAGCCTACGGACAAGCCCGTAAAGCAAAACGTGTTTGCGGGAAAGGAAGCGGAAAATTCCGCTTTGAGTCCGGCAAAAGAGCTTTACGGCAGCAGAATGGAGGAGCCTGTCAAGGTGCAGCAGCCTCAGGTCTCTGCGGAGCAGTTTAAAGAAACGGCGGCGGCTTATTCCGACGGCATTTTGCCCAATCCCAATATGAATCTCAAGGAAGACAGCTCTATTCCTCCGTTTTTGAGAAAGCTGAGAAACAAAAACAACTGAGGTGAAGGATGAAAAGACTTTTATTGTCTGCTTTATACCGCGAGTCCGGGGTTTACGCCGACAAGGACGTGGTAGTGGCGGGCTGGATAAGAACAATAAGGGACAGCAAGGTTTTCGGTTTTATCGAGCTTAACGACGGCAGCTGCTTTAAAAGCGTGCAGGTTGTTTTCGAGCAGGGAAGAATAACCAACTTTGAAGAAATCGCAAAGCTCAACGTCGGCAGCGCGATAGTGGTAAAAGGCAAAGTCGTCCTTACGCCGCAGATGAAGCAGCCCTTTGAAATCAAAGCCGACAGCATAGAAATCGAGGGGAAATCCACTCCCGATTATCCGTTGCAGAAAAAAAGGCACAGTGTTGAATTTTTGCGTGAAATCGCGCATTTGAGACCTCGAACCAATCTTTTCAACGCGGTTATGCGTGTGCGCTCGGTCGCGGCTTTCGCGGTGCACAGATTTTTCAACGAGAGAGGCTTTGTTTACGTGCACACGCCCATTATCACCACAAGCGACTGCGAGGGTGCGGGAGAAATGTTCAGAGTCACGACGCTTGACCTTGACAATCCGCCCAAAACCGCCGACGGCAGGGTTGATTCAGGCAAGGACTTTTTCGGAAAGCAGGCAAGCCTGACGGTGTCGGGGCAGCTAAACGGAGAAACCTATGCGATGGCGTTCGGCAATATTTATACCTTCGGACCTACGTTCAGAGCGGAACACTCCAACACGCAGCGCCATGCCGCCGAATTCTGGCAGATAGAGCCGGAAATAGCCTTTGCCGACCTTAACGACGACATGGAGCTCGCGCAGGACATGATAAAATCCGTGATAAATTACGTGCTGGAAAATTGTCCTCAGGAAATGCAGTTTTTCAACGAATTTATCGACAAGGGATTGACCGAAAGGCTAATAAAGCTCGTTTCAAGTCAGTTCGGGCGCATAACTTATACGGAAGCGGTTAAAATTCTCGAAAAGCACAACGACAAATTCGAGTATCCCGTACATTGGGGCAGCGACCTTCAAACGGAGCATGAAAGATTTTTGACGGAAAAGGTTTTCGACGGTCCCGTTTTCGTAACCGATTATCCCAAAGAAATAAAATCTTTTTATATGCGGCTCAACGATGACGGAAAAACCGTCGCCGCAATGGATATGCTCGTGCCGGGAGTGGGCGAGCTAGTAGGCGGTAGTCAGAGAGAAGAGCGCTTCGAGCTGCTTGAAAAACGCATCCGCGAGCTTGGCATGAAGGAGGAGGAATACTCCTGGTATCTCGATTTGAGAAAATACGGCAGCACGAAGCACGCGGGATTCGGTCTGGGCTTTGAACGTCTGATTATGTACCTTACGGGCGTTTCAAACATAAGGGACGTTATTCCCTTTCCGAGAACGGTTTTCAACGCGTTGTTTTAAAATTAAGTTGCCCGTGCCGTTTCGGCACGGGTTTTTTAGTCAAAAAATTCAGAAAGGAAAAAACGGCGGTCTTTTTTCGCAGTGGCAGCGCGGCTTGGGTTTGCAGGCGCAAATGTCTTCGGGGCGCTTTCTGCATTTTATTTCGATGCAGTCGGAAAACGGGTCGGTACTGAATTTAACTTTGCAGTTTTCCGTTCTGCAAGTGCAGTCAAATCCCGTGTCGGGCTTGGGCGGGGGCTTTGGTCTCGGCGGATTGAGACAGCAGGGAGGAGCGCATCTGTCCTGCTCGACAGTATTCAAATAGTCCCGCTCGTTGGTAAAATTGCGTCTCATCATAAGGGTGCCTCCATTCTACAAATTATGACGTTTGCCGTTTTTTTGTTATTTCACGTCAAATTGCTTGTGATTTCGATTTTTTTATAGTAAAATACATACTATCCAAACGGAGGTAAAACTTATGGTATTTGAAAAAATTAAATCGATGCTTTCCGAGCAACTCGGTATTTCCGCAGACACAATCACCATGGAGTCCAACATAATCAGCGATTTGGGCGCGGATTCTCTGGATATAGTGGAAATGATTATGGCGCTGGAAGAAACCTACAATCTTCAAGTGCCCGACGACACCGCAAGCGAACTCAAAACAGTAGGCGCAATCGTCAAGTATATCGAAGAAAACAAATAAGAAGAAAACAAATAAACTTTAAAACCGCTTTTAAAGCGGTTTTTTTATTGCCGTTAGCGCTATTTGTTCTTTTATCGAATAATTTGCCGTCAAATAATTAAAAGATTTCTATTTGCATAAACTATTGATATTAAAGGAGTACCCGATGTACGAGCTTTCTTTGAATGTGGACAAAAAAGACGGACATTTTCTCGATTATCTGGCGAGACAGCTGGACAGACCGCTTGCGCAAGCCAGAGGAGTTTCCGCGCTGGAAGAAATAGACGACAGGACGTTCTTTTCGCTTGCCTGTTACGACGAAAGCGCGGGACAGATGTCCGCTTTGGTCAAGGATTTGCTTGCGGACATTTTTTCCATAGGTTATAAAAACAAATATTTGAGTAAAAAATTGAATATGGGCTCGGAGGATTTGCTTTCGCGCACGCTGATAAATACAATGTGCATTTTCGACAATTCCTACGACAAGACGGCAATAAAAAGAAATCTTGAAAATATACGGAATTTTTCTTTGGACGGCTTTTACAATTTCAGGCTGGGCGACGTAAAAAAGAAGTGGGACGAAATAGTCGTTTTGTCCAACTCATACGACACGGTTATCAACGATTACGATACCATGCGTGATTTTCTCATGTTTTTACTGGAAGCCATACCCACTCTCGTAAACAATTTGTCGGTCGTTTTCGACGAGGAAAGCGGGTTCGAGCTTTTTGACGAAAAGGGGCTGAGACTGAACAAACTCACCACGTTGTCTGTAAGGCAGGAGCCAGAAGAGGATTTGCTTTACAATCTTGTGTGTATAAACCCTGCGGCTGTAAATTTTTACGGCGACTGGCAGAGTATGTCCGAGCAGTTCAAAGACATAGCGGACAGTCTTTTTGTAATAAACGATATGAAAAGCGCGAAAATCAGTTGACAAATTTATTTTTTGTGCTATTATGAATGCAATTCAAATATCTGTCTGAAAGAAAAGACAAGCGGACAGAGCACTGTTCTTACAGAGAGCGCGGGCAAGCTGAGAGCCGTGCGGAGCAGCCTGAAACCGTACCGCTTTTCCGACAGCGTAGGCGCATACGTAAATTGCGTTGTCAAAGCGGTCGGGCTTTTTGTCCGACAATTAAGGTGGAACCGCGGCATATTCAGTCGTCCTTAAATTAAGGGACGGCTTTTTTATTTACAGAACAAGAGGTGAATTAAAATGATTCGATTCGAATTGCCCGACGGTGCGGTAAAGGAGTTTTCTTCTCCCGTTGCGGCGTCGGAAGTGGTAAGAAGCATAAGCGAGGGCTTGCTTAGAGCGGCTGTGTGCGTCAGTGTGGACGGAGAGCTTTTAGGTCTGAACGAAATTTTAGACAAAGGCGGCAGCTTCAAGGTTTTAACTTTCAAGGACGAGGAAGGAAAGGAGGTTTACAGACACACTGCAAGCCACGTTCTGGCGCAGGCAATCAAGCGTCTTTATCCCGATGCGAAACTGGCAATCGGTCCCGCCGTCAAAACTGGTTTTTATTACGATATAGATTTTTCTCGGCCGATAACCCTCGACGATTTCAATGCTATCGAGGAGGAAATGAACAAAATCGTCAAATCGGATTTTGCCGTCGAAAAATCCGTCGTTTCCGTTGAGCGCGCGAAGGAAATGCTGGCTGACGAGCCTTACAAGCTGGAGCTGCTCGAAGGAATAAAGGACGAAACTGTCACATTCTTTACTCAGGGCGAATTTTCCGATATGTGCAGGGGTCCCCACCTTTCGTCCACAGGCAAGCTCAAAGCGTTCAGGCTTACGAGCATTGCGGGCGCGTATTGGCGCGGAGACAGCAGCAAAAAAATGCTGACGAGAATTTACGGCACCGCTTTCGACAAAAAATCCGAAATGGAAGAATTTCTCGCAAGGGTGGAGGAAGCCAAAAAGCGCGACCACAACAAGCTGGGAAGAGAGCTCGGCATTTTCATGACCGAGGAAAACATAGGGCAGGGCTTGCCTTTGTTCATGCCAAAAGGCGCGCATATATTGAAGACAATGCAGCGCTGGGTGGAGGACGAAGAGGAAAAGCGCGGCTATATGATTACCAAAACACCTTTCATGGCAAAAAGCGATTTATACAAAATCAGCGGTCATTGGTATCACTACCGCGACGCCATGTTTATACTTGGAAATCCCGAAGAAGCAGACGTCAACAAGGAGGTGCTGGCTTTAAGACCCATGACCTGTCCTTTTCAGTTCATGATTTACAAAAACGGGCTGAAAAGCTATCGCGATTTGCCCGTGCGCTACAACGAGACCGCGCCTTTGTTCAGAAACGAGAACAGCGGTGAAATGCACGGTATGATAAGAGTGCGTCAATTTACGCTTTCCGACGGGCATATAATCTGCCGCCCCGATCAGATAGAACAGGAATTTCTCGGCGTGCTTGACCTGATACGCTATTTTATGAAAACGCTGGGGCTGGAAAATGACGTGTCATATCGTTTCAGCCGTTGGGACCCCGAAAACAAGGAAAAATATATTGACAATCCCGAAGCGTGGGAAAATTCCGAAAGGCTGATGAAAAAAATACTCGACGACGCGGGAGTAAATTATTACGAAGCAGTCGGTGAAGCGGCTTTTTACGGTCCCAAGCTCGACGTGCAGAGCGTGAATGTTTACGGCAAGGAGGACACTCTGTTCACCATTCAAATCGATTTCGAGCTTGCCGAGCGTTTCGATATGAGCTATGTTGACGCGGACGGCAACAAAAAAAGACCGTTTATCGTACATCGCAGTTCAATCGGCTGCTACGAAAGGACGCTTGCGCTGCTCATTGAAAAGTATAACGGAGCGCTCCCCGCATGGATGATGTATACGCAGGTCAAAGTATTGTCCCTCACGGACAGAACGGCGGCTAAAACGGAGGAAATTACCGCCGCGCTGAGACTCAAAGGCATAAGAGCCGAGGTTGACAACAGGTCGGAAAAGGTGGGCTTTAAAATAAGAGAAGCTCAGCTGGAAAAAATCCCGTATATGCTGGTTGTCGGCGACAAGGAGGCGGCGGAAAACAAGGTTTCGGTGCGCCACAGAAGCAAGGGCGATTTGGGACTTATGAGTCTTGACGAGTTTTCCGCAAGGATTCTTGCCGAAATCAAAGAAAAAGCTATCGATTAAAATTCAAAAGCGCGCTTAGCTAAGGCACAGAGCGCGGCGCGCTTTAATTTCCTTGCCAAAAAATTTTTAAAAATCGTTGCAAACGGTTGACGTGAAAAAAGTATTGTGCTAAAATAATCGAGCAAAAAGCAGAAAGGTCACTTTCTCACCCGTACGACTTGCGTTGTAGGGTAGACAATAGCCAAGCGTGTCTTCAAGGATACGTCTGTTGCGTGTGGACTTTTTGCTGTTCACACTTTTTTATTTTTTCGGAGGTAAAGGTTATCAAAGATTTACAGACCAACGAGCAAATCAGAGACAGAGAGGTGCGGCTCATCGGTTCGGACGGAGCGCAGCTCGGTATCATGTCTGCGCGACAGGCGCAGCAGATTGCGGATGACGCTCATTTGGATTTGGTTAAAATTTCACCGAATTCTGTTCCGCCCGTCTGCAAAGTGATGGATTACGGCAAGTATCGTTACGAGCAGAACAAGCGCGAAAAGGAAGCCAGAAAAAATCAAAAAATCGTGGAGCTGAAAGAAATCAGACTTTCGATGACAATCGACGAGGGCGACATTGCCACAAAGGCGAAAAACGCCGTCAAATTTTTGAAGGACGGCGACAAAGTCAAGGTAAGTCTCAGGATGAGAGGCAGACAAATGGCGTTTGTGGGCAACGGAATCGAGGTCGCCAACAGCTTTTACGAAAAGATAAAGGACTACGCCACGATAGAAAAGAAGCCTTTGGCGGAAGGCAGATTCATCACCATGGTGCTTGCTCCTGTCGATAACAAAAATACGAAATAACGGAGGATTAAAATATGCCCAAACAAAAAACGCATAGCGGCGCAGCCAAAAGATTCAGCCTTAAAAAGTCCGGCAAAATCAAAAGAGCGCAGCAAGGCAAAAATCATATTCTGACCAAAAAGACGACCAAACGCACGCGCAATCTGCGCGGCGCCGCATACGTAGACAGCACGCAGGAAAAGACAATCAGCCGCATGCTGTCCCACTGATAGGAGGTAACTTATTATGAGAATCAAACGCGGTGTAAACGCGGTTAAAAAACGCAGAAAGATATTGAAGCTTGCGAAAGGATATTTCGGAGCAAAGAGCAAAAATTACCGTATAGCCAGACAGGCGGTGATGAAGAGTTTCAATTACGCTTACATCGGCCGCAGACTCAAAAAAAGAGATTTCCGCAACCTGTGGATAGCGAGAATCAACGCGGCGGCGCGCGCAAACGGTATGTCTTACAGCAAATTTATGTACGGTCTCAAAAAAGCCAACGTAGAGCTTAACAGAAAAGTTTTGGCGGATATCGCAGTGAACGACGCGCAGTCCTTCGCCAAGCTTGTGGAGACTGCCAAAGCCAGCCTTTGAGCTGTTTGCAAAAGCCTTCGGTGAGAAGGCTTTTTGATTATCTGGAGATTTATGATAAACGTAGTTTCGCCCAACAATACGCGCCTGACTCTTGTGCGCAAGCTGTCCGATAAAAAATACAGGGACAGGTACGGCTTGTTTGTTGCCGAAGGGGAAAAACTGGTAAAAGACGCTTTCAGGCACGGTTTGAAGGCGGAGTTTGTCTTATGCTCCCGTGCCTATGCCGAAAAACGCGAAGCGGGCGAGCAGTCCTTTTTGTCGGCTCCGTGTTTTGTCGCCGACGACAGGATTTTCGGAAAGCTTTGCGACACTGTGACAAATCAGGGTGTGCTTGCAGTCGTAAGGCGGGAAAAAAAAGAATTGTCAAGCCCCGAGGGGAAATGTCTTCTGCTTGACGGATTGCAGGACCCCGCAAACGTGGGAGCCGTTTTGCGCACGGCGGCGGCGTCTGGATACGACGACGTTTATTTGTGCGGCTGCGCGGACCCTTTTTCGGCGAAAAGCCTGCGTGCGGGAATGTCCGCGCAGTATGTTCTCAATATTTTCGAGGGCGAAAGGGAAAAAATACTCGATTTGCTTTCCTGCTGTCAGCTTGTATGCGCCGATATGTCGGGCGAAAACGTATTTACCGCCGACATTGCGGAAAAGCACGCGCTGGTTCTCGGCAGCGAAGGCGGCGGCGTCAGCAGCGCCGCGCGTATGCGGTGCGAAAAAACCGTGAGTATACCCATGAAAAACAATATGGAGTCGCTCAACGTGGCGGTGAGTGCGGGCATATTGATGTATTTGATGGGAAAAAATAATTTTTAATTTATGCGGAGGTAAAATAATGTCAGGGCACAGCAAATGGGCTAACATTAAACACAAAAAAGCTAAGGGTGACGCCGCAAAGGGAAAAATATTCACCAAAATAGGCAGAGAGATAGCCGTGGCGGTAAAGGCAGGCGGAAGCGACCCGTCGACAAACAGCAAGCTGTTCGACGTCATAGCAAAGGCGAGAGCCAACAATATGCCCAACGACAACATAACAAGGAGCATCAAAAAGGCTTCCGGAGAGCTTGGCAACATCAATTACGAGCCTATGACCTATGAAGGATACGGAATCGGCGGAAGCGCCGTGATTGTGGAGTGCCTTACGGACAACAAAAACCGCACTGCGGGCGAAATCAGAAGCTATTTCGACAAAATGGGCGGTTCGCTCGGCACTACAAACTGCGTTTCTTTTATGTTTGACAGAAAGGGAGTCATCGTGGGCGAGCGCGACGGCAAGCTGTCGGAAGAGCAAATTTTCGATGTGGCTGTGGAAGCCGGCGCGGACGACGTGACTGTGGAGGAAGAAATTTTCGAGGTGTACACATCGGTAGGAGATTTCAACGAGGTAAAAAACAATCTGGTCCAAAACGGCGTCAACATAATCTCGGCGGAAGTGGAGTGGCTGCCGCAGACCATGGTTACTTTAAATGACGAGCAGCTTGTGAAATTCAGAAAAATGCTGGATATGTTCGACGATTTCGACGATGTGCAGAATGTTTATCACAACGTAGACCTGCCCGAAGAGGAAGATTAAGGTGAGAATACTCGGCTTTGACCCGGGACTTGCGACTGTGGGGTACGGCGTGATTGAGTCGGACGGCAGAAACAATGTTGCGGTTGACTACGGAGTAATCAAGACTCCGCCCGACGAAAACACGGCGGTGCGGCTCGCCATGATTGACGCCGCGGCTGCCGAGCTTATGGACAGATTCAGACCGGACGCCGTCGCCGTCGAAGAGCTTTTTTTCAATACCAACATAACGACAGGCATACGGGTAGCGGAGGCGCGCGGCGTATTGCTTGTTTGTGCGGTAAAGCTGTGCGGCAATCTTTTTGAGTATACTCCTCTTCAAATAAAACAGGCAATGGTCGGTTACGGACGCGCCGACAAGCGTCAGGTACAGCAAATGGTGCGGGTGTTTCTTAATCTGGACAAAATTCCCAAACCCGACGACGCGGCAGACGCGCTGGCGGTTGCTTTGACTCATGCGCAGACGAGAAATCTGTGCGAAAATTTCAGAATATAGGAGCAAAAAATGCTGGGATTCGTTAGCGGAAAGGTCGTTTCGTTATACGAGGGGACGGCGGTTGTCGAAAACAACGGTCTTGGTTTTGAGCTTGCCGTTTCGTCCAACACGCTTGACAGTCTTAAAACGGGCGCGGACGTTAAGCTGTTTACTTATCTTCAATTGAGAGAGGACGGGCTTACGCTTTTCGGTTTTGCAACCGTCGAAGAAAAAGAGATGTTTCTCAAACTCATTTCCGTTTCGGGGATTGGTCCCAAGGTAGCCCTGTCCGTGTTGTCTGGGCTTAAAATGTCCGACCTGTCTTCCGCAATCGTCACGGGAGATATAGCCTTGCTTACAAGCGTAAAAGGTCTCGGCAAAAAGACTGCCGAGAGAATTGTTCTCGAGCTTAAAGACAAAGTAGACGTGTCTCGCGAAGCATTCGTAAACGTATCGCCCGCCGCCAAAGGCAGTCTGCTTTCTTCCGAAGCCAACGAAGCCGTTTCCGTGCTTGTTTCGCTCGGACTGAGCAGACAGGATGCGGCGGCAAGAATTAAAAACGCGTCGGAAAACGGCGCGGAAACAACGGAGGAATTGCTTTCCTACGCGCTTAAAAACAGCTGAAAGGAGAAGCTAAAAAATGTACGATGGCAACGAACTGATTTCAAGCACGCTTGTGGAGCGGGAAGCCGAAAGCGAAAACATACTGAGGCCGCAGACTCTCGAAGGATATATCGGTCAGGACAAGGTCAAGGAAAATCTGATGGTTTATATCAGCGCGGCAAGAAGAAGAAACGAAAATCTCGACCACGTGCTGCTTTACGGTCCGCCGGGGCTTGGAAAAACTACTTTGGCTCACATAATAGCCAACGAAATGCACACAAGGATAACCGTAACCAGCGGACCTGCCATAGAAAAAGCCGCCGACCTTGTCGCGCTGCTTTCCAAGCTGACTGAAAACGAAGTTTTGTTTATAGACGAAATTCACAGACTCAATCACTCGGTCGAAGAAATACTTTATCCCGCGTTGGAGGACTACGCGTTGGATTTCATAATAGGTAAGGGGCCGAGTGCAAAAAGTATCAGGCTTTCTCTTCCCCGTTTTACGCTTGTAGGCGCGACTACAAAGGCGGGACGGCTGTCTGCGCCGCTTAGAGACCGTTTCGGAGTGCACGCGAGACTTGAAATGTATTCGACCGAGCAGCTTGTAAAAATCGTGCGCAACTCGTCCAAAGTTCTGGAAACGGAAATCGACGCCGAAGCGGCGGCTATGCTTGCGGGACGCAGCCGCGGTACGCCGCGTATAGCCAACAGGTTGTTAAAAAGAGTGAGGGATTTCGCTCAGGTAAAGGGCGAAGGCAGAATTACGCCGGAAATAACCGACTTCGCGTTAAGCTGTATGGGCATCGACGAATTGGGGCTTGACGGAGTGGACCGAAACATAATTTTGTCCATGATAGACAAATTCAACGGCGGTCCCGTGGGGCTGGAAACCGTAGCCGCGGCGTCGGGAGAGGACGCGGGAACCATAGAGGACGTTTACGAGCCTTATCTTCTTCAAATAGGCTTTCTTGCAAGAACTCCGCGCGGTCGGGTATGTTTGCCCGCGGCGTACAGGCATTACGGCAGGTCTCTTTCTTCGGACAGAGAAAGCCAAATCAGTATTTTTTTCAACAGAGAAGAACGGGAAGAATGAAAACGGAGCTATTCGATTATTACCTGCCGGAGGAGCTGATTGCGCAGGAGCCTGTTTGGCCGCGCGACAGCTCGCGGTTGCTTGTTTACGACGTTTCGGCGGACGAAATCCGTCACAGACACTTTTATCAGATTGAAGACGAGCTTGAAAGCGGCGATGTGCTGGTAATAAACAACACCAAAGTCATACCCGCCCGTTTGTACGGTAAAAAAGTCCCGACCGGCGGAAAAATCGAGCTTCTGCTGCTCAAGCGTCTGAATTACACCGATTGGGAGGTCATTTTAAAGCCGGGGCGCATTGCTAAGGAAGGAGCGGAATTTCTGTTCGGAGACGAGCTTGGAGCGCGGATAATAAAGGTCTGCGACGACGGCGGACGTATTGTCAGGTTTTTTTTCGACGGCGTGTTTGAGGAAATCCTTTCACGCGCTGGAGAAATGCCGCTTCCGCCTTATATTAAGAAGAAGTTGTCGGACCAAAGCCGTTATAACACGGTTTATTCCAAGACGGAGGGTTCCGCAGCTGCGCCCACTGCGGGACTGCATTTTACCGACGCGTTGCTTGACAGGCTTAAAAACAAAGGAGTGGAAATCGTCGAGGTTTTGCTGCATGTGGGCTTGGGCACTTTTCGTCCCGTCAAGGAGGAAGATATTTCTCGCCACAAGATGCACAGCGAATTTTATTCGGTAAGCTCCGAGACCGCTTCGGCTTTGAACCGTGCGAAACGAGAGGGGCGAAGAACGGTCGCCGTGGGCACGACGAGCGTGCGCGTACTGGAAAGCGCGTCGGACGAAAACGGTTTGGTTTCGGCAGGTTCCGGAAATACGGAGATTTTTATTTATCCGCCTTACAAATTCAAGGCGACGGACGCTATGATTACAAATTTTCATCTTCCCAAAAGTACTCTGCTCATGCTTGTTTCGGCTTTTGCAGGAAGGGAAAATATTCTTAAAGTATATGAAGCCGCCGTGCGCGAAAAATACAGGTTTTTCAGCTTCGGGGATGCGATGTTTTTGAAAAAATGACGGACAAAAAAGAGTTTTTTAAATTTGAATTGTTAAAAAAAGACGCCGCAAGCGGCGCAAGACTGGGACGCTTTCACACTCCGCACGGAATAGTTGAAACGCCCGCATTTATGCCCGTGGGCACGGCGGCAAGCGTAAAAGCCGTTTTGCCCTCAACTCTCGAAGAAATAGGCTGTCAAATACTTTTGTCCAATACCTATCACCTGTATTTGAGACCGGGACACAGGACGGTGGAAAAAGCGGGCGGTCTGCACAAATTTATGAACTGGGACAAGCCTATTCTGACGGACAGCGGCGGATTTCAGGTGTTTTCGCTGGGGTCTTTGAGGAAAATCACGTGGGACGGCGTTACGTTTTCTTCCCACGTAGACGGCAGCAGGCATTTTTTTTCGCCGGAAAAGGTGATGGAAATAGAAAACGCTCTCGGCGCGGACATCATCATGGCTTTTGACGAGTGCTCCGACTACGGTTGCAGCGAGGATTATGCCAAAACGGCTATGGAAAGGACGTTAAACTGGCTTGACAGGTGCACAAAGGCTCACGGCAGAGAGGAGCAGATGCTTTTTCCGATAATACAGGGCAACTTTTTTGCGCGTCTGAGAGAGGAAAGCGCAAAAGCGACAATTCCATACGCAAAGTGCGGCATTGCCGTAGGCGGTCTTTCGGTCGGAGAGCCTGCCTCGCTTATGTACGAAATGCTGGATGTGCTTCAACCTCTGTATCCCGAAAATATGCCGCGCTACCTTATGGGCGTAGGCACACCCGATTATATTATCGAAGGGGTTTTGCGCGGAATCGATATGTTCGACTGCGTTCTGCCTACAAGAATCGCGCGCAACGGAACGGCAATGACCTCTAAGGGAAAGGTGGTGGTAAGAAACGCCTGTTATAAGGAGGACTTTTCTCCTCTGGACGAAAATTGCGATTGCTACTGCTGCAAAAATTTTTCCAAAGCGTATCTGAGGCACCTAGTGAACTGCAACGAGATTGAGGCGGCTATGCTTTTGTCAATCCACAACATCAATTTTCTTTTGAAGCTCACGGAAAATATACGCACAGCCATAGCAGAGGACAGGCTGGGTGAGTTCAGAGAAAATTTTTATCGCGATTATTACAATAAGGGTGTAAATTGATTGCTTTTCGGGCAAAAATGATTTATACTGTTTTTACAAAACTTTATGAGGTAAAACGATGCTAAACAATTTTTTATTCTTTTTTGAAGAAACCGAAAAGTCAAACAATTGGGGCACTTGGGTTATGCTCGGCATATTGATTGTTCTTATCGTGGTTTTCATGATTTTCAACGCGCGCAGCAAGAAGAAAAACAAGGCGGCGCAGGATGAAATGTTCAAAAGCTATATTCCGGGCTCCATTGTCACGACAATCGGCGGAATAGTCGGCACAATAGTCAGCGTTGACGAAATAAACGAAACCTTCGTTGTGGAAACGGGAGAGGGCGACAACAAGACCACCATGAAATTTCTCAAAAAAGCCGTTTACAAAATAGAGCGCCCCGAAGAGCATAAGGAAGTGGAAGAAATCGTTGAAACAAACGAAATTAAATAACCTTTCAAAGGCATAAACGGACAGACCTCCGAATAAGTATTTAATGTACTTGTAGGAGGTTTTTCTTATGTCCAACGCAGCGGTAAAAAGAAGTAATTCGGGCGAAATAATCAGGGGCGGACTGTTGAGCTTTGTTTTCGCCACAATACTTGTGCTTGTCTTTTCACTGATTGTCAAGCTTACGAATATGTCGGCAACCGCCGTGCCGATAGTAAATCAGGTAATAAAAATTTTAAGCGTATTTCTAGGCGTGTTTTTCTCTCTTAAAAACAAGGAAAAATGCTGGCTGAAAGGCATTTTGTCCGCTTTGCTTTTCGCCGTGCTCAGCTTTGTGGTTTTTTCCCTTCTCGCAAACAGCTTCAATTGGGCGGGATTCGGAATTGACCTGGCAATCGACGCGGTTGTAGGGGCGATTGCAGGCATTATTTGCGGTTTGAGAAAATAAAGTCGTTTAAACAGTTGAAAAATTCGGCGTTTCGTAGTATAATATCCTGCGGTAAATCAATCGGAGGTAAAAAATATGAAACACATCAACACAGTTGCGGCTCCAAAACTCAACATCGAAAGGCAAGGCACAGGCTGCGGCGAATGCCGTTCAAGCTGCCAATCGGCTTGCAAGACGAGCTGCACGGTGGGCAATCAAAGCTGCGAGCAGAGAGTTGCCGTTTTGGTAAAAGGCGCAGGCAAATAATTTAAAAACTCGCATTTAAAAGCAGTATTAAAATTACTGCTTTTTTTGCGTAGGGAGAAAAATGGTACATAGCTTTAAGGTAAACGGCGAATATTTTGTTTTCGACTCGGAGAGCGGCTCGCTCCACACGGCGGACAGACTTGTTTTCGCGTTGCTCAATGACAATAAGGAAATACTTTCGCAATATTCCGCCGACGAAACGGCGGAAGCGCAGGCGGAAATCGAAGCCCTTAAAGAAAAAGGGCTGCTTTTTTCCGCGCCGCAGACTTCGGTCGGAGAAAATTACGAGGCGGGTATCGTAAAATCGCTTTGTCTGCATTTAAGTCACGATTGCAATCTGAGATGCCGTTATTGCTTTGCCAATCAGGGCGACTATCACGGCAAACGCGAAAATATGCCCTTGAACGTCGCGCTTAAAGCCGTGGATATGCTGATTGCAAAGTCGGGCTCGGTAAAAAATCTGGAAATGGATTTTTTCGGCGGCGAACCTCTCATGAATTTCGACGTTTTGCGTCAGACGGTAAGTTACGCCAAAGAACAAGCTCAAAAGGCGGGGAAAATCTTTAAATTCACATGCACGACAAACGGACTGCTGCTGGACAGGGAAAAATCCGATTATCTTAACGAGGAAATGGACAATGTGGTTTTAAGCCTCGACGGCAGACGAGAGGTCAACGATTTTGCCCGTCCGTGTCCCAACGGCAGAGGCAGTTTTGACCTTATTGTAGACAATTTCCGTTATTTCCGTTCTATAAGAGGAAACAAAAGCTATTTTCTCAGAGGGACCTTCACGCATTTCAACACCGATTTTGCCAAAGACGTGCTTTTTATGCGCGAGCTGGGCTTTGAGCAGCTTTCCGTGGAACCCGCCGTTCTGCCGCGCGGAAGCGAAATGGAAATAAAGGACTCCGACCTGCCGGAAATTTTCGGACAGTACGAGGAGCTTGCAAAGCAATATGTCAAGCTTCGCAAAAAGCCCGAAACGTGGTTTAGTTTTTTTCATTTCAATATCGATTTGGAAAACGGACCGTGCCTCAAAAAAAGACTTAAAGGCTGCGGCGCCGGCTGCGAATATCTTGCCGTCGTTCCCGATGGCGGAGTGTATCCCTGCCATCAGTTCGCAGGCGAAAAGGAATATCTGCTCGGCAATGTGTTCGATATGAATCTTGACGAATCCAAGAGAAAAATTTTTGCTTCAAGCAATCTTTTTTCCAAAGAGGACTGCAAGGACTGCTGGGCAAAATATCTTTGCAGCGGCGGGTGTTCGGCAAATGCGGTGCACTTCAACGGCGACATAAACAAACCATTTTCTCAGGCGTGCGCGCTGATGAAAAAGAGGACGGAATGCGCGCTTTACGTATATGCGAAAGAGCGGCTAATTTAAATTTTATTTTTAAAATATAATTGACTTATTTGGGAATAAACTGTATACTAATTAAGTTAATGCAAATTTGAAGGAGGCTTTAAAGGATGAACAAAAGAAAGTCCATCACTTTATTAGTTATTTCCATAGTTTTGATTTTGCTCCTCGGAGTGATGACCTTTTGTCCCGTCGTCGTGCCGCTGGGCAACGTCGACTATCATTCTCCCGTTACTCTCATCGAATACGGCTTGGATTTGAAGGGCGGTTCTTTCGTTACCTTTGAAGTGAACAAAAACGAGCTTTCCGACAGCGAATATGCGGAAGGTTTCGACGAGGTTATCGCCACGCTCGAGGACAGAATGAGTCTTATAGAAAGCCGTATGGGCATTCAGGGCTTTACCGAAGCGCTTGTGGCTTCTTCCCCCGCGGAGGGTCTTGTGAGCGTGGAAGTGCCCGCAACAGAGAGCGCGCTTTCAATTTCCGATGTTTTCGGCATACTCGGCAGCAAAGGGGAGCTTGTCATTTCGCTGAACGAGGACGGTTCCGAGCCTTTTATCCCCAAAAACGCTCAGGGCGACGAACTCACGTGGAACGAATGCATAGTCCGTGCCGACGCTATCTACGATTCGTCTACGTCAAGCTACGGCATTTACGTCGAATTTGACGATTTCGGTCTCGAAGCGCTTAAAGAAGGAACAAGCGCGATAACAAGCTCGACTCCTATTTATTTTATACTTGACGGAGAAACCATTAGCAATCCCAATGTTTCCTCTCAGATTACTTCGAATTACAGTCAGATAACGGGGCTTTCCACTCCCGTTGCGGCACAGACAATGGCTATTCAATTCATGAGCGGCAGCTATCCGCTGGACGTCGTCAATACGATGGACTTCAACGACGTGGGAGCGGAGCTTGGCAACGACACGGCAAATATGCTTCTTCTTGTTTATGCAGTTATGAGCGTTCTTATTATTGTCGCCTTTATCGCCGTTTACAGACTGATGGGAGTTGCTTTTACGCTTTCCTTCCTGTTTTATCTGATTCTGCTGGCTTTTGCCATTGCGTTCATACCTTTGGCGCAGTTTATGTCTCTCGCCGGCTTTGTCGGGCTGTTTTTCGGTCTGGCGATGTTTGCGGCATTCAACGCCGTTTTGCTCGGAAATATCAATTCCGAGTTCAAAAAGGGCAAAAGCTTTGAACTGTCCTTTGACGACGGATTCAAAAAATCCGTGTGGACTATTCTCAACGGCGCTATCGTGGTGTTGCTCGGTCTTATCCTTATTTGGATAATCGGAACAGGCTCGATAGAAATTTTCGCTATGGGCGCCACATTCAGCCTTGTGCTCGGACTAATTGCAACCTTCCTGTTTACAAGGGGTTACGTCAAAGTTTTGCGCGGAGTTTCTCCCGACAACGACAAAGCCTTCGGTATCGTGAAGGAGGACAAATAAATGACTAAATTGCTTTCCAAAAAGAGTTTTATTGCCTTTCTCATCGTATGCGCCGTTATTGTGCTTGCAGGCATAGTTGCCGTGAGCGTTGCGGGGTTTAACGCGGACGCCACCGTCGGAGGCGGGCAGCAGCTTATTTACGAAAAAGTCTTTTCAAAGGACGACTTCCAAAAGGAAGCGCAGACAATAAGGGATTATCTCGAAAACAACGGAGCAAGGGTTTCTTCCCTGCAACCGAGAGAAAATATTTCCGACCGCGACAACTACGACGCCATAGTCGTCAATTTCACTTCGGACAAGCCGATTGAGTCCGCTACGATAAACGGCGTTCAGTGCCGTCTGCTCGAAGTCGACAACGCGAGAAGCGCCAAGCTTTTGAAGCGCGCGTCGATAGCTCTTGCCGCGGCAGTGGTCATAATTTATCTGTATGTTTTGTTGAGATATCTTAAAGTTAAGGGCGTGTACGCGTCTTTGACGGTGCTTATCATGATGTTGTGGGATTTTCTGGTTGCAGCGGCTTTGGTGGCGTTGTTCGGCTTTGTCGGCTTGCAGGTAAACACTTACATCATGTCGGTAGCGGCGTTTGTAATACTTTACTCGGCGTTCAACAATGTCATGCTTTTGTCCACGTTGAGGAGCAACGAAAAAAATCTTAAACTTGAAGGCGAGGAGCTTGTTTCCATTAGCGTTAAGCAGACGCTGAAACGGTTGCTTATTTCGTGTGCGGTGATTGTTGTGTTGTCTTTGGCGGCGGTCTTCGTTTGCGGCGGAAACGTGGCTCAGACTTGCCTGGCTTTGATAATTGCGGTTGCCGTAAACGCCCTGTCGGCAATCTTCGCAGCTCCGAGACTTTGGATGTCTCTTAACAAATAATTTATTTGATTCAGAGTAAACAGCCTTCCGGACGGAAGGCTGTTTAAGCAATGCGGAAATGAAAGAAAAATACAAACGCAGAACGTCGGACTGCGCTCTCGAAAAAATCGACGCCGTTGCGGCAAAATTCGGCGTGGAGCGCGATTTTGCAGAGGTTCTTACAGAAAGAGGACTTGCCGACGACAAGCCGAATCAAGACGAGCGCGACGGCTTTTTCGAGCCGTTTTCCATGTCGAATATGGATAAAGCGGCAGAATTGCTCAACAATATAATAAAACGACACGGAAAGGCGCTTATATGCGGGGATTACGATTCGGACGGGCTTACCGCGTCGGCAATTCTGAAACTCTTTTTAAACGACAACGGAGTTTATGCGGACGTTTTGATTCCCACGAGAGAAGAAGGATACGGTTTGCATCTCCAACCGATTTTGGAAAAGTTTGGCACCATTGACTATGACTTGCTGATTACTGTCGATTGCGGCATATCGGAAGCGGATACAATAAAAAACGTGATTGAAAAAACGGGGGCGGACGTTCTTGTTACCGACCATCACGAGCCGCCCGAAATTTTGCCAAAATGCGTCTGCATAAATCCCAAGCTGGGTTATCCCTTTGCAAACCTTTGCGGAGCGGGCGTCGTTTTCAAGCTTGTTCAGGCTGTGGCGGGATTTGAAGCCGCCGCGCTTTACGCCGACCTTGCCGCAGTGGGGACGGTGGCGGATATGATGCCTCTGGAATCGGAAAACAGAAGCCTTGTCCGTTTCGGACTTAAAAATTTCAATCACAGAGGCTTGAAAAAACTGGCGGAGCTGTCAAAGTGCGGCGGAGAATTGAGCGCTTCCGCGCTTGCAATGAAAATCTGCCCGAAAATAAATTCTGCCGGTCGGATAGGAGACCCTTACATCGCGTTGGAGGTGTTGCTTATGCGGGAGCGCGCCGAAAGCGATAAAGTAGCCAAGCTTAACGAATGCAATACAATAAGGCAGGAAATGCTTGAAAGAACCGTGGCGCAGGCAAACGAGAAGCTGGCGGGCTTAAATATTGCGGACTCAAAGATAATAGTGCTGTACGACGAGCACTGGAAACACGGTATATTGGGTATCGCCGCCAATCGTTTCAAGGAGCTTTACAAAAAGCCCGTTCTGATGCTAACCGCCGACGGAGAAAATTTCGTCGGTTCCGCGCGAGGAACGGACAACGTGAATCTTTTCGAGGCTTTCGGCAAATGCAGATTTTTGCTGGAACGCTTCGGCGGTCACAGAGCGTCCGTGGGATGTACGGTAAAAAAGGACAGGCTCGGCAGTCTGGTCGAGGAGCTTGAAAAAAATATAGAATTTTCCGACTCCGATTACACCGTTTATTATGATTTGGAGTACGACGAAAAATATCTGAGAGAAGAAAGCTTTTCAAAGCTTGCGCTGCTTGAACCTTGCTATCCCAACGACAAGCTGCGCTTTCACTTCAAATCGGTGTGCAAGCTCTGCGGTCTTTTCGGAGGCTCTTATCTCAAAATGTCTCTTGCGGACGGACTTGAACTCAAAGGTTTCGGGAATTTCGCCGGTTTTTTGCCTGCTCTCAAAAGCGGCGCGGACGTCGAAGGCGTGTGCAATCTTGAATATGATTCTTATTCCAAAAGGGTGACGGGCACGCTTGTGTCGCTGTCGATACTCAATTCTATAAGGCTTGACGAGGTTTACGCAGCCAATCTTATAGGCAGACTTTCCTTTGAGAACAAGAAAAAAATCAGGTTGGACGGCGCGCTGCTGAATTCGTTTCTAAAAAGCAAAAGCGTCATGCTTGTTTTCAACGATTATCTGGAATACGAAACCGCGTGCGAGACGTATAATTTAGAGGAGTTTTACGTAGATATTTTCAGGAATACCACAGGCGCTCAAAAGCAGATTGTAATTTCGCCTGACGCAGATACGCGATTTTATTCCAAAACAATCGTTTTCGGAGACTATGAAGGAGCGCTTTCTTTTAGCTACGGCGAACATATTGTTTACGTACCGCAAAAAAAGCCGTTGCCGAGCTATCTGGAAAGCGTCCGCATCGACAGAAAAACCTGCATGGATGTTTTCAAGGCGTTGAAAAAGTCGCCCAATTACTTTGACCTGAAAAGTCTTTTCGACAATGCAATGCTGTTCGATTTGAATTACGTACAGTTTTTGATTGCACTCAAAGTGTTTGAAGAGCTTGGTTTGGTTGTTTTCGACGACAACGGAAAATACAAAATAGTGGAGAATAAAAAAGTCAATCTGGAGGATTCCGCCGTCTTTTGCCATTTCGGCGGAAATAAGAAATGAACAAGGAAGATACGACCGAAATTACGATAGAAAATCTTTTATCAAAGGTCAGATATTATTATCCCAAGGACGAAGGGATAATCAAAAAGGCGTTTGACCTTGCTTTCTCCGCGCACGACGGACAATTCAGAGCAAGCGGCAGACCGTATATCACTCATCCCACTGTCGTGGCCGACATTCTTGTGGATTTGGGACTTGACGTGCCCGCAATATGCGCCGCCTTGCTTCACGACACCGTAGAAGACACCGACGTGACAGACGAAAAAATAAGAACGGAATTCGGCGACGAAATAGCCGATTTGGTAAAAGGCGTTACCAAACTCGACAAGCTGCAATTCAACTCTGCGGAGGAGGAACAGGCGGAAAATATACGCAAAATGTTTTTTGCCATGGCAAAGGATATAAGGGTGCTGATTATCAAGCTTGCCGACAGACTGCACAATATGCGCTCGCTGCAATATCTGTCGCCCGAGAGACAGCAGCGCATGGCGAGAGAGTCGCTGGATATTTACGCGCCTTTGGCGGGGCGGCTGGGTATTTCGCAAATCAAATGCGAGCTTGAAGACCTGTCGCTGAAATATCTTGACAAGGAGGCCTACGATTATCTTGCCAAAAACATTGCTCTCAAAAAGGAAGAGCGTCAGATTTTCGTAGACAAAATGATTGTCAAGCTCAAAGAAATTTTAAAGGAGCTTGAAATAGAAGGCGAGGTATCGGGCAGAACAAAGCATTTTTACAGTATTTACAAAAAAATGAAAAATCAGGGCAAAACGCTGTCCGAAATTTACGACCTGACCGCCTTGCGGGTAATCGTAAAATCTTTGAAGGAGTGTTACAGCGTTTTGGGGGCGATTCATGCCCAATGGAAACCTATCCCCGGAAGATTCAAGGATTATATTGCAGTGCCCAAGCCCAATTTGTACCAATCGTTGCATACTACGGTTATAACGGAAGTGGGTATGCCGTTTGAAATTCAGATTCGCACGGAAGAAATGCATAAGGTCGCGGAGTACGGTATCGCCGCCCACTGGAAATACAAGGAGGGTATAACGGGAGTTTCGCAGCTTGACGGCAAGCTCAATTGGATAAAGGAGGTTCTCGTATACGAAGGCGACCTGAAAGACTCCAAAGAGTTTCTGGATTTGATAAGACGCGATATTTCCATATCCAACGAAGTCTATTGCTTTACGCCGAAGGGCGACGTCCGCAACCTGACCGCCGGCGCGACGGCGCTGGATTTTGCTTACGCAATACACAGCGAGGTTGGCAACAAATGCGTAGGCGTAAAGGTCAATTCAAAAATCGTGCCTCTGGACAAGGTGCTTGAAAACGGCGACGTAGTCGAGGTTCTGATTTCATCAAATTCAAAAGGTCCGTCGAGAGACTGGCTTAAAATCGTCAAGACCTCCGGTGCGAAAGCAAAAATAAGACAGTTTTTCAAGCGCGAGCTGCGCGACGAAAATATAAAAACAGGCAAATCCATGCTGGAACGCGAAGCAAAGCGTCACGGAGTAGAGCTTGGCAAGCTGCTGACTCCTGAAGCGGTGAACAATATCTGCGAGAGATATCGTTTTGCCTCCTTGGAGGAGGTTTACGCCGCTGTGGGGTACGGCGGAGTATCGATAAATCAGATTATGTTCAAGCTTTTGAACATAAACAATGTTCAGACAACCTCGGACGAACAGGAAAACAGAGCTCGCGTATTGCGTAAAAGCGGCAAGGGAAATATGGTGGAAATCAAGGGCTACGACGATTTCCTCGTCCGTTTTTCGCGCTGCTGTTCTCCCGTGCCGGGCGACGAAATTGTAGGGTATATAAGCCGCGGTCGAGGCGTGTGTCTGCACAGGGCTGACTGTCATACGCTCAAAAGTCTGGAAAAAGAAAGGCTTGTCGAGGCGCATTGGATAAACAAAAATTCCGAAAACACCTTTGGAGCCACAATACAAATAGTTATGGAAGACAAGGTAGGCGCTTTTGCGGAATTGACCAAGGTCATAGCCGCCGAGAAATTGCCGATTATGTCAATCAATGCGAGAAAGGACAGGAACAAAAACGCCATTGCGGTTGTTACGGTGGAAATAACCAATCACGAGCAGTTAAATCAACTCATAGCCCGACTTGAAACTTTGCCCAATACCATAAAGGTTTTCAGGACGACTATGTGAAGGGAGACGATTTATGTACGAAGTGAAGAAAATTTCTGCGGGGATACTTCCCACCAATACTTATGTGCTTTACGACAGCCAAACAAAATGCTGCGTTGTTGTGGACCCCGCTTTCGACGGAGATAAGATAACGAAATTCATAGAGGAAAAGGGCTTGAAGCCCGTCGCTGTTTTGCTGACGCACGGACATTTCGACCATTGCGGAGGAGCTAAGCCCATAGTCGAAAAATACGGCGTGCCCGTTTACGGCAGCGAAAAGGACGCGGCTCTGGCGGCAAGCGCGTCCAAAAACCTTTGGGGGGTATTTTGCCACGATTGCAAGATAACCGATTACGTTGACGGCATTGACAGCTTTTCCGTAGGCGGTTTCTCTTTCGGCGTTATGCAAACTCCCGGTCATACGCCCGGCGGCGTGTGTTATTTTATCGACGACATAATGTTTTCGGGAGATACGCTGTTTAAGGAGTGTATAGGGCGAATAGATTTGCCCGGCGGGGACTACCGCGAAATGATGGATTCGCTTTCTAAAATCGCACTTATCGACAAAAATTACAAGGTATACGCAGGGCACGAGGAGGATACCGATTTGTTTCATGAATTTCGGTTTAACCCTTACCTGTCGGCTTTCAAGAGAAGCAAATGAAAGAAATTTTGTTTTGGACAAGCCACAAGCAGTATTCGTCGGATTTGGCAGAGGTTATCCGTTTGTTTTTTGCAGACGCGCACGTCTCGCTTGCCGACAAACGCGAGGACGCGTGGCTTAGACACGATTTGCGTTTTGAATCGGGCTGTTGGAGGAATACTGCCGAGTGCGGCGGAGTGGTTTCCGAAAATGTTTTTTCCGTACAATCCGATGATTTTTTGATTCTGAAAAGACAACAGAAAAGATACGCCAAACTGTGCGTATACGATTGCTTGCAGCTGTTTAGACCCGCCGAGCTTCCGTGGGGAGCGCTCACGGGAATCAGACCGACAAAACTCGCCTGCGAACTGACCGCCGAAAACGGAGACTACAAAGAGACTTTCAGGAGTCTTTTTCACGTTACCGAACCGAAAATCGAATTGGTTGACGCTGTTTTGAGGCAGCAGGATGGGCTTAGGGCGGCGAAAGACGACGAAGCGGATATTTACGTTGGAATACCTTTTTGCCTGAGCAGGTGCAGCTACTGCTCCTTTACGTGCGGAGAAATTAAACGTCTGGAAAAATACGTCGAGCCTTATTTGGATGCGTTGGAAAGGGAAATACTCGCGGTGAAAAGGCTTGTCTCGCAAAAAAATATCAAAGTAAAAAATATTTATTTCGGCGGAGGAACGCCTACGTCTGTATCCGCCGAAAGACTTGACGGACTGCTTTCTCTTTTCGGAGAATATTCTCCGCGCGAATTTTGCGTAGAGGCGGGCAGACCGGACACTATCGACACGGAAAAGCTTGAATTAATGGCGCGTAGGGGTGTCAACCGCATTTCCGTCAATCCGCAAAGCTTCAATCAAAGAATACTTGACGAAGTGGGCAGAAACCACACTGTCGAAGAAATCTATCTTAAACATAGTATGGCAAAAAACTTCTCTTTCGACGTCAATATGGATTTGATTGCCGGTTTGCCGGGAGAAAGCGAAAAAGAATTCAGACACAGCGTGGATTGCGCTGCCGAACTTAGACCGGAAAATATCACGGTACATACTTTGGCGTTAAAGAAAGGAAGCGTTTTGAAGGAGCGCGGAATGGACAAGTCCGACCGCGAAAAAAGCGTTGCCGCCATGGTAGACTACGCAAGGAACAGGCTTTGTTCGGAAGGCTACAAGCCGTATTACCTTTACAGACAAAAGTATATGAGCGAAAATCTGGAAAACGTCGGCTATTGTCTTGACGGGAAACAGGGCTTGTACAATATAGACATAATGGAAGAAACCACGAGCATCCTCGCTTGCGGAAGCAATGCCATTTCGAAAAGAGTGTTTTCCTCCCAAAACAGAATAGAGCGTTTTGCCAACCCTAAGGATATTCCGACATATATCGACAAGATTGAAAGGCTTGTTGACGGAAAAGAAAATCTTTTCCTGTGAATGCGTCGTAAATCGTTTTACAAAAACGGAATTTTATGCTATCATACCTTAGACCGTTTACAAGGATATACCGATTTCTCCAACGGATTTCTTTGTTGACGGCATATCAAAAAAGGAGAAAGACAAATGGAAATCAACAAACAGGAAATCATTGCCAAATTCGGCAGAAAAGAGGGCGACACCGGTTCGCCGGAGGTTCAGATCGCGTTGCTTACGGCGCGCATCAATCATTTGACCGAACACCTCAAAACACACAAAAAGGACCACCACAGCAGACGTGGTCTGCTTCAAATGGTCGGACAGAGGCGCGGTTTGCTCGACTATCTCAAAGCAAATGATTTGGAAAAGTACAGACAAATCATAGTCGAGCTCGATTTGAGGAAATAAATATCCGAAATACGGGGTGATTTTGTTCACCCCTGTTTTATATTTTTTTGTTTCGCAAGACGGATTTTTTGCGAAAGCTAAGGTGACAGGTAAATCGGAGGATTATAGATTTAAAAATGAGTAATTACGAAAAAAAGGTTTGCAAAATCGGAGAAAGAGAGTATTACGTCTTTGAGACGGAAATCGGCGGACGCACGATGTCCGTTGAAATCGGCAAGTATGCCGAGCAGGCAAACGGTTCTTGCTTTATCAGATGCGGAGAAACGTGCGTTATGGTAAACGCGACGCTAGCCGCCCAGCCGCGCGACGGAATCGATTTTTTCCCGCTCGGAGTAGATTTCGAGGAGAAAATGTATTCGGTGGGCAAAATCCCCGGAGGCTTCAAAAAGCGCGAAGGCCGTCCGAGCGACAAAGCGATTTTGACGTCTAGACTGATTGACAGACCTATTAGACCTTTGTTCCCCAAAGGATTTTTAAACGATGTGGCAGTCGTTGCCACAGCCATGTCGGTAGAGCCTGACATACAGCCCGAGGTGTTTGCCATGATAGGCAGCTCCATAGCTCTCAGCATATCAGACATACCCTTTGCGGGACCTACGGGCAGCGTAGTCGTCGGACTGGTCGACGGCAAGCTGGTAATCAATCCCGACGCCGCGCAGAGAGACAGAACTCAGCTTACGCTCAATCTTTCGGGCACGAAGGACGCCATAATGATGGTGGAGGCGGGAGCAAACGAGATAAGCGAACAGCAGATGCTGGAAGCTATTATGTTCGGTCACGAGGAAATCAAAAAGCAGTGCGATTTTATAGAATTTATCGTTTCCGAGGTGGGCAAAACCAAAATCGTCCCCGACCTGCATCCCATTCCGGAGGACAAGGAGAATGAAATCCGCGATTTTGCCGACGATATGCTGACAAAAGCGCTGGATACCTTCGACAGAGCTCAGAGACAGAAAAACGAGGACGAGGTAAACGCAGCCGCAAAGGAGCATTTTGCTCAGGCTGACGCCGAAGCTCTTCCTTTCGTAAACGACGTGCTTTACAAGATGACAAAGGAAAAGGTGAGAGCGCGTATACTCAACGAGGGAATACGTCCCGACGGCAGAAAAACCGATGAAATACGTCACATCTGGTGCGAAAACGGCGTTCTGCCGAGAGTGCACGGAAGCGGCGTTTTCACAAGAGGTATGACGCAGGTCATAACTACCGCTACCCTGGGCACCATTTCGGAAGTGCAGAAGCTTGAAAGTTTGGACGACGATTACAATTTCAAAAGATATATGCATCACTACAATATGCCTCCTTATTCGACGGGAGAAGCCAAGCAGCTGCGCAGTCCGGGCAGACGCGAAATAGGCCACGGCGCGCTTGCGGAAAGAGCGCTTGAACCGGTTATACCTTCCGAGGAAGATTTTCCTTACGCGATACGTACCGTCAGCGAGGTTGTAAGCTCCAACGGAAGCACGTCGCAGGCGAGTATCTGCGGCTCCACGTTGGCGCTCATGGATGCGGGAGTGCCGATAAAAGCGCCTGTGGCGGGCATTGCCATGGGACTCATGAAGAGCGACGACGGCAAGAAAGTGGCGGTTTTAAGCGATATTCAGGGCTTGGAGGATTTTCTGGGCGACATGGACTTCAAGGTTGCAGGCACGAGGCAGGGAATCACCGCAATTCAGATGGATATAAAAATCAAGGGAATAGACAGGAACATTCTCGAAACGGCTTTGGAACAGGCGAAAAAAGGAAGAATGTTTATTCTTGACAAAATGGCGGAGATTTTGCCGCAGCCCAAGCCCGAGCTTTCCAGATATGCTCCCAAAATTATTTCCTTTACAATCGACCCCGACAAAATCAGAGAGGTTATAGGAAGCGGCGGAAAGGTAATCAACAAGATTATAGAGGAAACAGGCGTAAAAATCGATATTACCGACGACGGCACGGTGTTCATAGCTACCAACAATCAGGAAATGTCGGACAAGGCCAAACGCATAATCATGGCGATTGTCAAGGAGCCCGAAATAGGCGACGAGTTTACCGGAAAAGTGGTTAGGATTATGAATTTTGGTGCATTTGTCGAGCTTGCGCCCGGAAAGGACGGCATGATTCACATTTCCAAGCTGGCAAAAGAGCGAGTGGAAAACGTGACCGACGTTGTAAACATCGGCGACACCGTTCATGTAAAGGTAATCAAGATAGATGAAAAGGGACGGATAGACCTGAAACTTATCAAAAAGCTTTAATAATTCCGAGGGCCTCATCCTATGATGAGGCCTTACGCATATTGAAAGCATTTTTCTCATAACATAAAACGACGCCCGCAACAAATCGGGACGGTTTTTAAGGGGAAAGTGCTTTGAAAAAAATCAGCGAAAAATTATTTGTAAACGTGGTCTGCAATGTTGTGATTGCGCTTTTGATAGTCAGTGTTTTCGTCATCAGCTTTTCGGGAGACATAACGAGCGTTTTCGGATATGATTACGAAAAAGCCATTTATCGCGGCGACGAGACGAAAAACAACGTATCGGTCATGATAAACGTGTATTGGGGGACGGAATATATCGACTCGATGTTAGAAACCTTGAAGGAGCACGATGTAAAAGCGACTTTTTTTATCGGTGGCAGCTGGGCTGCGAAAAACGAGGACGTGCTTGTTAAAATTGCGGAGGCGGGGCACGAAATAGGCAGTCACGGCTACTATCACAAAGACCATGCAAAGCTGGATTTTGACGGCAATTACAATGAAATTTACGTCACTCACAAGCTGATTAAACAAATTTTGGGGGTGGATATGGATTTGTTTGCCCCGCCCAGCGGCAGTTTTTCCAAAACCACGCTTAAAGTGGCTTCCCAGCTTAAATACAGAACCATTATGTGGTCGAAGGATACCATAGACTGGAGAGACAAGGACACGCAGCTTATTGTCAAGCGGGCGACAAGCAATGTCAAAAACGGAGAGCTTGTATTGATGCACCCGACCAAAAACACTGCCGATGCGCTGGGAACGATTTTGAAATTTTATATCGAAAACGGGTTTAAAGTCGTGCCCGTAGGTGAAAACATTACAAATGAATGAGGAGACGCATTTTCAATGGAAAAAATCAAAGTTTTTGACAGCGGACTTAAACTTATCGTAAAAAAAATGAGCGGTATATATACCGCTTGCTGCGGGGTTTTCGTAGGAGTAGGCAGCAGCGTGGAAAATACCTCGACCAACGGTTATTCCCATTTTATAGAGCATCTTTTGTTCAAGGGGACGAAGAAGAGGAGCGCGCTTGAAATTTCGGAGGAAATCGACAACGTAGGGGGGCAGCTCAACGCATACACTTCAAAGGACGTTACTTGTTTTTATACGAGAACCATGTCCGAGCATACGGAAAAAAGCATGGAATTGCTTTCCGATATGTTTTTCGACGCACAGTTCGACGTGGAAGAAATCGAGAGAGAAAAGAAAGTGGTGGTTGAAGAAATCCTTATGGACGAGGATATGCCGGACAGCGTGTGTCACGACTTGCTTGCGGAGGCTTTTTACGGAAACCACGCTCTTGGGATGACGATAACGGGCAAGCCCGAAAATATTAAAAAAGCCACAAGAGAGAGCCTGTTGAATTATAAAAAGAGGTTTTATGTGCCCGACAATATGTGTATTGCCTTGACGGGCGACGTGGATTTTGAGAAGGCCTGCGACCTTACCGAAAAATACTTTGAAAGCAGATTTTCAAAAAAACGCGCCGAGCAGGTGCTTTCTCTTGTTCCTGCAGTTACGGAAACACAGTTTAAATATGCGTTTAAGGAGGTGGAGCAGGCGCATATTGCCGTTGCTTTTCCGGGAGCGGAGTTCGCAAGCGACGAATATTACGCGTTGGGAATCGCCTCGTTCATGTTGGGAGGAGGTATGTCAAGCCGCCTGTTTCAGACTATCAGAGAGAAGAACGGATTGGCATACACGGTGTATACTTATCCTTCCGCTTATAAAAACAACGGTTACATGGAGGTTTATGCCGCAACCGCGCCGAAAAACATTTCAAGGCTTGCGGAACTGATGAAAAGCGAAATAAAACGCTTTGTCAAGGAGGGCTTCAAGAAGGCGGAGTTCAACAAGGGAAAGGAGCAGCTTAAAGGGAATCTGGTTATGGGGCAGGAAAATCCTTTGGGGATTATGTCTGCGTATGCCAATTATTTTCTGAAAACGGGCGAAGTTTACGATTTGAAAAAACGACTGAAAAAGATAGACGCAATCACTCCCGAGCGCGTGTGGGAGGCGGCTAAAAAATGCTTTGATTTTTCCTTGTGTTCGGCTGTATACGTGGGACAAAAGACGGATGATTTTCGCTGCGTAGAAAATTTCATCGAATAAGAGAAAAACTTTTTTCGGTTTTTTTAAAATATTTGCCTTGCTTAAAACGGATTATTATTGTATAATTTAACAGTACGTCAAGGGGAGTTGATTTTAAGTGACAGATAAGATGAAAAAACAAAAGCTGAACCCCAAACAAATAGTAGGTATCTGCATTACCTCCGTCGCAGCCCTGCTGCTGATTTTTATGGTGACCGGGTTGGTCCCCGCCGTTTCCGGAGCGCTTATCGGCTGCTTCGGAATTTCTGCGTACGGCATTTTTCTTGCCGCGCTTTTGTTGGGAATTTTCTTTATTATGAACAAATCCGTAAACGTGAAACCGCGCTATATAGTCAATTTCGCGTTTATGTATTTTATTATAATTCTCCTTGTACATGCCATGACCTCCTCCTCTCTGATAAGCGAACGCAGCTATACGGAGTATCTCGACGCTTGTTTTTATTACAGAGATACAATGGTAACCATGGGAGGCGCTTTCGGCGGTATTTTCATATATCCGTTGTACAGTTATATAAAAGGTTGGGGCACTTATATCTTTTTGACGCTTGCTCTGATTGCGACGATAATTGTCGCAATGGACTTTTTCTTTAAGCGCGCAAAAGGAGAAGCGGCGGAAAAAGAGTCGGGCGACACCGTTGAAATAGAAATCCCCACAAAGGAGGAGCTGGCGCAGAGGCTTGCTTTTGACAGCTCCGAATCGGATAAAACGGAATTTTTCGGTGAATCCGTTGCCAAAGCGACCCGTCAGCCCGATTCGAGAGAACTTGCGAGAAAACAGCTGTTCGGCGATTTGGATTTGCTGAGAGAAAAGGAAACTTTTTCCTCCCCGACGGAGAACAGCGTGCAAAACAGATTCGATACCGCGCATATATCATACGGCAACGGAGCCGGGCATACTGCGCCGCCTAAAATCATCCACGATACGGACGCTCTTCCGCACAGAACAGACGGAAACAGTTATTATTCCGAAACGGTGCGAGAGGAGGACAAGCTTGTTCGTCAGCGCAAGGAAAGTCTTGCAAAGGATTTGCGTACCCTTAAATCGGACGGCTTGGGAAACAATAAGGCACCGATAATAAACGGCGACGAGGTAAGCAGGCAAATAAGAGAGGGAGTTTACGGAAAAGAAAAAACCGAAATTCCCGCCGAAACCGTCGAAAGCCCGGCAGAGGAGTTTGCTCCCGAAACAGAACATGTTTTCATGGAGGTATCCGCCGAGAGATACGATGCGTCCGTGCCGCCTAAGGATGAAATAAACGATATCCGCGTCGTAGAACAAAAAGAAAAAGATTTTATTCTCGCGGATGAAACGCACGATACAAAGGAAAAATCGGAACTTTCAGAAAAAGAGACGGAGCCTTTTATATCCGAGCAACCGAAATTCGATGACGACAAGGACGAAGCTCCGATTGAATTTTCTTCGTTGGAGCTGAATATCGAGGAAACTCCTTCGGAGCCGAAAGCAATCGAGGTGGAGAAGAAGGACATAAAGTTTACCGAAAAGCCTTTCGTTTCCGGTTCCAAATCCAAAGGCGTTCAAATCGGCATAGGCATAAAGGAGGAGAAAGAAGAGCATGCCGTTCATATTTATCAGCCTTACGACAAGCCCCCGGTTGAAATTCTGGACGACTCGCCCATGAAGCTTGACGTAAACGCGGAGACCAACGCGCAGAAATCAAAAGCGCTGGAAGATACGTTGAGCAGTCTTAAAATAGACGCCAAGGTCGTCAACGTAATCAACGGTCCCACGGTTACCCGTTATGAGTTGGAGCTTGCTCCCGGCATTTCTGTGCGAAAAATCAAATCTCTCGACGAAGACATTGCCATGAGACTGTCCTCGTCTTCGGGAGGAGTGCGTTTGCAGACGCCGATACCGGGAAAAAATCTGTTCGGCATAGAGGTGCCCAATTCAAAAGGCGTGAAGGTGCCTATCAGAGTCATGATAGACAGCGACGAGTTTTGGCAGGCAAAAGGCGCTCTGACCTTTGTCGTCGGCATAGATATTGCGGGACGAAAGGTCATGGCGGACCTTGCGGATATGCCGCACCTCATGATTGCGGGTTCCACAGGCAGCGGAAAAAGTATATGTCTCAACGGCATCATAGTCAGCCTGCTTTACAAATATTCGCCCGAAGAGCTGAGGTTTATCCTTATTGACCCCAAAAAGGTGGAGTTTACAACCTATGAAGGATTGCCGCATCTTCTTATTGACGAAATCATCTGCGAAAATGAAAAGGCTTTGAAGGCTTTGCAGTGGATGGTTGACGAAATGGAACGCAGATACGTCATTTTCAGCGAAACGGGTGTGAGGGACATTGCCAGCTACAATGCCGTCGTCGACCCGAATCTTACCGAAAGATTGCCCCGAATCGTGCTGGTTATCGACGAGCTTGCCGACTTTATGATGTACAACAAAAACGAGGTGGAAGCGAAAATAAAGAAGCTGACCGCCAAAGCGAGAGCGGCGGGCATACACCTTATTCTTGCTACGCAGAGGCCGTCGGTCAATGTCATTACGGGCGATATAAAAAGCAATATCGCAACGCGTATAGCGTTGAAGCTGCCCACTCCGACAGACTCTTCCACAATACTTGCGCAGGGCGGCGCGGAAAAGCTTTTGGGCAAAGGTGATATGCTGTTTATGTCAGAAGCGTCTCCCGAGCCTGTGCGCTTGCAGGGGTCTTTCATCTCTACGGAAGAGGTTACTGAGGTTGTGTCTTATCTCAAAGAGCACAACGAAACTCACTACAACGACAACGCAATCAAGAAAATTACGCACAGCAAGCAGGGCGCCGGCGGCGAGGGAGAGGACAAGGAGACCGACCCGTATTTTTACGACGCATTGAAATACTGCATCGAAAAAAACAGCGCGTCCATTTCCATGCTGCAAAGAAGATTCAACATCGGTTACAATCGAGCGGGGAAAATTGTCGAGGATATGGAGCGCAAACAATTTGTCAGCGGATACGACGGAATGAAATCCCGCCAAATGCTGATTACTATGGAAGAATACAACAATTTGTTTGGTGACGATTGATGATAAAGGTGGGTGTGATTTCGCTCGGATGCGACAAAAATCGCGTTGACAGCGAAATAATGCTGGCAAGCATAAGAGAAAAGGGATTTTTACTTACCTCGGAGCAAAACGAAGCAGACGTTATAATAATTAATTCGTGCGGTTTTATCGAAGCCGCCCGTAAAGAATCGATAGACGCCATACTCGAAGCGGCTCAGCTCAAAAACAGCGGGAAAAAAATAATTGTTACGGGCTGTATGGTGCAAAAATTCGGTAAAGAGCTTTTGCCGGAGTTGCCTGAGGTTGACGCATTTTGCGGAGTGGATTCCTATATAAAAATGGGGGAAATCGTTGAAAAAGTCTTGAACGCCGACAGTCAATTTTACGACGTTGAAGTCTGCAACGGAATTTCGTCGGGGAAAAGGGTACTTACAACTCCCTCCCATTACGCTTATCTGCGCATAGCGGACGGCTGCGACAACTATTGCAGTTATTGCCTTATACCCTACATAAGGGGACGTTTTCGTTCCCGCACCATTTCGGACATAGTCGGAGAAGCAAAACAGCTGGCGGAAAGCGGAGTCAGGGAGCTTATTCTTGTTGCGCAGGACGTCACGAGATACGGCGCGGATTTGTATAATTCGCCCAAACTGACCGAACTGCTGCGCAGTCTTTCCGAAATAGAGCAAATAAGAAGAATTAGGCTGCTTTACTGCTATCCGGAGGAAATAGACGAAGCTTTGATAAAGGAAATTGCTTCAAACCCTAAAATCGTGAAGTATCTGGATATCCCGTTGCAGCACGTGCACAACGATATATTGAAAAGCATGAACCGCAGGTCGTCCTTTGAGGAAATTTGCGAGCTTTTTAAATATTTGCGCACGGAAATTCCCGATATTTCAATCAGAAGCACATTTATATGCGGTTTTCCCGGAGAACAGACAAAACACTTTTTGACGCTTAAAAGTTTTATTGAAAAGCAGAAGCTGGAAAACGTGGGATTTTTCGCATACTCGCCCGAAGAGGGAACTGTGGCTGCTCTGATGAAGGAAAGAATTTCCGAAAAGGTGACTCAGCACAGACTTCAAAAGCTTGCGAAGTGTCAGCAAAAGGTTGTAAGGATATTGAATAAACGCCATGTGGGAAAGGTTTACGAGGTGCTAATCGACGATTTCTGCGAGCTTGACTCGAAAAAAAATCTTTTGATTTATAAAGGGCGCACCTATTTTCAGACGCCCGAAGTTGACGGAGTTGTTTATATAGAGTCGGAAAACGAGCTTGTTATCGGCGAATTTTATGACGTGGCGATAACGGATTTCAAGGATTACGACTTGCGGGGAGAGGTCGCAAAATGAATTTACCCAACAGATTGTCTTTGCTGCGAATAGCTTTTGTGCCGGTTATGGCGGTGTGTTTTTACATAAATTTCGACTACGGAGCTTTGCTTGCGGTTGCGGTGTTTTTTATTGCGGCATTTACCGATTTTCTCGACGGTTACATCGCAAGAAAAACAAATCAGATTACCGAACTTGGAAAATTGCTTGACCCCGTTGCCGACAAGCTTTTGGTGGCGGTGGCGCTTTTTATGGCAACAGGCGCTCGCGTGCTTGAAAATGAGTTTATTCCTTATTATATTACGGATATCTGCGCGTCAATTATTATCGGAAGGGAGCTTTTTATAAGCGTTTTCAGGCAAATTGCAGCAGCTAAGGGCTTCGTAATGCAGGCGAATGTTTACGGGAAAATCAAAACAGTTGTGCAGGATATTGCATTGCCGCTGATGTTGTTTCTTAAAATGAAGGATGTGATTATCGGATGGTCGCAGACTTTTTACGACGTTGTATTCTACATTGCATTGGGATTGTTGGTTTTGGCGACAATATTAACTATTATTTCAGGCATAGTATATATTTGTCGCAACAAAAATTTGCTGAGAGCGGAAGATAAAAAATGTTAAAGGTAATTACATCGGATTTAAAAATCTGCACACCTTTGGGGGAAAGGTTCAGAAATGCGGGAGTGGAATTTGAGCTGCTTTATTTGTCCGCCCCCGAAAAGCAGTTGAAGGATTGTCTTGCTGCCGAGCTTGGCGGTTCTGCCGATTTGTTTGTCATAGGCGAGTCCTTTTTTGTAAAGGAGACTGTTGCGGATGTTCTTGACAGGCAGCTTGTTTATGACAAAAAGGCTCAGATTGATTTGATAAGAGTGCCCGAGAAGGAAAAGAAGCTTAAACCTCCCGCGGAGTTTGAGATGGAAAAGCTGTTGCTTTTTCCTGAAGATTTTTCCACATTCAGTCCTCGATACGGTTACGAATGTGCAAGTATGGGCAAATATGTCGGAGGCGATATTATTCTTGCGCCCGACAATTTCGACGAAGCTTTATATACACTGGACAATTACGTAATGCCGTATCTTGCAACCAAGCAAAAATTTTCATCGGTAAGCGTTTATAAAATTTTCGGTCCGGAAAAAAACGAAATAATCCACAGTCTTTCCGAATTCAAAAGATTGACTACCGTCAGATTTTTTGTGGAAACCGACTTCGCGTGCGACACCAAACTTACAGTGTGCTTTTCGCATTCGGTAGCTAAAAACGTAAAAGAAAAAATAACCGAGGCTGTGTACGCCAAGTTCAGAGAGAATATTTATGCCGACGAGGATTGCGAACTCGAAGACGTCGCGGTCAAATTGTTGGAGCTTGCTGGCGCAACACTTGGGATAGCCGAATCGTTGACGGGCGGTATGGTTGCCTCCAAAATCGTAAATGTGCCCAATGCAAGCAAGGCGTTTCTAGAAGGCATTGTTTCTTATTCAAACGAGGCAAAAGCCGCGCGGCTCGGAGTAAGCGGAATTTCATTGTCTAATTACGGAGCGGTCAGTTCGGAAGTAGCGTATGAAATGGCGGTAGGAGTACTGAACACTGCAAAAACTGATTTTGCGTTGGCGACTACGGGTATTGCGGGACCTACCGGTGCGAGTATAGACAAGCCTGTGGGACTTGTTTACGTTTCGTTGGGAAACAATCACGGTATCCATGTATTCAAGTATGTTTTTGACGGCGACCGAAATCAGGTGCGCGTCAAAACGACAAAAAACGCATTGTTTCAACTTATTAAATTGCTAAAAAATAAGAGAGGTTAAAAAATGGCTGACGAAAAGAAAAACACCGACAGAAAAAAAGCGCTCGAATCGGCGATATTGCAGATAGAAAAGCAATTCGGAAAGGGCGCCATAATGAAATACGGCGAGGGCGCTGCGTTAAAAAATATAGAAGTCATACCCACAGGTTGCCTTGCGCTGGATATAGCGTTGGGAATAGGAGGAATACCCAAAGGCAGGATTATCGAAATTTACGGTCCCGAATCTTCGGGTAAAACCACCGTTTCTCTTCATATCATTGCAGAACTGCAAAAGCAAGGCGGAATAGCCGCGTTCATCGATGCGGAGCATGCGCTCGACCCCGTTTACGCGGCAAATCTCGGCGTGGATTTGGACAATTTATATGTGTCACAGCCTGACAACGGCGAACAGGCGCTGGATATTGCCGATTATCTTGTCGATAGCGGTGCGGTTGACCTGATAGTGGTCGACTCGGTTGCCGCGCTCACCCCCAAAGCCGAGATAGAGGGAGATATGGGGGACTCGCACGTAGGGCTTCAAGCAAGACTTATGTCGCAGGCTCTTAGAAAACTTGCGGCAATCACAAATAAAAAGAATGCGTGCGTCATTTTTATAAATCAACTGCGTGAAAAAATCGGAGTTATGTTCGGAAATCCCGAAACTACTCCGGGCGGAAAGGCGTTGAAATTCTATGCGAGTGTCAGGCTCGACGTGAGAAAGGCGGATACGTTGAAGGACGGCGCCGAAATAGTAGGCAACAGGACAAAGGTGAAGGTAGTCAAAAACAAGCTTGCGCCTCCTTTCAAAACGGCAGAATTTGATATAGTTTACGGCAAAGGAATATCGCAGAGCGGCTGCATACTCGATTTGGCTGTCGCCGCAAATATAGTGGAAAAGAGCGGCTCCTGGTTTGCATACAACGGAGAGAAAATAGGTCAAGGCAGAGATAACGCCAAAAATTATCTTTCCGCCAACCCTGCCGTGATGGAGGAGATTAAAAATAAACTGCTTGCTCAAATCGAGGATAAAAAAGGCAAAGCGGAATCCGAAAACCCCGAAGGTTAAATAGTATCTCAATTTTAATCTAAATGCAAGCTAATATTTCATACATAGTACATTTATTGTCTTTTAAAAGTGTCTGGAACAGTGTTTTCAGACACTTTTTTGTCTTTTGCGTTTACTTGACTGAAAAAAATAAATTTTGTTTCGTCCTATATCTTGACAAGAGGGCAATAATAGATATACAATATATAGCGGAGTGTGCAAATTTTTACGCAACGCAACCGGTCGTGAAAATTGACGTTCTTAATTAAAAATTTAAACTCGGAGGAAATTTATGTCATTCAACGCACTGAATTTCTTCTTTGCTCAAGTACACCTGGCCTGGTTAATCGTAGTTCCCGTATTGTGCATTGCTGCGGCGGGCTGCGGCGGGTGGTTGGTTACGCGATTCGTGCTTAACAAAAAAATAGGTAAAGCCAAAAATGTTGCTCAATCTATTGTTGACGAGGCAAAAATCGAAGCCAAGACTTTAAAAAAGGAAGCTATACTAGAGGCGAAAGAAGAAGTTTTAAAACTTAAACAGGATTTCGACAAGGAATCGAAGGAACGCAGAAACGAGATTCAGAAGCAGGAATTCAGGCTTATTCAGAAAGAGGAGGCGCTGGATAAAAAAGAGGACGTTCTTTCCAAAAAGAACGAGCATCTGGAGCAACAAATCAAAAGCGTTCAGAATCATCAGAACGAACTTAACAGAAAGCAGCAGGAGCTTGAAAAATCCGAAGAAAAAATGGTTCAGGAGCTTGAAAAAGTTTCCAATATGACCAAGGACGAGGCTAAAAAGCTGCTTATATCCACAATTGAAACCGAAGCGAAGAGGGACGCCGCCGCTCTTGTAAGGGAAATCGAGGCGGAAGCCAAGGAAAACGGCGAAAAGAAAGCCCGTGAAATTATAAGCGGCGCAATTCAGCGTTGCGCTGCGGACCAGGTTTCGGAAATAACGGTCACTACCATATCATTGCCTAACGATGAAATAAAAGGGCGGCTTATCGGGCGTGAGGGGCGCAATATACGCGCGTTGGAAAACGCCACGGGCGTTGACCTGATTATCGACGATACTCCCGAGGTGGTCATACTTTCGGGCTTTGACCCGGTAAGAAGGCAAATTGCGAGAATAGCAATAGAAAAGCTTATTTCGGACGGCAGAATACATCCCGCGCGCATTGAAGAAATGGTTGCAAAAGTGCGCAAGGAGATGGACGTAACTATAAAAGAAGCAGGTGAAGCGGCGTCTTTCGATTCGGGGGTTTTCAATTTGCATCCCGAAATAATCACCTTGTTGGGACGTCTCAAATTCAGGACAAGCTACGGACAGAATGTTTTAAATCATTCGCTTGAAGTATCTTATCTTGCAGGTATGATGGCGTCGGAATTGGGGTGCGACGTAGCGCTTGCCAAGCGCGCAGGGTTGCTGCACGACATAGGCAAAGCGGTAGACCAAGAGGTTGAGGGGACGCATATCGAAATCGGCGCGGATATTGCCAAAAAGTACAAGGAAAGCAAGGAAGTCGTCAATGCGATTATGGCGCACCACGGCGACGTGGAGCCGATGACGATAGAAGCTGTGCTTGTGGCTGCTGCCGACGCGATATCGGGAGCAAGACCGGGGGCAAGACGAGAGAGCCTTGAAAACTATGTAAAACGTCTTGAAAAACTTGAAAATCTTGCCGATTCGTTCAACGGAGTTCAAAAATCCTTTGCCATGCAGGCAGGGCGCGAAATCCGCGTTATTGTCAAGCCGGAGGTGGTGAACGATGCAAACGCCGTTATGCTTGCAAGAGATATTGCCAAAAAAATCGAAAACGAGTTGGATTATCCCGGTCAAATCAAAGTAAACGTAATACGGGAAACCCGCAGCGTCGAATACGCGAAATAAATTTAATTTCGAATCGGGCGGTATTTTGACTGCCCGATTCGCTTGAAAATTATTTTTAATTTATTGACAAATTTTATTGAAAATAGTATAATTATAGAGTTAGCATAGGGGAGTGGCTCAACGGTAGAGCAGCGGTCTCCAAAACCGCTGGTTGCGTGTTCGAATCGCGTCTCCCCTGCCAATCGAAAAAATACCCGTCGGTGAAAAAACGACGGGTATTTTTTTTTGCGGATTTATTAAGCTAAAAGCCCCGAAATTTTCGGGGCTTTTGCTTTTACATCAAAGGCGCAAACAGTCTCACTATGTTTTGTATAAGTCGCACAGGGAAGCTCTTTTTGCATTGTTCTATGCTTATCTGTTGACTTTCTTTAAGCGTCTCCAAAAAATCGTCCTTTATGTCTGCAATGGTGTTTTTATCGTAAATCACCGCGCCGCACTCGAAGTGGAGATACAAGCTCCTGAAATCCATATTGGTCGTTCCTACCGTTGCAACGGAATCGTCGGAAACGAATATCTTGGAATGTATAAACCCCGGAGTGTATTCAAATATTTTTACGCCTGCTTCAATCAGTTCTCTGTAATATGACTGAGTGGTAAAATGAACGAGACGCTTGTCCCAAATGTGAGGCGTGATTAAAACTACGTCAACGCCGCTTTTTGCAGCCAATTTGAGCGCCGAAAGCATTGTGTCGTCAATAATAAGATAGGGCGTTGTGATGTAGAGATACTTTTTAGAGCTTCCGATTACTTCGAGATAGACGTGTTCGCCTACATTTTCTTTGTCCGCAGGGCTGTCGGCATACGGTTGAACCAATCCGTCTGTATTGCATTCCGACAATTCTGAACGACTCTGCAAAAGATTGTTGGGATAAAAGCGGGAAAGGTCGTCTTCTCTTTCTTTTGTGCAGTAGAACCACATTTGCAGAAAAAACAATACGAAGCTCCAAACCGCAGCGCCTTCGATTTTTATTCCCGCGTCTTTCCAATGACCGAATCTTTCAATGTGGTTTATATATTCGTCGGCAATGTTTATGCCGCCTGTGAAAGCAACCTTTCCGTCAATTACGGTAATTTTTCTGTGGTCTCGATTGTTTTGCTTTGTGGTAAGCATGGGGTGAATGGCATTGAATACGACGGCTTTGATTTTATGCTTTGACAGTTCTTTTGTGAAATTTTTGGGCAGCCGCAAAAAGCATCCGACGTCGTCATAAATAAGCCGCACGTCGACACCTGACGCTGCTTTTTCGCGCAGGACTTCAAACAAGGCGTCCCACATATAGCCTTCGGATAAAATAAAATACTCCAAAAATATATATTTTTCTGCTTTTTTCAGCTCCGATAACATTTCTTCAAAATACTCTTCGCCTATTTTAAGATATTTGCAATCGGAATCGGGAAAAACGGGATAGCCTGCAAAGTTGTGCAGATATTTCATTAGTTTTATATTTTTTTCATTGCATTGCGTTTGACAGATACCCGGCAAAAAATTGCCGCGCGACAGAAAATATTTTTTATAAGCCTCGTCGGCTTCCTTCAATTTGTTTTTGAATCTGTTTGTGCCCGATTCAATATGGAAAAAAAGATAAAAAAGTCCTCCGAAAACAGGAAATACCAAAATAAAAATAGCCCACGTAAATTTGTAAGCGCCTTTTTCGTTTTTGGTGATTGTGATTAAAACTATCAGCAGGGAGACAACGGTAAGAGTGATGCTTACCCAGGTGTATTTGCGGCTGCCGCTCGAGATTAAAAAGATTAGGATTGCAAGCTGAAGCAAGATAAGTAAAATTACTACGAATCTTTGAAAAATGAGACCGGTCAGCCATTTTTTGTTCTTGATTTTTTTATGCTTCTCCGAAGACTTTGCGCGTGACGTCATATTATATAATTTTAGCTTTCTCCATACTTTTAGTCAAGTTAATGTCTATAAGTATTTTTTGTTTGCTTAAAAAACGATAGACTTTTTTTACGGAAAATTATAAAATAAATGGGCGATGAAAAAGGTGACAATTTATACCGACGGCGCGTGTTCGGGCAATCCCGGCGTCGGAGGCTGGGCGGCTATACTTATTTTTAACGGAGTTGAAAAGGAAATAAGCGGATATGACAAGCAGACAACCAACAATCGTATGGAGTTGTTTGCGGTTATTCAGGCATTGAGAGCGCTTAAAGAGTCCTGCGAGGTGGAAATATATACGGATTCCGCTTATGTTGCGGACGCTTTTTTAAAAAATTGGATAACCTCTTGGGAGAAAAACAACTGGAAAACGTCAGGCAAAAGCGACGTCAAAAATGTAGATTTGTGGAACGCTTTGAGATTTGAACTGAAAAAACACAAACCTACGTTTATCAAGGTCAAAGGTCACGCCGATAATCTTTACAACAACAGGTGCGACGAGCTGGCGAAAAAAGCCATTTCGGACGCGGGCATAAAATAAAATACAGCCGATACGGCTGCATTTTTTTAAAGTTTTTTAAGGTATTGAATCCTTAAAAAGGAATTGATTAAGACATATACTGGAACATTCAGCAAAACCATAATGGGAAAGACCAGATACATCACAACGGCTTGCTGGTCGTTGAAAGCCAGATTAAATATCAGCAAATCAACCACCAATACGGCAACGGAAGCTATTACAAAGAATATCAGACTGTTTATGATGTGAAATTTGAGGTTAAAACGCGGCTTGACCTTTTTGGAGGGCCAGCGCAGCCAAATAAACAGAAAAACTGCAAGTATGAGCAGTGCGACTCCCAACACTATCAGAAAAGGCGTGCTTGTTCCGTAGGTTTTGTTTCTTACGCATAGCCAAAATACCGTCATTTCTACGGCGGCAAAAACAAAACCGAACAAAACTGTCAAAAAATTGAGTTTGTTGACAGGCAAAAAGGGCGCCGGCTTGTAAACGGAAGCCACTCTGTTGTAAAGCTTCATTCTCAGCCCTTGCTTTGCCATAGAGTCAGCTGTTTCGCTCAGTTGAAGATGATTTACTTCGTTGGGAGATACGGGAGTAGACGTCGCAGCGGAATCCTGTTCGCTTGCAATGTTTCTGTGCTCTGCCGCACGTTTTTCCTTTTCGGTCAATTGCTCGCCGACAAGATTGTCCAATATGCTTTTGTATTCTTTTTCCTGCTGAGTTTCCTGTTTTTCTATCTGTGCGAAATACGAAACCTTTTCCCGAGATTTTGTCTCCGAGTCTGAGAAAACGGCATTTGCGTCTTGTTTTGCAGGGGAGGAATAGGGGATTTCCGAAATCGTTTGTGGCGGTTTCTTTTCGTCAAGAGTTTCGGCGTGTTGTTTCGTGGTGTCGGAATTGTTGGACAAAAGCTCGCTGACTCGGTTTAAATCTTCCTTTGTGACAATATTTGTCGAGCGGGTTCTTTTGCCGCCCGACTTGTGTCCGAAAATGGAGGTTACTTCGCTTTGATTTTTTTGGGGCAATTCATCAATGCTCGATTCGCTGTCAACCAATGACTCCATTACGTTCTTGTGAAATTTCCATTCGGATTTATATTCTATACAAAGCTCTCTTCCTTTTTGAGTGAGTTTGTAATATTTTCTCCGTCCGCCGTTGGATTCGCCTCCCCAATACGATTCGATTAATTTTTCAGATTCGAGTTTTTTCAGGTAACCGTATAGAGTGGGTTGCTTGATTTCGTATTGATTATCGGTTTTTTCCTTTATTTCTCTGGTTATATCATAGCCGTATTTATCTCCGCCGTACAAGGCGTTGAGTATAATAGTTTCGATATTTCCTTTAAGAAAATCAAAATTTCCGACCATTAAAAAACCTCCTGTGTAAAAATCAAATAAATTCTAATATAAACGCCGAATAAAGTCAAGTGTATAAACTAATATGTGTAGCATAATATTCTGTTATTTCAAAAAATTTATCAAAACGACAAAATTAAACGGTATTTAAACTATGTAAAGTGGTATGATTATCAAAAAAGGGTTCGTCATGAAAGTTGAAATTATCCGTACAGATAATAAAAATTTGATTATTACCGTCCGGGATGCCGAAACGCTGGAGGTCCGCGCGCCGAAAAATCTCAGTAAGGAAGCTATAGAGGGATTTGTGCGCGAGAAAAGACGCTGGATAGAGAAAAAAGCAAAAGAAAAACAAAATATCAAAAACGAATTTGAAGAAATTTACAAATATCAGCAGTTTTTATTGTTCGGAAAGCGTTTCAGAGTGGTAAAAAGTAACGTTACCGAGGCAACTATATTGGAAGATATGTTTATCGTGCCGCAAAAGGTAACCGAGATTTCACAGCTAAAAGATGCTATGAAAAAATTTACGCTGGAAAAAGCAAAGACGAATCTTCCCGCAATCATGTCGCAAATCGGCAGTAAAATCGGAATTTGTCCGGCGGGAGTACGTATCAAATCGTTAAAATCCAAATGGGGAAGCTGCGATTCCAACAGAATGATTACATTTAATTCAAGGTTAATTCAACTGGAACCTAAACTGATAGAATATGTGGTAGTTCACGAGTTGTGTCACGTTCTGGAATTAAATCATTCGGAAAGATTCTGGAAAACGCTTGAACAGTTTATTCCGGATTGGGCTGAACGCAGGCGCAGCTTGAAAAGATTTGAATTTTTAATAAACGATATTTAATTTGACTTAAAACAAGAGAAACATATTCTTGTTGAAAAATTATTTTTAGACTCGTTAAATTTCAACGCAAATGCACATATCTATTCGCAAAATCAGTATTTAAAATAATACCCTTAATAAAAGCGATAGGGTATGTTATTAAAATCGTTGCATTAAATAAATTAAACAGTAAGTTTGCCAATATAAAAAAACTACCCGTGGGGTAGTTAAATTTTTAGTTTGGAAAAATCCATTTTTGCATATTTAAAATATAAAACAATAATTTGTTTTCTTTCATGATTGGGAAAATAGAAAATAGTATAGTTATTTACTGTAATTTGCCTTATTCCGTAAGGTTGCAATTTCATATATTTGGTTAGTGGTGCGCTATTTGGATATTCGGCAATATTATTTAAAGTTTCCCAAACATTTTGATGTAAGTTTTTGGCGGCGTTTGGGTTATGGAGTTCTTTTACAATATATGTCAAAGTATTTAGAAAATCTTGCTCCGCTGAATTTTCAAAAAGTATATTATATTTCATAGATTTCCTTTGCCTTTTTGAAAACTGTATCAGCGTCAATAGTGTTGCCCTGCATCGCATTTAACATTCTTTGTAATACGATTATTTCTTCTTGCTGTTGTTCGTAGGCTTTTATACTCATAATAACCATGTCGCCGTAACCATTTTTAGTGATAAAAATAGGTTTATCATTTTTATGGCAAATTTGAGATGTCTTTACCGTGTCTTTCAAGTCTTTTATTGGTATGATTTGCATAATTAAGCTCCTTAAAATATTATAAAACTATTATGTCATAATTATCCCATTTTGTCAAGGTGAAATTAAAATTAATAACAATTTTTTTATATAAGAAAAAGAATTTTTTAATGTTTGCATTTGTTTTATGGTTCTGTTATTATTATAAAAGGTGAAATTATGGAAATATTTTTATTGATAACGGCAATTATATGTATTTGTTTTATAGTTTGGCTACAATATTTCAAAATACGGCAAAAAAAGAAAGATATAAAACGTCGTGGCGAATTAGGTGAAAAAATAATAGCGACAATTTTGGATGTAAACGGTGGCAAGATATTAAATAATTATATCATTTTAGATAATTTTAATAAAACACATCAAATTGACCATGTATTAATTAATAAATGTGGTATATTCGTTATAGAAACAAAAGTATATAGTGGCTTTATCTATGGAGATGAAAATCAAGAAAAATGGACGCAAGTTTTAGCTTTTGGAAAGGTAAAAAATCAATTTTATAATCCTGTCAAACAAAATGCTACTCATTATTATCAAATAAAAAATTTAATTAAGGATAATTTAATTCCTATTTTTTCATGTGTTGTTTTTGTCAACGGAAATATTGATAATGTTAGAGCTAATAATGTTTTTGATACTGACGGTTTAATAAGCTTTGTAAATGAAAAACCTGAAAAATTATCTGAATTTCAGATTGAAAATCTTTATGGCTTTTTAGAGTCGAAACGAGCAAAAAACATAACTGAATTGGAGCATATTTTATCAATAAATAAGACATTGCAAGATATAAATAATAATATATGTCCTAGATGTAAAGGTAAGCTAGTTATTAGAAATGGGAGATACGGTCAATTTTATGGTTGTTCAAATTTTCCAAAATGTAAATTTAAAAAACGTATAAATACAATATGTAAATAAAACGACTATTTAAAACAGTCGATTAAAATTCTTTAATTTAATTCATCAAATTCATTTTTTAAGCGGAAGACAATATGAGCGTTCATTTTGGCGTTCTTCCTGTATTTTCCAAGCGTTATGACACTTATTGTTATAGTGAGCGATACAAAGGTGTCCCCGTTGTTAAGCCTCGTAAATATACAGCTTTTAAAAAGAATACGCTTTTAAAGGTTTCAAAGACAAAGTTTGTTAAAAAGGTAAAAGAGAAATAAGGGCGGGGAATAGGGAGGAAGGCGGGGGGGAGTAGTCCCGCCCGCCGTTTACTTGTTTTACCTACGATTTTTACTCAACAAAAAAATCTGCTAATTTAACTAATATAATGTCGGAAGATGTCTTTTAAACTTACTAAAAACAATTACTTTTACGAGTTTTGTTTTTACGATAAAAGGCGTTATACGAATAGAAAAGAAACAGAAACGGAAATAAAGGAAAGAGAAAGAGATTATATACGCGAAAAGTCTGCCTTTGCAAAACGGAAAATAATAGAATACGGCTTGTCAAATAAATGGACGCACTTTATAACGATAACAACCGACGCAAGGAAAATAGACCGAGATAACAGTCAATTAATTATATCACGAATAAAAAAATATTTTAATAATTATAAAAATCGTATAGACGCAAATTTCAGATACATAATAGTTCCCGAGCTACATAAGGACGGCCGGGTTCATTTTCATGGACTGATTTATACGGAAAAATCTGGGCAGTTTAAATATATGTTTACCGACAAACGCACTAAAAACGCCGTGTATCGTAATGAGTGGCTTTATATGCATTTAGGCGCAAACAGATTTGTAAAAATACGCAAAAACACTGAATATTGTATTTTTTATATGCTAAAATATATCTCTAAACAGATGAATTTTCCTTTTTCGCATAGATATTATTGCTCAAAAGGATTAAAAACTCCCGAATGTATATATAACAATCTGGATTATACCGTTGAGGAAGGCTATTATTATGGCAAAATTAATGAATTGGGACTTGTTCCGAGTTATGAAAACAATTTCGTGGAAAAATATAAGATGTCGCACAAAGAGTTCGAAATGATTTTTGGCGCGCCTATGTCAAAGATATTATTTCGTAATTTGTTGGCAGATGACCGTACTGTCGTTGAGTTTACCGAGCAATTGTTTTTTGATGGTTTCGAATCGACTAAAAAATTTAAAGCTAAACGTAAAGTAAGACCGTTGCCACCGTACAAATATATGTATTTCGTAACGTCGAAATAAAATTAAGTTTAAACTGTTCTTTACTTCTACATCTATTCGCAAAATCAGTATTTTGCGAATAGATATAGGAGTGTTTTTTGATGAAATTATTCCACTATTCTTGTCCCGAGATTGCATTATTTTTGTTTTTGATGTATACTGAAATCATCTTTTTATCGGAGTGTCGCCTTTAATCAAATGAAAAAACATAATTCAGATTATTTTGCGGACAGAGAATTTGAATGCAATGAAAAGATAAATCAGATGCTTGAAGACGATTTGCCTGATTTTTGCAGAGAATTTTTTATAGGCATTCAAAGCAGAACTTCTCCGTTGACTCGCTTGAATTACGCATACGATTTGAAGGTGTTTTTCAGATTTCTTGTTTCTGAAATCAAGAATTTTAAAAATTGCAGCGCAAAAGACTTGGCTGTGAAAGATTTGGAAAAAATTTCCTCTTTCGACCTTGAATTTTATCTTAATTATCTGACTTGCTATTACGGCGCAGACGGACGTCAAATAAAAAACTCCGAAAACGGAAAAGCGAGAAAATTATCCGCCGTGAGGCATCTGTATAAATATTTTTTCAAAAAAGGAAGTCTGACGTCCAATATGGCGGAACGTGTAGATACTCCTAAAATTCACGACAAAGAAATCGTACGTCTTGAAAAGGAAGAAATTCCGGCAATTCTTACTGCGGCGGAAACAGGCGGCGGTCTGGGCGGCAGACAGGAGTCTTTTCATAAGCATACAAAAATACGAGATTCGGCAATTATTGCATTATTTTTGGGGACGGGAATCCGCAACAGCGAGTTGGTCGGTCTTAATACTGACGACGTTGATTTTTCAAATAACAGCTTTGTCGTGACTCGCAAAGGCGGAAATCGCGTTATCCTCTACTTTAACGACGAGGTCGGCGGATTTTTAAGAGATTATTACGAACAGCGCTTGGCAAACAAGGCAGCCTCTCCCGATGACAAAGCTTTGTTTCTGTCGCTCCAAAATTCAAGAATAACCACAAGGGCAGTTCAAAATATTGTTAAAAAATACAGCGGAGTAGCCGCGCCTCTTAAAAAAATCACGCCGCACAAGCTAAGGAGCACATTCGGAACTCAGTTGTACAGAAACACGGGAGATATTTATGTCGTTGCAGACGTTTTGGGGCACAAGGACGTAAACACCACAAAAAAACACTATGCCGCAATTACCGACGATATCAGAAGAAAAGCCGCTGTGGAAATCAGTATAACGGACAGCGAAAAAAACAAATAAAAAGACCGATTCAATCGGTCTTTTTATTTGTTTTGAGAAAATACTCCACCGCTTTTTGCGCCACGATTTTAACGTGTTCGTAAGTCAGCCCGCCTTGGAGATAAGCCGTATAAGGCGGTTTGACGGGAGCGTCGCAGCTCAGTTCGATTGATGCGCCCTGCACAAAACAGCCTGCCGCCATGATTACTTGATTTTCGTAGCCTGGCATATCCCACGGCTCAGGCGTTACGTAACCGTCTATCGGAGAGTTTGACTGAACAAGCTTGCAAAAATCAATAAGCATTTGTTTGTCATTGAATTTGATTGAACAAATTATATCGCCGAGTTTGCTATGTTTGTCGGGAAGCGTTTCAAACCCCGAAATCGACATACATTCCGACAAAAGCAACGCCCCTTTCAAAGCTTGCGCCACCGTATGCGGCGCGAGAAAAATACCTTGATAAAAATTTCTGTATCCGTTTTCATACGAGCCGACCTCGCCTCCCGTGGACGGCGTAGTAAGCCTTTTTGCGGCAAGCTCCACCAATTCTTTTCTTCCTGCGATGTAGCCTCCTGTCGGCGCCAGACCGCCCCCCGCGTTTTTTATCAACGAGCCTGCAATAATATCGGCGCCGCAAACTGTGGGTTCGCATTCTTCCGTAAATTCGCCGTAGCAATTGTCCACCATAATCAGCGAATCCGGAGAAATTTTCTTAATAACGTTTACCGCGTTTCCGAAATCGTCGATTGTCAATGCATTGCGCCATGAATAGCCTCTTGAACGTTGAAAATAAATCAATTTCGGATGCGTTGTTTCAAGATATTTGCGTATTTCTGAGAGATTTATTTTTCCGTCGCACAGTTCGATTTTGTCGAATTTTATTCCGAAGTCTTTTAAGGAACCGTTGCCGTTGCCGGAAATTACGTCGTTCAACGTATCGTAAACGTCGCCCGTGACGGACAAAAGTATGTCGTCGGGGCGCAGAATTCCGAACAGAGCCAAAGTAAGGGCGTGCGTGCCGGAAACAATAAGAGGGCTTACCAATGCGCTTTCGGCGTCCAATACATCGGCAAAAACACAATTTAAAGTTTCGCGGCCGACGTCGTCGTAACCGTATCCGTTTGTACCCGCAAAATGACGTGCAGAAACACGGTTGTTTATAAAGGCATTCAAAACTTTTCTTTGGTTCAGTAAAGCGACGTTATCTATATTTTTAAAGTTGTCCGAAAGAGTTGCTTCTGCCGTTTGCACTATATTTGCCGCCTGGCTTTCATAATTTTTAGCGTCCATAAAAATCCTTTAAAATGAAATCGCACATTTTTTCCGTCTCGTATTTGTCAATCCACACTGCGGGAAGCCTTTTGAAAAACGTCAACTGTCTTTTTGCGTAATTCCTCGTATGCTGTTTTATCAAGGCTATAGCTTCGTCCTTTGTGCAGCTGCCCGACAAATATTCAACGCTTTCTTTGTATCCTATTGCCGTCAAGCCTCTGCAAGTTGACGGATAAATTTTAAGCAAATTTTCAACCTCGTCAAAAAGACCTTTTTCAATCATAATATCGACTCGTCGGTTAATCGACGCATACAGACTTTCTCTTTCGTCGTTAAGAATATATAGCTTGAAATCCTTTACGGGTAATCTTTTTTTTCCGACAGCGTCGGATTTTTTCTTGCCGCCTGTCGAAAAGATTTCCAATGCACGTATAACACCCTTTACATTGTGTTTATGCACGTTTTTTACGCTTTCGGGGTCCGCCGCCATAAGCTTTTCGTAAAGCGCGTCTTCGCCGTATTTTTCATAAAAACTTTTAAGCTCTTTTCTTATTTTGAAGGTTTCTTCCGTCACGGAAAAATCAAGCCCGTAAAATAAAGTTTCAAAATACAAGCCCGTACCGCCGACAATTAACGGCTGCTTGGAAGTATTTTCGTTTATAACTGTTTCCGCCGCTTTTGAAAAGGTAAAAGCGTTGAAATTTTCTTCATCAGGCCTGACAATGTCAATCAAATGATGTCTGACGCGATTCTGCTCCTCCCTGTCGGGTTTTGCCGTGCCGATGTCCATGCCGATATAAATTTGAGCGGAGTCCGCAGAAATAATATCTGTGCCCATTTTTTCGGCCAACGTCATTCCCAAACGGGATTTTCCGACTCCCGTAGGCCCCGTAATACCTAATATTTTACGCATAGTATTCTCCATAAATTAATTATCCTGCTAAACTATGCGTTTAAAAAGTTTGTCGAAGTCGGACTTTTTGTAAGTGGCAACCAACGGTCTGCCGTGCGGGCACTTTAAAAATATGTTTTCATCCAGCATTTTCAAAAGGTAGTCCACATCGAATACACTCATGCTTTCCCCTGCTTTGATTGCCGCTTTGCAGGCTTTTTGAGCAAGTATGTCTTTTGTTAAAGATTTTGTGTCAAACCCCTCTCCGCAATTTTCCAAAACCGCATCGAAAAAGTCCTTGTGACTCATACTGGTAAACAGCAACGGTATTGCAGTCAATTTGACGGTATTGTTTCCGAAAGGCTCGTAATAAAAGCCCATCATTTCCATCTGAGGCATAAGCTCGCAAAGAACCTGAAATTCGGGCGTTGAGACGTGCCTTACATAGGGCGTAAGCAAATCCTGAATTTCGAGTTTACGCGTTTCGTATTCTGCAGTGAATTTGTCAAACAGGATTCTTTCGTGCGCCGCGTGTTGGTCAATTAAATGCAGCAGCTCATTTTCGTAATCTTCAAGCATCAGATAGGAACGAAAGAGCACGCCTTTTCTGTAACACTTGCTGAACGGCAGCATATGCTTTTGATTGTAAACCGAGTTTTCGCCGTGCGTCTCAGTATGTTCCGACAAATTTTTTCCGTTTATCTTTTGAACAAGCTCTTCAAGCGCAGGTTTAAATTCCTGCGTTTCCTCGATTCCGAAATTCGGCTGCACGCTTAAATCCGCATCGGAATCGGAATCGGTACATACGAGCAGTGAATTTACATCTATTTCCTCAGGCTCGTATTTTTGATTGACGAAGATTAAAGGATTGTGGGTATCTAGATGTTTCAACTCATAGTCAGAATCGCGTTTGAATTTTCTTTGTGCCTCGTCGCGTTCAAGCAGGAGACGCGCTCTGTCATGCGACAGATTGTTTAAAATTTGCTTAACGGGAGTTGCCACCGACAAAAACACCGCGTTGGAGTCGGAAAATTTGACTTCAAGCTTGTTAGGGTGGACATTTACGTCAATTTCCGAAGGGGCGATTTCTATATAAATGACGGCGAAAGGAAAATTTTTCGTCATCATAAAATCCTTGTAAGCATTTTTAAGCGCGGAAGAAAGCTGCGGACTGTTTACGTAACGTCCGTTTACCACGAATGTTTGATATGAACTGTTAGGTTTGAAATAATTCAAATCGCTGACGTATCCCCAGGCTCTCAGGTTTTTGTAAAAATCGTCGAATTTGACGCAATGCTTTACCGCTTCTTCTCCGTAAACGGTATAAATGGCTTCTTTTGCACCGCTGCCGTTGGTCTGATAAATCAGCTTGTCGTTGTTTATATATTTAAACTTTAATTCGGGATTGGCAAGAATAAGTTTCCCTACAACAGATGTTATTTCCGCGCTTTCCCGCCCTGCCGATTTCAAAAATTTTCTGCGTGCGGGAACGTTGTAAAACAAGTCTCTCACCCAGACGCTTGTGCCCGTGTTGGCGGAAAACTCCCCTTTGGATTTAATACGTCCCGCCTGTACCTCTACCTTCGAGCCTGTTTCGTCGCCTTCCGTTTTTGTAAGCATTTCCACAACGGAAACGGCGGCTATGCTTGCCAAAGCCTCGCCTCTGAAGCCGAGAGTTTTGATTTCGCTCAAATCCTCCGCCAAAGCGATTTTACTTGTTGTATGCGGCAGAAATGCGACGTCGATATCGTCTTTTTCTATACCGCAACCGTCGTCAACAACATTTATAAGGTCGATTCCGCCGTTTTTAACGGTTATTTCTATATTTTCGGCGCCCGCGTCGATGCTGTTTTCCACAAGCTCCTTGACTATGGACGCAGGCCTTTCCACTACCTCTCCGGCGGAAATTTTGTTGTAAATATCGCTTGAAAGTATATTGATTTTACTCATAGGATTCCTTGATTTGCTTAGACAGCTCGTTGACGAGGTCAAAAGCCAGCAACGGCGTCAGATTGTTCATATCCACCTCTTTGAGGGTAGAAGCCACTTTGAGCGCGGCTTTGGTTTGTCTTTCGCGGGCGATTTTTTTCTCCGCCTCCTCGTCCGCTTCCTGCTTGCTGAAAACGGAAGCGTTTATATCGTTTTTTTCCAGAAGCGAAACCAATTCCGACGCTCTTTCCAGCACTGCGCTGTCAATCCCCGCAAGAGCGGCCACCTCAATGCCGAAACTCTTGTTGGCGCCGCCTCTTGTGATTTTGCGCAAAAACACTATGCCGTCGGGCAATTCCTTGACGGAAAATTTATAATTTTTCACGCCTTCCAGCCGTCCCTCCAGCTCGGTAAGCTCGTGATAATGAGTGGCAAACAAGGTTTTTGCGCGGATTTTTTCAGTTATATGTTCCATAATTGCCCAAGCGATGCTCAGACCGTCGAAGGTGGCGGTACCGCGCCCAACTTCGTCAAGCAAAATCAGACTTTTTGAAGTCGCTCCGTTCATTATCGCGGCTATTTCCACCATTTCCACCATAAAGGTGCTCTGGTTTAGAGTAAGGTCGTCGTTTGCGCCCACTCTTGTAAAGATTTTATCCACAATCGGCACAAGCGCGGATTTTGCAGGTACAAAGCTTCCGATATGCGTCATGAGAACAATAAGCGCGACCTGCCGCATAAAAGTGCTTTTACCGGCCATGTTGGGGCCTGTGATAATCATAGTTCTGTTTTCGTCCGTATCGAGACAGGTGTCGTTGGTCACAAATACGTCGTTTTTCAAAAACTTTTCCACAACGGGGTGGCGCCCCTCCGTAATTTTAAGCTCGGTTCCGTGCGTATTCAGTTTGGGCTTTCGATAATTGTTTGCAACAGCCGTGCGCGCGAGGCTTGTAAGAGCGTCGAGTTCGGCTACCGCCTGCGCTATGGATTGAAATTCCGATATATGCGCAAGAAGCTGCTGTCTGAGATTTTCAAACAGCTCCTTTTCAAGCCGCAAAACGCTTTCGTCGGCATTCAAAATCTCTTCTTCGAGCTTTTTCAGTTCTTCCGTAACAAATCTTTCGCCCGTGGCAATCGTCTGTTTGCGGATATAACCTTGCGGCAGCACGTCCTTGAAGGCATTGGAAACCTCTATGTAATAACCGAATACGCGATTGTAGCCCACTTTCAGGGTTTTTATGCCTGTTTTCGTTCTTTCTCTTTCTTCGAGCTTGCCGATTAAACCGATGCTGTTTTGAGAAATATTTCTCAGGTAATCGACCTGCGCGTTGTAGCCCTCTTTTATGAAATTTCCGTCTCTCGAAATGGCGGGAGCGTTTTCCTTGATTGCGGAAAACAAAAGCTTTTCAACATCGCTCACGTCGACAAGCCTGCCGTCTATGTCCTTTATTAGAGACGTGTGCGTCTCTGACAAAATTCGCTTCAATACGGGCAGCTCTGCCAACGACGCTTGAAGACTGTTGCAATCCCTCGGCGTCAGATTGTTGTACGATATTTTACCCGACAACCGTTCGATATCTTTTATGCGCTGCAAACATTCGGAAATTTCTTCGCGAAGCAAAAAATTTTCGACCAATTCCTCCACCGCGTCAAGCCGTCTTTGAATCTTTTTCGGATTTTGAAGCGGATGCTCTACCCAATCGCACAAAAGTCTGCCGCCCATACCAGTTTTTGTGTTGTCAAGCAGCCATAAGAGGCTCCCTTTCTTTTTGTTCTCTCTGCCGCTGCTCACAAGCTCCAAACTGCGCCGAGTATTGACATTAAGTGACATAAATTCGCTGTTTTCAATAAATTTAATCGGTTCGAGATGGGACAAATACCTTTTTTGAGTTTCGTTGAGGTATGAAAGCAATGCGCCGCTTGCGCGCAAAGCCGTTTTATGCGTTTTTAAGTTGAAAACTTCCGTAAAAGAGGTTTTATATTGCTCCTTGATGACCTCTGTTGCTTTCTCGACGGTAAAAGCGCCGTCGTTGTAACATTTGAGTCGCGGTATAAGATTGGCTCGGACGACGTCGAGACGTTCGTTTAACTGCAAACATTCCGAATCGGTCAAAATTTCTTTGGGAGAATAGGAAAGCAGGTTTTCCTGCAACTCCTTATAAGCAGATTCGCCTGAAAACTCATGTGCGAAAAAGCGACCGGTGGTTATGTCGCAATAAGCCGCCGCCGTCGTCTTGCCGTCGGAAAAGACGACGGCAAGATAATTGTTGTTTTTTTCGTTTAAAATAGTGTTTTCAACTACCGTGCCCGGCGTTACCACGCGGACGACTCCACGCTTGACAAGCTCGCGCGAATTGGGCTCGGAAAGCTGTTCGCAAATTGCAACCTTTTCTCCCGCCTCGATAAGTTTGGCAATGTAATTGTCCACGGCGTGATAAGGTATACCGCACATGGGCGCCTTGCATTTTTGTCCGCAGACCTTGCTTGTAAGAACCAAATCAAGAATTTCGCTTGCTTTGATTGCGTCGTCGAAAAACATTTCGTAAAAATCGCCCAGCCTGTAAAGCAATATGCTGTCCTTGTATTCGTCTTTTGTTTGCAGATATTGCTGCATCATAGGTGAGTAAATCATTTTTCCTCCGTAATCAAATCCCCCCATAGAGTGGCAGACCTCGACGTCTTAATTTTTACGTTGACGAACTGCCCGACGATGTCTGTCGGGCTTTTGAGGTTCACCAGTCTGCCCCCGTCGGTACGTCCGCAATATGTGTTTTCGAATTTTTCGTTTTTGTCCTCGACGAGAATTTCAAAAACCTTCCCCTCGTGCTCTTTGCTTATTTCCTTTGTAATGCGGTTTTGAAGAGCAATGAGCTTTTTTATTCTTTCAGTCTTGACTTCACGAGACACCTGATTTTCCATTGAATAACCCGGAGTTCCCTTTCGTCTGCTGTAAACAAAGCAGAATGCGCTTGAAAAGCGCACCTCCTCCATCAAGGACAGCGTATCGTTGAAATCCTCCTCCGTTTCTCCCGCAAAACCGACCATAACGTCAGTTGTCAGTCCGACGTCGGGAAGGTGCGTTCGGATTGTACGCACAAGTTCCAGATATTGCTCTCTTGTGTAGCGTCTGTTCATTCTTTTCAACACCGAATTGCTGCCGCTTTGCACGGGCAAATGAATGTTATGACACAGCGAAGGATATTTTTCGATAACCTCCGCTACGCTTTGATTGAAATCCTTGGGATGCGAGGTCATAAAACGAATCCTGTGCTTGCCGCCTATTTTTCCCAGCTCTCCGAGAAGAGACGCAAAATTCGAACCGTCTTTAAGGTCGTTTCCGTAGCTGTCCACATTTTGCCCTAACAAAGTGATTTCCTTATACCCCTCGTCAAGCAATGCATTAACCTCGGAAATTATATCTTTTGCGGGGCGGCTGCGTTCCCGCCCTCTCACATACGGAACTATGCAATAAGTGCAGAAATTGTTGCAGCCGTAAATTATGTTTACCCATGCGTTGGTGCCGCTTGTCCTAAAAACAGGGCGGTTGTCGTTGTCTCCGAGAAAATCACGGTTGAAAAATCTGTTTTTGGAAGTATTGTCCGCTTTTGCGACAACTTCCTTTAACAAATGCAGATTGGCTGTTCCGAGTACCGCGTCCACGAACGGAAATTTATCGAATATGAGCTGCGCCGCTCCCTCCTGCTGCGACATACAACCGCACACCGCAACCTTTAATTCGGGACACGCTTTTTTGATTTTTTTAATCTGACCTATGTGCCCCATGATTTTGGCTTCGGCGGTTTCGCGTATACAGCAGGTGTTGAATACGATTATATCGGCGTCGGTTTCCCGCGCAGTCGCTTCAAAACCCTCGTCCCTTAATATGCCGGCGATTTTTTCCGATTCGTGCACGTTCATCTGACAACCGTAGGTGTGTATCAGATATTTTTTCAAGTAAAATTCCTCGTTGAAATATTATACATTTTTGTCTGTGAAATTTCAAGCTAAATAATAAAATTCCCTCAATTACAAATAATAAAAGCGTGAAAAGGCAAAAGACTGCCGCATGGCGAATCGTTATTGTCATATTTGCAGGTTTGATTGCTCTGTGCGTACTTGCATCGGGCATTTTTATGATTGCATGCGTTACCGACAAGGATTTTGTCAAATTTGACGCAGCAAAAATGAATGAAAACAGAAAAAAAGCGGTTTTCAAAGATTCACAGGGACAAAGTATGGAATTGGACGCAGGCAAACAGGGAAAGTACGTGTCGGTGTCCGAGCTTAACGATTATACGCTGAACGCTTTCGTCTCCACGGAAGACAAGCGTTTTTACAGACATCACGGTCTCGACCTCAAAAGGATAGGCTCCGCGCTTATAAAAAATATTTTTTCGGGAAGCTACAAGGAAGGCGCCTCCACCATCACGCAGCAGCTTGTCAAAAATACCTTTCTGACAAACAAAAAAACCTTGAAGCGAAAGGTCAACGAAATGTTTCTTACGCTTAAAGTGGAGCAGGAATACAGCAAAAAAGAAATTCTTGAAATGTATCTGAATACGATATATTTCGGCGCCAACGCATACGGAATCGAAACCGCAAGCAAAACTTATTTCGGCAAGTCTGCGTCCGAGCTTACTCTTGCCGAAAGCGCGGGGCTTGCGGGTATGCTGAAAGCGCCGAACAATTATTCCCCCGTCTACAATCCGGACAAATATATTTCCCGCAGAAATCTAGTGCTGAATCTCATGAGAGAAAACGGTTTTATTGACGACAATCTATGCGAGGCGGCAAAGGAAGAAAAGATTGATTTGAGCGCTGTCGACACAAGAGCGGCTACGGAAAAAAGCTATCTGGACGCGGCGCTAATCGAAGCGTGCCTGATTCTTAATTCAAAACAAGAGCAATTGTTAAACAAGCCTTATATAGTCAAAACCTTTTACGACGACAGCTTGCAGGCTGCGCTTAAAACAAGCATGAATAAGGATGTAAAAACTTTAAGCGGCGACTCCGCATCGCGTTGCGCTTACGTTGTAAATAATATTACAGGTGGAGTATCTTCATATATAGGATATTCCAAATATAATATTTACAACATAAAGCGTCAAGTAGGCTCTGCAATCAAACCGTTGGCTGTTTACTGTCCCGCATTGGACCTAAAAGCAATCACTCCCGCCACTCCCGTGCTTGACGAAAAAACCGATTTTGACGGTTATTCCCCCAACAACTTCAATGATAAATATTACGGTTGGACAACGATGAGGCGAGCCGTTGCGGACAGCATGAATACTGCCGCAGTGAAAGTGCTCAACTCCATCGGGGTAAGCGCCTCTATCAACTATCTAAACAAAAACGGAATAAAAACCTCCGAGCAAGACAGAAATTTATCTATTGCGCTTGGCAGCTTTTACAACGGCGTAAGCTTGCAGGAGCTACTTGCGGGCTATTTGACATTGGCCAATTCGGGGGTTTATAAAAGCGTAGGCTTTGTCGACGAGATTTCTCTTAACGGAAAGGTGCTGTACAAAAAAAATACCGAGAACGGAGCACGCGTCTTTCGCACGGAAAGCGCTTATCTTATGACGGATATGCTTAAAACCGTTGCCGATTCTGGCACCGCAAAGGTGTTATCCGATATAGGCTTCGACGTTGCGGGCAAAACGGGCACTGCGGGAGTAAAAAGCGGAAATACCGACGCTTTGTTTTGCGGTTATGACACCCTGAATACTTATTTATTTTGGCTCGGCGCAGAAAGCTCGGACCCTCTCGGTTCCGAAATTACGGGAAACGCCTCCGCCCGTATGGCTAAAAGCTTTTTGGAGGGCGCGTATACGACGCCTCCCTCAAATTTTGCACGCCCTGCCGACATCGTAGAAAAGAAGCTTGATAAAAAAACATTTTCGGAAAAACACGCGCTTGCAGTAGCCGGAGTCGATTGCAACCAAAACGAAGCGTTTACCGAATTGTTTGAAATAGACAATTGCCCCGCCGTCGTTGCGGAAACACCCGAAAACGACTTGCCTCCCGAAATAAAAATTGTCTGCGAAAACGGCATTCCCGTCATTTTTGCGGACAACCTGAAAGACAATCAAAGGTTGTTCAGGGAGTTTGAGGGAAAGGAAACAAAACTAAAAACAGAAGAAATCGACGGAGTGGTTTTTGCTACGGACAAAAAGGCTGCGGAAAACGGAATTTATGCTTATTATATCAAGCAGGACGGCAAAATAGTAAGCAACGTAGAATTTTATTATAAAAAAGTCCGTATAAAGGAAAAGGAAAATCGCAAGTGGTTTGAAAATTGGTTTTGGTAAAAAATCCGACGAAGTTTTCGTCGGATTTTTTATTGATTAATTCTTAAATATTTTTATTTCCGAGGTACTTAATGCTCTGTCCGTCAAGGCCTCTATGTCGAGCAGCTTTTCAGCCGCCTCAACTTTTTCAGGTTTGGGTTTCGTTGCGGGATTCTTGGGCAAAAAAACAGTGCAGCAGTCTTCATAAGGCAATATGGATGTTTCGTAAGTGCCTATTTTGCGCGCCGTTTCTATTATTTCATCCTTGTCGAAGCCTATAAGCGGTCTGAAAACCGGCTTGTCGGCAACGGCATTGGTAACGTTTATGCTTTCAAGCGTCTGACTTGCCACCTGCCCCAAGCTTTCTCCCGTAATAATGGCTCCGCACCCTTCCCGTTTAGCTATTTTGCACGCTATTCGCATCATAAACCTTCGCAGCAGTGTAATCATAAGCTCCTCGGGGCATTTTTCATGTATCTGAGTCTGAATTTCGGTTACGGATATTGTTTCGACAGAAAACTCGCCCGTGTAATCGGCGATTTTTTCAGCCAATTCCATAACCTTTTCCTTTGCGCGCAATCCCGTGTAAGGATAGCTGTGAAAATGCAGTCCCCTTACGGACATCCCTCTTTTTGCCATCATGTAGCCTGCGACAGGACTGTCTATTCCTCCGGAAAGCAAAAGCAGTCCTTTGCCGCTCGTCCCTACGGGCATTCCGTTTACGCCTCTGATATTTTCGGCATATACCAAGGTTTTTCCGTTTTCTCTTATATCGATATTGACGCACCAATCGGGCTTGTGTAAATCGACTTTGAGGGCGGGATTGAATTGGAGCAGTCGACCTCCCATTTCCGCAGACATTTCCATGGATTTTAGGCGAAAGGCTTTATCCGCCCTGTTGGTGTTGATTCTGAATCTTCCCCTTGTTTGAGCCAAAGCTTTGACGCATTCAAAAATTTCTTCTGTATCCGAATCGGTTTCCATGGCGGGACTTATCGAGTGAATGCCGAATACCTTTTTCAGTCTGTCGATAATAGTACATTCGTCGCATTCGTCAAAATCAACAATAAGATATCTGCCCTGTTGCCTCAAAAGCTCGCATTTTAAATCCGAAAGGCTTTTTTTAATATTAGTCAGCAGAGCATTTTCAAAAAATCCCCTGTTGTTGCCTTTCAGATGAATTTCCGAATAACGAATTATTATTACTTTTTTCACTTTGCGCCTCTCAAAAAAAGAATGTTTCTTACTATTGCCTTGCCCAGCTTTTCCGCTTCTTCCGGTGTGTTGTATTTTCCGAAAGATATTCTGATACCGCCCTCCGCAAAGCTTTTGCTCACTCCCAAAGCGGCGGCAATTCTCGAAGTTTTGTTTTTGGAGCTGCATGCCGAACCGTTGCCGACAATAAATCCCTCGTTTTCCAAAAGGCGCATAAGAACCTCCGACTTAATGTCTTTAAAAAACAAAAAAAGCAAAGAATCGATTCCGCGCTTTGAAAGATTCAGATAGCCGTCGATTGAATTGTCTATTATTCCAAGAATAGTATTTTTTAAAATTTTAAAATTCATGCAACTATTCCTATCAGTGTGGGGAATTTTATCGGCAATTTCGCCCAAACAGACAATATTTGCTACGTTTTCAGTGCCGGACCTTAAATTTCTTTCCTGACCGCCGCCCCAAAAAACAGGTGCGATTTTAACTCCTTTTTTTACATACAGCGCACCTATTCCTTTGGGTGCGTGGACTTTGTGTCCGCTTATCGTATACAAGTCGACGGCAGTCGAATGCAGCTTCACGGGGAGCTTTCCGTATGCCTGAACGCCGTCGGACATAAACAAGGAATTTTTGTTTATTTTTTTTGTCAAGCTTGCCAATTTTTGAATGTCGTTTATCGCGCCGGTTTCGTTGTTTACGTGCATAAGACTCACCAACAGGGTGTTTTCGTCAATCAGGCTTGCAAGACTTTGCACGTCCGCCGCACCCTCTTCGTCTAGCTTGACGTATCGTATTTCAAACCCCTTGTTTTTTAAATTTTTAATGGTATTGTAAACTGCCGGATGCTCGACCTTGGAAGTGATTATGTTTCCTTTTTTACCTCCCGCAACGCCTGAAACGGCAAGATTGTCCGCCTCCGTGCCGCCCGATGTAAAATAAATTTCGTCGGCGTCCGCTCCCAATGAGGAGGCCACCTTTTTACGCGCCTCCTCTATTGATTTGTAAACGCTCGTAGAGTGGTCGGAGAGAGCGGACGGATTAAAATACTCTTCGCAGGAATATTTTCTCCATATTTCCATAAGCGACGGCTCCATTTGCGTTGTAGCCGCATTGTCAAAATAATATATCATAACCTATTTCAACGTCACAATCGTGACGCCGCTTTCTCCTTCTCCGTATTTTCCGAGTCTGAAACTGTCTATTGCAGGATGCGTGGCGAAATATTTGTGCAGACCTTTTCTGAGCGCCCCCGTGCCGCTGCCGTGAACGACACGTACCTCCGAAAGACCGGACAGAACCGCGTCGTCGAGAAATTTGTCCACATTGGCAATGGCCTCGTCTACCGTTTGTCCAAGCAAAATAATTTCTCTTGCCGGCGCTGCCGCTCTGATATGCGTCTTTACTCCATGCGAAACCTTCGGTTTCGGTTTGTCCGACAAATCGACGCATTCATACAAATCGTCGGCGTCGGTAAATACAGTCATCTTGTTGATTTTGATTTCGATTTTGCCGTTTTTACCGAATCCCGAAACAATTCCGCTTGTATTCATCTTTTTGACGAAAACACATTCCCCGATTTTTAATTTTTCGGGTTTGATTCTCGCACCCGTTATTATGTCAGGCTCTTCCGCCGTTACGTCGTACTTTTTGTCGTCAAGCTTTTTGATTACGGAACGCGCTTCAAAAAGGCTTTTTTCCTCCAACGCCGCGGCGCGTACCATTTTTTTGAGCCTGTCGAGCAGCTCCTCCGCCTCGGCTTTGGCATTGCTCACAATTCTTTTTGCTTCGATTTGCGAACCTGAAAGCAGGCGTTCTCTTTCCTCCTTTAAAATTCTCGTTTGGTCGGCAGCCTTGGCATACTCTTCCTGTATGCTCGCTTTGAGAGAGTTTATTTCGTCGAGCTGCGCTTTGTATTCCCTACGCAACGTGTCCGCGTTTCTCAAAACATTTTCAAATGTCACTTTTTCCGAAGAAAGCTTGCCGCGTGCGTTGTCTACGATTTTTTGGCACAGCCCGAGCCGTCCCGCTATGTCCAATGCGTTTGAACTGCCGGGAATCCCCAAAACAAGTCTGTAAGTTGGAGACAGCGTACTTGTATCAAACTCCATCGAAGCGCTTGCAACCTTAGGGGTTGTCAGCGAAAACTCTTTAAGTCTCCCGTAGTGAGTGGTAAGAACGGATTTTGCGCCGCTGTCGAGAATATATTCCGCTATCGCAAGAGCCAATGCCGCGCCTTCGGCGGGGTCGGTTCCCGCGCCGACTTCGTCCAAAAGCACAAGAGAATTGCGGTTGAGGGATTGCGCTATGTGGGATATGTTTTTTATGTGGCTTGAAAAAGTGCTCAGGCTCTGTTCTATGCTTTGCTCGTCGCCGATATCGCAAAAAATGTTTTCAAATACCGAAACGATTGTTTCGTGAGCGGCAGGCAGAAAAATTCCGCTCATCGCCATCAAACAAAACAAGCCTGTCGTTTTCAGGGATACGGTTTTTCCGCCCGTGTTTGGTCCCGTAATCACTATCATGTCGAAATCTCCGCCAAGACGGAGGTCGATAGGCACAACGGATTTTTTGTCTATGAGAGGGTGCCTCCCTCTTTTTATGTCGAGAATCCCTCTGTCGTTGAGCTTGGGGCGAGTTGCGTTCAGCTCGATGCAATACCTCGCTTTCGCAAAAACACCGTCCAAATATGCAATAATTTCGGAGTTTGCAACCAAAAATTGGGCAAAGACGCTGATTTTATCGGTAAACTCGGACAGAATTCTTTCAATCTCCTCCCTTTCTTTCAAAAGCAACTCTCTGAGCTGATTATTGAGATTTACAATTGCGATAGGCTCGATATACAATGTCGAGCCTGTTGACGACTGGTCGTGAACTATGCCCTGCACATTGCTCTTGTATTCCTGCTTGACGGGAATTACGTACCTGTCGTTTCTCAGCGTGACTATGTCGTCTTGCAGATATTTGGATATTGCCGACGACCTGGAAAAAGAAGTGAGTTTTTCTCTTATTTCCGCATTTGTTTTTTTGATTTTTTGACGAATTGAAAACAAGGCGTCGGAAGCTTTGTCGTTAAGCTCGTCTTCGTTGAGCACGCAAAAATCGATTTCCTCTTCCACCGCTCTGTTTGCATACAAACCGTTTGCCATGTCCGGCAAAATATGCGCGGCAACGGGCAGTGGCGTGTTCAAAGTCGAAATAAGCAATCTGGATGTGCGCAAGGTGCGCATGACTACAAGCAGCTCGCGCAACGAAAGCGTAGACCTGATTTTTGCTTTTGCGGCAATATCCTCCGTAGAGTCGAGGGCGAAATCCGGAGAAACTCCGAAATTCAAAAAATTTACCGCCTCCTCCGTTTCGTCGAGCAATGACTGACTTTTTTCAAGCGCGGATTCGGGACGCAAATTGCTTACTTTGTTTTTTGCCGTCGTGCTCGTTGTATATTGAGAAATTTTATTCAAAATTTCAAAATATTCGAGTTTTTTTAATGTCCTTTCTTCTATCATATTTATTTTACGCTGTTTGACAAATGTCCGGCAGTATATTGACCGTTTTTGCGATACCCGTCGTCAATGCCCTGCGCGAGCATTGAAAAATGAGCCGCCTCTCTTTCGTCTCCGTCGAATTTCAGAAAAAAATTACCTGGAAAGTCTATTTTGCGCGTGCCGTTTAAGGGAACGCAATTTTCAATCTCAAAATAGCAGCGGGCAATGCGCTTTCTTTTCAAAGGAAATTTTCTTCCCGTTTTATCTCCGTACATAAGTTTTTCGTACCTGCATTTTTTGCATTCGTTTCCGAAATTTACTTTTATCGGGCAGTGAGCTACAGTCATAACCGTAATGTCGCCGCCTGCAAAAATATACGCATCGCTTAGATTGTCGCGTATATCCTTCAAGCTGAGCTCCTGCGAAGCAATGTATGCTCTTACCTTCAAATTTTTGCCCAACACGCAAGCGGATTCTCTGTTGAAAATGTTCAGCCCCAATCCGAGCACTACGTCAAGCGAATAGATTTTTGCCAATCTCAATGCGTACAAATTGTTCGCCACAATACCCGTTACGCCGCATTTTTCGATTATATCCGCTATTATCCGAAGGTCATGCTGCGTTGCGAAATTGGGCAAATCCAAATAAAAATCGCTGCACGCAGTTTTGAAACCGCTTACCGACTCCACAGAATAATCGTCTGGTTTGAAAACCACGAAATCCGTGTATTGCTTTATTCTGAGATATTCGTCGGCATTCTTTACCTGACAAATAATTTTGCCCGAATGATTCAAAAAAAGCATTTCATAGCTTTTTTCGGTTCGGTCGTTATGTGCAGGCAGATTTCGGGTTTGATAATAATTCCGCAGCAGCTCGGCGCGCAACGCGCTTGTTGCTTCGCGCCTTAGCTCGTTTATCGAAGATTTTGGGAGAAAAATATTGTCGGAATTTATTACTACATCTGAAATAGTAAACTCAGTTTCTCCTGTTTTGCGTAATAATTCTTCTATTTGAGCATTGCTTAACGGCTGATTTAAGGCAGACTGTGCTTTGATTTTTCCCTTGACAATTGCGCTTGCGTCGCGTGCAGTCAGTTTTAAAACAGGTTCTTCACCGATTTTTGCGGAAAACTCCGCTTGCGCCTGTATTCTTTTTTCCGTATGCGCTATGCGAAAATTCATCGCCGCACTGCTTGTCAGGTATACGCGGTCGCCTTCCTGCGGTTTGCCCGAATATTTTATTCTTGTAATCAAATTCGACGAGTTGCCGACAGCCACGCAATTGCCCGTTTCTTTAAAATCGCGCAAAATTTTGAAGCTGTCACCTTCGTGCAGAAAAAGATTACCGGCAATTACGAAGCTTCCGTCCACCTTTTTTATAATTCCCGCTTCTATTCCTTTATGCCCCTGAAAAAGCGGATAAATGATATTGTCGGCATTGTTAAGATATCCCGACGTGTAGTCGCCTCTGTTAAAAGCCGTTTTGAGGCGCTTTATATCGTCCGCCTGACATACGTAATCGCTGTCGAGAATTTTCCTGTAAACGGAGCAGGTCTCGCCTACGTACTGTTCTCTTCGGTTCCGCCCCTCTATTTTAAATATGCTTACGCCTGCGTCCGCGAGACGCTTTGCGGTGTAAACTCCGCATAAATCCTTGGCGGAAAGCAGGTAACCGCTCTTTTTAATTTCCCCGTCTTGACAGAAAGAACGGTAAAGCTGCCTGCACGGCTGCGCGCACAAGCCCCTGTTGCCGCTGTTGCCGTCCACAAAAGAAGACAAATAGCATTGCCCCGACAAAGAGACGCAAAGCGCGCCGTGCAAAAAGCATTCCGTCTCAATATCCGCATAAAGGTTTATATCGCGAATATCGTCGAGAATTGTTTCTCTGGACAAAACCGCAACGTCCGCCCCCATTGCCTTTGCCGTCTGAGCGCCCATGACATTGTGAATATTAAGCTGCGTGCTTGCAACCGTGCGTATGCCTTTGAGTCCTGCGCAAAATTCAATCAACGCAGGCTCCGTCGCGATTATGCAATCCGCTTTTAACGCCGCGAGCTGTTCTGCAAATTTTTTGGCTTCTTCAAGCTCCTCTTTTTTGAGGGACGTGTTTACGGTTATGCAAACCTCTACCCCGTACAAATGACAAAATTCTATCCATTCCGATAAGTTTTCAAGGGTAAAATTTTCGGCTTTTAATCTTGCATTGAATTTGTTCAATCCAAGATAGACCGCGTCCGCGCCGTTGTAAACCGCCGCTTTCAAAGCCTGCGGACTGCCTGCGGGAGCAAGAAGAATGGGTTTTTCAACGGAGTCTCGCATTGAAACGCTCTCCCAAAGCGCGCAAAGCGCGCTTTATCTGAGGCTCTACTTCCTCGTCGTTAAGAGTTTTGTCTTTGTTCCTGAATTTCAGCGAAAGCGCCATGCTTTTTTCGTCTTTTCCTATCTGTTCTCCGCGATATACGTCGAAAAGCTCTACCGATTCGCACAGCTTGCAGCTTTGTTTAATCGTATCTATGACGTCTGCCGCCGCAACGTCTACATTCACAACGACGGCAATATCTCTGTCAACGGACGGATATCTCGGAATCGGAACATATTTGGACTTTTGCTTTTTTGATTCCTTTAACTTTTCCAAATCTATTTGGGCAACATATACGCGTTTGTTTATTTCAAAATTTGCGCATACCGTGGGATGCAATTCTCCGAGAAAGCCCAAGCAATTTCCGTTTTCGTCCGTTATGTCGGCGCTTATGCCGGGATGCAGGCATTTGACGACGCTGCGGGTAAAGACGGCGTCAACGTTGAAGTTGTCGAGAAGCGTCATTACATCCGATTTGAGTTTGAAAAAGTCTCCGACGTCAGTAGCCATGCAAAGCGTTTCCCTTTCTTCGGGCAGTTCCGTCAAGGGAAGATTCTCGGCAAGATAAATTTTGGCGATTTCAAACAAGGACAGATTTTCGTTTTTTCTGCTGAGGTTGACTGACAGGGTTTCGCACATATGCGCTATCAGGGAACGACGCATAAGACTCAATTCTTCGCCCAAAGGATTCACTATTTTGATACATTTTTCGCTGTCGGAGTTTCCGTCCGAAACCGCTTTGTCGAAAAATTGCTTGCCTCCGAAAGAATAAGTCGTTATCTGATTGTAGCCGAGACCGACGGCAATATTTTTTACTCTGTCGCACAGTTCCTGCGCCGATGTTTTGCCTCCGTAAGTCGGCACTGTGTTTTCCAGATAGGAGGAAACTATTTTGTCGTATCCGTAAACTCTGATGATTTCTTCGATTATGTCGCAGTCGCTTTCCAAATCCCGACGGTACGCCGGCGCAAAACATTTCAACGTCTGACCTTCAAATTCGGTTTTTATGCCGAGATTTTCAAGTATTTTTTTACTCTCGCTTCGAGGTATGTCTATTCCTAGCAGGTTTTTTACTCTAGAATAATGGAATTTGATTTCGCGTTCCTTTATCTCATGCGACAGGCTTTCGATTGTGTCGGCGGCAATTCTTCCGCATTTTAATTTTGAAATGAGGTGAAGCGCGCGCATAAGTCCCAAATGCGCCGTGCAGGAGTCTACGCCTTTTTCAAAACGTGCCGACGAATCCGAGCGAATGCCCAGCCTGCGGCTTGTGCGGCGTATGTTTTCTCTGTTAAATTCGGCAGCTTCCAACAACACTGTGGACGTATCGGGTTTTATACCCGAATTGAGTCCTCCCATCACCCCGGCAAGTCCCACGGGGCGCGTTTTGTCCGCTATAACAAGTATGTTTTCGTCAAGCTCGTACTCCTTTTCATTCAAAGGAATAATGGTTTCCCCTTTCCTTGCGCGGCGTACAACAATGGTTTTGTCGGATATTTCCTTGTAATCGAACGCGTGCATAGGCTGACCTACTTCAAGCAGGACGTAGTTGGTCACGTCAACTATATTGTTTATACCGCGCAAGCCCGCAGCATGGAGGCGTCTGCGCATCCACAAGGGAGACGGTTCTATTTTGACTTCCGCCGCCTGCATAAAGTAAGCGGGGCAAAGCTCGGCGTCACGAACACCCACGTTTACGTACTGCCTTGTCGATATTTCCTCAACGGTGTCGAAATCCGTTTCGGGAGGCGTGAATTTTCTTCCCAATGCAACTGCTGCCTCTCTTGCAATACCGACGACGCTGTTGCAGTCGGGACGGTTGAATGTGACGGCAACGTCTATAACGCACTCGTCCAATCCGACGATTTCCTTTATGTCCCTGCCTACTTCTGCATTCTGTTCGAGAATAAGAACTCCGTCCACAGACGCGCCTGCATATTGGTCCTCGCAAATTCCCAATTCTTCGCCGCCGCACATCATTCCGTTTGAAGCCACACCGCGAAGCTTGCCGTTCTTTATCACGGTACCGCCCGCAAGCGTTGCTCCGTTCAGCGCCAAAGGTATCTTGTCGCCCGTTTTCACGTTGGTAGCGGCGGTCACAATCTGCAAAACTTCCTTTCCTACGTCAACCCTGCATACTTTAAGCTTGTCCGCGTCGGGGTGTTTTTCCATAGATATAATTTCGCCCACCACGACGTTGCTTATTTCCCTGCCAAGCTCAATTACCTCCTCCACCTCAAACCCGACGGACACGAGCGCTTCGCAAAGCCGATTTACCGTTATATTTTCCAAATCCACAAAATCTTTCAGCCAAGAAACCGGAATTTTCATTTTATCCTCCTATTTAAACTGCTTCAAAAATCTGACGTCGTTTTCGTAAAACAACCGTATATCAGGTATTCCGTATTTGATTATGGCAATACGCTCGATACCTACTCCGAAAGCGAAACCGTTGAATTTTTTGCTGTCGACGCCGCAGTTTTCCAATACATTGGGATGCACCATGCCCGCGCCGAGTATTTCAATCCATCCCGTATATTTGCACAGCGGACATCCTTTTCCGTGACAGTTCGAGCAAGTTACGTCCACTTCCACGCTTGGTTCCGTAAAAGGGAAATAAGACGGTCTGAATCTTATGCGGGTATCGTCGTCAAACAGCCTGCGAGCCATAAATTCAAGACAACCTTTAAGGTCGCACAACGAAAGATTTTTGTCCACAACAAGACCTTCTATCTGATGGAAGATGGGAGAGTGCGAAGCGTCGCTGTCGGACCTGTATACCTTGCCCGGACACAAAATTTTTATGGGCGCTTTTTCCTTTTCCATAACCCTTACCTGATTGGGCGACGTCTGCGAGCGCAGCAAAAGTCCGGGCGCGACGTAAAAGGTGTCCTGCATATCGCGCGCAGGGTGGTCGGCAGGAAGATTCAACGCCTGAAAATTGTAATAATCCGTTTCGATTTCAGGTCCCTCCACCGTTTTGAAGCCCAAACCGACAAACATATCGACGATTTCGTCGGTAACCATGTTTATGGGGTGAATCGTGCCGCGGCAAGAAAGCTTTTTTTCGATTGTTATGTCTTCCTTCTCCGATTCGAGTCTGGCTTCGAGCGCGCTTATTTTAAGACGCTCCGCAGTCTGCGCATAAAGCTGTTCAAGCTCCTGCTTTACGCTGTTTACAAGACTGCCGAAGGCCGGACGTTCTTCCGGAGGCAGCTCCTTCATGCACTTCAATTGTCCCGTGAGCTCTCCGCTCTTACCCAAAAATTTTACCTTTATTGTTTGCAGGGAGTCGAAATCGGAGCACTTAGCAATTTCTTCTCTGAATCTTTTTGCAATATCTGCAATTTTGGCTTTCATTTACATCTTCTCCGTTCTGGATTTTATATTGAAAAAAGTCCCGACAAAAAATGTCAGGACGAAAATTTTCGTGGTACCACCTGATTTCGTCGAAAGCTCGACCTTGTTTTAGGCATTACGGAGCCGTTTCCGCAGCGGGCTACCTCTTTTTTAAGACTCACGCGCCGAACTCGCAAGTGAATATCTTTTGCGCGCTTCCCGCAAGCCTCGCACCAAACGGCTGCTCTCTGAAAGGTCTCCTGCACGCAATTCTTATGCTTGGTCACAGTCTTTTTTGTTTTTTATATTTTAGCACAAGTAGGAAAATTTTTCAAGTATTTTAAAGTAATTGCAAAAACTTAAATCAAAACGGGCGCTTAAAGCGCCCGTCCGACAACCCATTGTCAAGGGAGCAAATCCAAATTGCTGCCTCCGATTGAGCCTACGTTGAAATAGGTATCCGGCACCTTTCCCACTATGATGCTTTCGCAAACAAGCACCGGAGTGTTTGTTTTTACCGTAGTTTGAGATGTGGGCAGAATTATGGACACATTGGTTATTATGTCAAGGTAAATTTTGTGCCTGGATTGGTTTATGCCCGCTTCTTCGAATTCCGAAACGAAATGACATTTTACCGAGCCGACAGGCACTACCTTAACTGTCACCTTGGGACCTTTGCCCGAAAGCAGCGGACTGCCCGACAGAGTGCCGACAGGTATTTTAATTACCTGTTCTCCGATTGCCTCCATGTAGGTTTCCGTTTGTTTTGCCATTTCGCGCGCAAGGTTGTTGATGACTATGGCGTTTGCCTCTATCAGAGTTATGTTGCCCGCGTCGTCCTTCTGTATTGTGATAAGCTCGCTGTATTTCGTAGGCTCGGTCATAACTTCAAATATCGCGCTGTTGACGGCAGACGTAGTCAAGGCGCGTATTCTTGCTTCGCTTACGGACACGATTACGGGTCCCACTGAGTTCAAGGTGTAAATTACAAGAACGACTATCGCAATAAGCAGCACGAGCAAAATAAAGCCTCTGCGAAGCTTTCTCAGTTTTCCGCTTTTCTTTGCGGCGCGTTTCGTATGCACAGTCGCTCTCCTTTCACACTATTTTATTCCGTAACAGGAGATTTTGTGCTTGTCCCGCCCAAATCAGAAGGTTTTTGTACGAGGTTTGAAAATCAGCGCGACGAGATAACCGAAGAAAATCGCAACGGACACTCCGGTTGCGCAGGCGGCAAGTCCGCCGGTAAAAGCGCCCACCACGCCGTCTGTTTTTGCCGCTTCCACCGCGCCCTTTACCAGTGCGTAGCCAAAGCCGCTTATGGGCACGCTTGCTCCCGCGCCCGCCCATTTTATCAGATATTCGTAAACTCCGAAGCCTTGCAGCACGGCGCCCGCCAAAAGAAAAATTACGAGTATTTTTCCGTTTGTCAGGTGGGTCCAATTTATTATGATTTGTCCGATAAGACAGATAGCCCCTCCGACCGCAAATGCTTTAAGAAATGTCAGCCACAGCATTTTGAGTTCCCTCCGAATCAAAATTTTCCGCGCAAATTTCTATACAGTGCGCGATTGACGGAATACTTTCCCCCTGAAAGGCGGTCAGGGGACTCATCAGAGCGCCCGTTCCGATAAGCAGTACGTTTTTCATCTGCCCTTTTCTCAGGTTGTCCAGCACTATTCCGTTTGCAACGATTGCGCTGCAAGCCGCGCCGCTTCCGCCCTGATAGGTTTTTTGTTTTTCGTAATAAAGCGCCGCTCCGCAATCCGCGTAATTTTTTGTCAAATCTACGCCCTCGCGCTCCATGAGGTCGATGAGAATATCCTTGCCGAGCTTGCCCAAATCGCCCGTAAGTATCAAATCGAAATCGTCGGGCGTTTTCCCCGTGTCCGAGAAATACTGCGACAACGTATCCTTTGCCGCGGGAGCCATGGCGGCGCCCATATTGTTGACGTCTTTTATTCCGAAATCGATAACCCGCCCCATTGTAGCCGAAACAATCCGCGGAGCGTTTTCAGATTTTTCTCTGCTCAAAAGCGAACATCCCACGCCCGTGCAGGTCCACTGCGTCATGGGAGACCTGAGAACGCCAAGCTCCAAAGGATAACGGTACTGTCGTTCGGCGCTTGAAAAATGACTTCCGCTTACGCAAACGGCATTGTCCAAAAACTTGTCCACAAGGGCGGCTCCGAGAATCATGCTTTCGGCGTAAGTTCCGCAGGCGTTGTAAAGTCCGAGAAAGGACGCGCTTGATTTTCTCATGGCAAACGACGTTGAAACACACTGATTCAAAAGGTCTCCGCCAAGCACGACGTCGATTTCAATCGGCAGCTTTTTTGACTTTGCGAGCAGTCCGTCGAGCGCGGTTTCAAACATTTTTCTCTCGGCTTTTTCAAAGGTATCTTGGTCGAATTTGTCGTTGATTAACGTAAAGTCGAATTTGTCTCCGAGCTTTCCTTTAAGCTCCTTGGGACCTGCCAATGCAAAGCCCTCCTGCCAGAAAACCCTGTCGAAATAAATCGTGCGCTTTTTTAAAGAGGTTTCTATGTTTGTGCCCATTTCAAAACCCTCCCACGATAAGAGTTATCAACGCAATCACTATCGAAACGGCGACGCCGTTGACCACGACAGGTCCTGCAACGAGAAACATTTTCGCGCCGAGCCCGTATATCATGCCTTCACAGCGAAATTCAAGCGCAGGCGCAACCACCGCGTTGGAAAATCCCGTAATCGGAATTGTGCTGCCCGCCCCTGCGAATCTGCCCAGCTTGTCGTAAATACCTATACCGGTAAAAATCGCTGCAAGCGCAACGAGAGTTGCCGATGCGAGCACGCTTGCCTCTTCGCGCACGATTCCCAACCAGACGTACAATTCGATAAAGCACTGTCCGAGAACGCATATCGCGCCTCCGATTAAAAACGCCCACATCATATTTTTCCAATGCGAGGATTTGGGCGACTTGACGAAAACGTACTCCTTATAATTGGATTTGTCTATTTCAACAAAATCATCAGCAGTCTTTTTGCTCATGTTCTTCTCCTTGTCTGTTTTGGCGATTTGTCGTTGTACCTTATTTCCCGGCAATCTATATTTTTTTCAAATTCGGCAAAAGGTTCTGTCTTCATAGCAAACACCTCTTGATTTATTTTTTCCTTTAAATCCGATTTTAAACTAATATAAAAAAATAAATTACAGCCCACTATTTCTGTAATAATATTATATAATTGCCGAATTTTTCAATTTTCAAATAAAAAAAAGGAGTCTTTCGGACTCCTAAACTGAAAATTTAGCTTTGATTTTTTCAAGTATTTTGTTTTCAAGTCTTGAAACCTGAACCTGCGACACCCCCAGCTGTTTTGCTATATCGCTTTGAGTCATATCTCTGAAATATCGCATGATAATAATTTTCTTTTCTCTTTGCGTCAGTTCCTTTATGACGGCTTTCAGTATTACTCTGTCTATAAGGTCTTCGTCCTTGGTCTGAGAAGGAATTTTATCCATAAGACAAAGGGACTTGTCGTCCGAATCGTTGATTTTTTCAAACAGAGAAACGGGAATTTTCGTGGAGTCCATAATAAAAACGACTTCGCTTGTATCCAGCCCGAACTCCGCCGCGATTTCCTCCACCGACGGCTCGTTCTGATGAGTCTTGCGATAAGCCTCCACCCACTGATTGATTTTGTTTGCCTGAGTTTTGACAGAGCGCGATACCTTGACATAGCCGTCGTCTCTGAGAAATCTTTTTACTTCTCCCAGCACCATAGGGACGGCGTAAGTGGAAAATTTTACGTTATACTCCAAAGAAAAATTGTTGATTGCTTTAAGCAGTCCTACGCTTGAAATCTGAAACAAATCGTCATATTCGACGCCCTTGCCCACATAGCGCCTGATTATGCTTTTAAGCAGAGGCGTGTTTTCCTCTATGAGTCTGGTTTTAGCTTGTTCGTCGCCCTGCTGAGCGCGGCGAATCAGTTCCATAGTTACGTCATGGTCAAACATTAGCCTCACTCTCCAGATTTTCGGCTTCTTCGCAGGCGCCGATTATTTTGCGCATTTTTACCGTAGTCCCCTTTCCAAGCTCAGATTTTACATTCAGCTCGTCGGTAAACGCCTGCATAACCGTAAATCCCATTCCCGACCTTTCGTCTGTCAGACACGAGGTGAAAAACGGCTGCATGGCTTTTGCCACGTCGGGTATTCCCTTGCCGTGGTCGCAGATTTTGATATAGACGGCGTTTTTCTCCACGTTGAGTCCCACCCATATGTCTATCTTGCCGTTTTCTTCGTAATTGTATCCGTGAACAATAGAATTGGTAACCGCCTCGCTGACCGCCGTCTTTATGTCTCCGATTTCCTCGATGGTCGGATTTAACTGCGCGCAAAAAGCGCCCACGGCGCTTCGCGCAAAGCTTTCGTTGCAGGATTTGGAGGAAACGGTAAGAGTCATTTCGTTGTCGTATTTCATTTTCAAAACTCCTTTAACTGATTTTCGGCATTATTGAATACAATCCTGCCATATTAAAAATTTTGTCTATACTTTTGGACGGCTTTCTTACGTAAAGTCTGCTGTCCGCGCCTTTAAGCTGCTTGTATTTGGAGATAAGCACACCTATTCCCGTGCTGTCCATAAACGTAAGCCCCGACAAGTCGAAGATTATATCCGCGCTTTTGTAACCGTCCAACGCCTTGTCTATGGCGCTTCTGGTATAAGGAGCCGTGTATTCGTCCAGTTCGCCGATTAGAAAAATGACAAGATTGTTGGATTCTTTTTTTGCAGCTACTTCCATGATTGCCTCCTTGCCAATCGATTTTATCAAAAATAAGAACGTCCGAAAGAGCCTGTTTTGTCGAATACGGACGGTTTTTGTCCTTAAAAGGTAAGAAAAAAGACGGCTCCGAAGAGTCGTCTCAATTTATCTATAATAGTTTTATCCGAACAATCCCGTAGAAATATATCTTGCGCCGCTGTCAGGCAAAACGGTGACTATATTTTTTCCGCGTTCCTTTTGCGCAAGTCTGACGCAGGCGCAAACATTTGCTCCCGCAGAAATACCTACGCAGCATCCTTCCGTCGAGGCAACCAGCTTTGCAAAATAAATCGCATCTTCGTCGCTCACCGTGACTATGTCGTAAAGCAATTCTTTTTTGAGCAAAGGCGGGACAAAGCCTGCGCCTATACCTTGAATTCGATGGCTTCCGCTTTTGCCCTCGGTCAGCACGGGAGAGGCGGCAGGCTCCACTCCCACAAGCCTGACGTCTTTCAGCTTTTTTTTGAGAAAACCGCCCGCGCCCGTTATTGTTCCGCCTGTGCCTATGCCTGCTACGAAATAATCCGTATTGCTCAAATCGCGGTAAATTTCAGGTCCCGTGGTTTTAAAATGGGCGGCTGCGTTGGCGGGATTTTCAAACTGACGCGCCAAAAAAGCATTGTCCGAGCTTGCCGCTATCCTTTCGGCTTCTTCTACCGCTCCGCGCATACCCAGTTTGCCCTGACTGAGAACGACCTCCGCGCCGTAAGCTTTCATCAGTGAAATTCTTTCTCCGCTCATAGTATCGGGCATCACCACAATAAGTTTAAGTCCTCTGCACGCGCAACAAAACGCCAACCCTATACCCGTGTTTCCGCTCGTCGCTTCTATGACGGTAGTTTTTGCATTTATTTTTCCCTCCCGTATTGCCGAAGCGATGATTTCTTCGGCAACACGGTCCTTTATACTTCCCGCAGGATTCAAAAATTCAAGCTTGGCAAAGATATCCGACTTCAATCCGAGACTCTTTTTAAGCCGCGTCATACGGAGTAAAGGTGTGTTGCCTATTGTTTTCGTTACGGAATTTTTCAGCATATCACTTTTTCTCCTTCGACGCAATTTGTTTTTCCAAAGCGTTTATTCTGCCGTACAGTTCTTCGATTACGTTGGGTATGTCCGCATGGTTCAGCATGGACGCGGCAGTGTTGTTTACCCTCGCACCCTTTATCTTTATTATCTTTGCAGGCGCTCCGACAGCCGTGCTGTCCGGCGGAACATCGGTGAGTACAACCGCGTTTGCGGCGATTTTGGCATTGTCTCCTATGTTTACCGGACCGAGAACTTTTGCTCCGCACCCTATGACAACGTTGTTGCCTATCGTAGGGTGGCGCTTGCCCGTTTCCTTCCCCGTGCCGCCGAGAGTAACCCCCTGATATATCAGCACGTTGTTGCCTATTTCCGTCGTTTCTCCGATAACGACTCCCATCCCGTGGTCTATGACAAAGCCCTTGCCTATTTTTGCACCCGGATGTATTTCTATGCCCGTTTTGAGTCTTGTTTTGTCCGCATATTTTCGCGCAAGAAAGTATTTCCCTTCGAGATAAAGCCTGTGCGCTTTTTTGTGTCTGAGGCTTGCTTTTAATCCCGGGTAAAGCTTGGCAATTTCCCTGTCGCTTTTTGCCGCGACGTCATAATTCCTGTATGCCTTTATTTCCTCTTTAAGCCAATCCTTTTGTGTCATATTCGGTTCCTCTGAAAAAGTTTCTTAATAATAAACTTTCTTGCCCCATAAGTCAAGAAAAAGGATTGGGACAAAAGCAACTAAATCAATAGGAATTTCGACTGTTATTTCCTTTTGCCTTTTCTCTTTTCAGAAATGCCCGAAATAAGCTTTACCGCTTCGACAATCGGCACAACAAGAAACGCAAGTCCCATAGCGGTAAAATATTCCGCGATTGTTATCGGCGTCAGTCCGAAAATTCCGCTGAGCGCGGGCACGAAAATAATCAGTGTAGTAAGCGCAAGCGAAATTCCGAACGCGCCCCACAAAATCCAATTCTGTTTCTTTACCGCAAAAACGGAGCGGCTGCGACTGCGCAGATTGAAAGCATGGAACATTTCAGCCATGGATAGCGTCAAAAAAGCCATGGTTATGCCGTCGTTGCTCTGCCCGATTCCCCAATAACCGTTTTCCATTTCAAAGCCGATAAAATAGGCGGCAAGAGTCAATACCGCTACCATAATCCCCTGATAGACAACGTCGATTCCGAGATGATTTGCGAAAATACTGTCGCGGGAGTTTCTTGGGGGACGTTTCATAATATTTTCGTCCGCAGGCTCTACTCCGAGCGCAAGCGCGGGAAACGTATCGGTAATCAGGTTTATCCACAACAGGTGTATCGGGCTGAGTATAACGAAGTTGAACAACGTGGCAACGAAAATTGCAATAACCTCGCTCAGATTTGAGGAAAGCAGGAATTGTATAGACTTTCTTATGTTGTCGTATATGCGCCGTCCTTCCTCTACCGCCGACACTATCGTAGCAAAATTGTCGTCGGCAAGCACCATATCGGCTACTCCCTTAGTTACGTCGGTGCCCGTTATTCCCATGCCGATGCCTATATCGGCGCTTTTGATTGAGGGAGAGTCGTTTACTCCGTCGCCCGTCATTGCCGTTATGCAGCCGCGCTGCTTCCATGCGTTCACAATCCGCACCTTATGCTCGGGCTGTACGCGCGCGTAAACGGAAAAATCCTCTATTTTGCCTAGCAGCTCGTCGTCGGACATCTCGTCAAGCTGCGCGCCCGTCAAAGCCTGAGAGGAATCGGTTATGATTCCGAGCTCCAAAGCAATGGCAACCGCGGTGTCCTTGTGGTCGCCGGTAATCATAACAGGTCTGATGCCCGCCCGATTGCATTCCTCTATCGCGGCTTTCACCTCGGGACGCACGGGGTCTATCATTCCCGCAAGCCCGATGAAAACGAGATTTTTTTCCAGCTCGGAAGGCTCAAAGCTTGTCGGCAGCTGCGTCAAGGGCTTGTATGCGCCGCACATCACTCTTAAAGCCTTGCTTGCCATGCGCTTGTTTTCATCGAGGATTTTTGCTCTCAACGAGTCGTCAAGCTCGACAATTTTTCCGTCGGAAAGCATTTTGGAGCATCGTTTCAACACTTCGTCGGGCGCGCCCTTGGTATATTGCAGCAGCTCGCCGTTCTCTTCGTTTTTGCAGATTGTGGACATCATTTTCCGCATCGAGTCGAAAGGAGCTTCGCCTACGCGCCTTTGAGTGGCTTTGAGACGGTTTTTATCCAACCCGATGGAATAGGCGTAATTTACCAAAGCGCACTCCGTAGGCTCTCCTACGGCTTGATTGGTGTCCTCGTCAAGCTCCGCGTCGGATGAAAGCGCAAGGCATGTTCCCAAAAGCTCGTTGTCCTCGCAAAAGCACTCCACCACAGTCATTTTGTTTTGGGTAAGCGTTCCGGTCTTGTCCGAGCATATAATCTGCGCGCAGCCGAGAGTTTCCACAGCAGTCAGTTTTCTAATCACTGCGTTGCGCTTGGACATTTTGGTTACGCCTATGGAAAGAACGATTGTAACTACGGTTGCAAGTCCTTCGGGGATAGCGGCAACCGCAAGACTTACGGCAATCATGAAAGAGTCAAGTGCGGTAGGAAAATCGAATACGGAGCCTGTCGCCTTGGCGTAAATAAACTTATAAAGAAATATAAACACGCAAATCCCGATAACGGCAAAGCTTAAAACCTTGCTTAGCTGTCCGAGCTTTTTTTGAAGCGGAGTCGCTTCCTCCTTAGCCATCTCCAAAGACGTTGCGATTTTGCCCATTTCGGTGTCCATACCGACAGCCACAACCACGGCTTTGCCGCGACCGTATACGACGGTGCTGCCCATATAAGCCATGTTCTTTCTGTCGCCCAAAGGCACGTCCTTTTGACCGTCAGGCGTATTGAGAACCGCAGCGGTTTTGTTTACGGGGACAGATTCTCCCGTGAGGGCTGCTTCTTCTATTTTCAGACTTGCCGATTCGATAATCCGCGAGTCCGCAGGAACAGAGTCTCCGGCTTCGAGCAGAATTATATCCCCCGTCACCAAGTCCTGACTCTTGACGTGAACGATTTTTCCGTCCCTCAGCACCTTTGACGTCGCGGCGGTCATTTCCTGCAAAGCGGCAATCGCCTTTTCGGCTTTGCTTTCCTGAACCACTCCCAGCACGGCGTTTATCAGAACAACCGCAACTATGATTATTACGTCCGCGAAGCTCTCTTTTTCCAATACGGCGATGACTGCGGACACTGCCGCCGCAACAATCAGAATGATAATCATCGGGTCGGCAAGCTGTTTGAGAAACCTGACAAACAAAGAAACTTTTTTAGGCTCCCGAAGCTTGTTAGGACCGTTTTTTTGCAGCCGCTCGCCTGCTTCGGCGCTTTTCAGTCCGTCTTGCGTAGCGTCAACGCTTTCCAAGACGTCCCGAACTTCCGATAAATAGTGCTTCATTTTTTTCTCCTTTCAAATTATTCTATATTTTGTTTGTTTTAAACCGATAGAAGGGTGCGGGAAACAAAAAAGACTTATGCGAAAAAACGCATAAGTCTTGCCGTTCAATGTTAAACCAGTAAAAACGTGACTGTTGATTTAACAACGCTTAAAACGCCGGCTACTCCCTTTTCGGATATTTTACTATATATTTATTTCTATTGCAACCGAAAACGAGAAGATTTATAAATTTTCTATGCGCTTATGTATCTCCTGCATTTTGAGGTCAAGTCTGCCGATTTCGTCCGCGCATTCTCTTAGCTCGTCTACAATCTCTTCGGGAGTATCGGTATTTTTCTTGTATTTGAGTTTATGTTCGAGACTTGCCCAAAAATCCATGGCAATTGTGCGCAACTGCACTTCGACAACGACGTTTTCTTTTCTGTCGGATAAAAATATGGGTATTTCGACAATCAGATGCAGACTTCTATATCCGTTTGGTTTGGGATTGGAAATATAATCCTTGACCTTCAACACCGTTATATCGTCCTGCTTTTTAAGCATCTCCACCAACGAATAAATATCGTGGGGAAATGAACAGATAATGCGCGCGCCCGCTACGTCGAAAACATTTTCGCGGATATTCTGCACAGTGACCGGTATGCCGTGTTTTGCCAGTTTTGCCATAATGCTGCGCGGTCTTTTCAGTCTTGTTTTGATTGATTCGATAGGATTCCGATTGTATAAAAGAGAAAATTCACTGTTAAGCACCTCGAACTTGGTCGTGATTTCTTTCAAAGCGCAGCCGTATTTCATCATAAGCTCCATATACGGCATAGTTTTTTCTATGAACAAATCCGAATCGACGTTTTCAAAAAAATTGATTTCGCCGTCGTCCGTGATTCTGATATTATTTTTTTCCATAAAAATATTATAACACAAAATCGGTTTGAGTGCAAATCGACGCAATACAAGTTGACTGCACATTCGGCGTATACTTGTAGCTTTTTTACACTGCCGGGAATAAGCTGTTTTTAAGGGTGTTCTTAATGAAATCTGATGATTTGTACCGAAAATTGGAAAAAAGCCTTAAAAATGTCATAATAATGACCGTGGAAACGGGTATCATGCTTCTGTTCGGGATAATTATAATTTTCTTTGACGCGGAAGTTCAAAAAAGCGACGCCGACATTCAATGGGGATGGGCTGTTTGCGGCGTTGCGGCAATAATTTTGATTGCAGGTATTGCCGCTTGCGTGGTTTTATCAAAAAAAATCAAAAAACAGCGGCTGCAATTGTCTGAAAACAGCCAAATCGATTCGGAAAAATAATTTTAAAAAGCAACATATAATTTATATGTGCCAGAACAGCCGGCTCAAACGATTTTTGAGCCGGCTGAACTTACATTTCAAGCATTTAATCGCACAAAATATTTTTGACGTGTCAAACGTAATAAGGGTCGCTTTTTCCCAAGTGATTAAAAATATCTATCAGCCAACCGATTCCAAAAATACCAAAAGTAAAAAGATATAAAATGCCGCTACCTATTTTACCTTCATAAAATTTATGCGCGCCGAAGCCCCCGAAAAACAGACAAAGGAAAAATGCCGTCCATTTAGAACATCTTTTGCCGCTGCAAATTGTATTAGGATTAGCAGCCGCCGATGTTGAAGCTGCGCTCGAACTTGCTGCCGAACTTGAATTCGCATTAACAATAATGTTTCCGGCAGTCTTACCTTCGCTTAAACTTTCAACCTGCCTTCCGCATTTAGGGCACATAACTGCGTCTTTAAAAATCAATTCTCCGCAATATTTACAATACTTTTTTTCCTGCTCCATTTGATCCTCCCATGGCGGATTTTCCGCTATGAATCTGTAAATAATATACAGCGGATTTTCCGCTATGTCAACTGCTTCAGCGAATTTTCCACTATATTTTTATCATGAGTATAGAAAAAAACAAAAAAATCAGATTGGGCGCTGTACTGCACCGTTTAAGAACGGAAAAACAATTGACTCAAAAACAGTTAGGCGATATTTTAGGTTATTCGGCACGTACTATTTCAGACTGGGAATATAACAATACCGAACCCAATATAGATGCTATTGTAAAACTTTTAAAATTATATGATATTTCTTTTGAAGAACTTATCGAAAATTAACTCCCGAATTTATAGGTTTGAATATATTTCAGCAGCAAAAAAACAACCTGAATGCGGTTCTTTTACAAAACCGATTCAGGCTGCTTGGTGGGAAGAGGTGGATTCGAACCACCGAAGTCGTGGACGGCAGATTTACAGTCTGCTCCCTTTGGCCGCTCGGGAATCTTCCCAAAAATATTAAATTGTGGAGCTGGTGATGGGAATCGAACCTACAACCTATTGATTACAAATCAATTGCTCTGCCTAGTTGAGCTACACCAGCGCAAAGATTTCTAAAAAAAACACCACTTCGAGTGGTGCCTCGGGGCGGAATCGAACCACCGACACGGGGATTTTCAGTCCCCTGCTCTACCGACTGAGCTACAGAGGCAAGACAACTCAATACTATAAAGTATTGAGTTGTATGGCGATCCGGATGGGGTTCGAACCCACGACCTCCAGCGTGACAGGCTGGCATTCTAACCAACTGAACTACCGGACCGCATAAACAGCTTAATTATAATATCATAGATTTAATTGGTTTGTCAATACTTTTTTGAAATTTTCAGAAAAAACCTGGATTAAACTATTTTCGGCTTTTCTTTATTCTTTTTGAACTTCTCGGGAAGGATTTCGGCGTTTCCCGGACTTTTTCAATAACAACCAGACTTCTGGTAATATCGCTTTCGGGCAGTGGTGCGGAGATTATTTCTTTGACCTTGCCGCCGAGGTTCCCGATCATAGACAGAGCCTCCTCTGTCTCCTCTTTTATCTCTGATGATTTCAAAGCGACAAAAATCCCGCCGACCCGCAAAAAAGGCAGGCAGTATTCGCACAATACAGTCATGTTTGCCACAGCTCTTGATAATACAAAGTCGAATTTTTCACGGTATTCACGTTTTCTGGCAAGCTCTTCGGCGCGGGAATGAATACACTGGACATCATCAAGACCAAGCTGAGTTTTGACCTCGTTTAAAAAGTTGATACGCTTATTAAGCGAGTCCACAAGGCACAGAGATACGTCACTGCGCATTATTTTTACCGGCAGTCCGGGAAAGCCGGCGCCGGTTCCAATATCGGCAACAGAAGCATTTTCGGGTATATCTATATACTTCAGCAAAAGTATACAGTCTAAAAAATGTTTTATTGATATACCGTCATCGTCAGTGATTGCAGTCAGATTAATCTTTTCGTTCCATTCCTTTAATAAATCGGAATATTTTTCAAATTGTTCTGTTTGAATATCTGTGATTTCAATATTTAATTTTTTAAGTCCGTTTAAAAAAAGTTCTCTGTTCATGTTCACATAATATCTTAAAACAGCGGTTTTGTCAATGGAGTATATTCAGGAAGTACAGTAATGACACCAAAACATGAAAGATTAATATAATATTACGGACGGTGTTTTAAAATGTTTGATAAAATAAGTCATGCCGACACATTTATTTCTGTTCTTCCGATAAGCAGTGAGTCGTCTGTCGGAATACTTTCTCTTTTCAAAAAGAAAGGAAATGAATTAAATCCTGAGTTAATTGTTCCATGTTCTCTCGGAAAAAACGGAATAACACATAATAAAAAGGAGGGCGATTTGAAAACGCCTGTCGGCATATTTGATTTGGGTTTTGCTTTCGGGCTCTGTGACAACCCGGGTACCGGTCTTGATTATGTAAAGCTAAGTGATACAATGTATTGGGTTGACGACTTACATTCAGAGCATTATAACAGGCTAATCGATACTTCAAAATGCAGACCCGATTTCAAAAGTGGCGAGCACATGACTGATTATCCCGGGCTTTATGATTACGGTATTACGATTGGATATAATAAGGACTGTATTCCGGTAAAGGGCTCGGCAATATTTTTGCACTGCACCGATGATATAAGAAAACCAACAAGCGGATGCGTGGCAGTCAAAAAGCCGATTATGCTTAAAATATTAAAGGCGATTGCCGAAAACGATGCTCCGGTAATCGCCGTATTTGACAGTAATTCAGACTAATCAGTCGTTTGTTATCATAGTACCTATACCGCTGTTGGTAAAGATTTCGAGCAGTAGGCAGTGCGGAATACGTCCGTCGATAATATGTACGTTTTTAACTCCGCCCTTTAAGGCCTCAAGTCCGCCTTTAACCTTTGGTATCATTCCGCCGGCAATTGTGCCTTTTTCAATCATGTCATAGATTTCGCTGCGGTTGATTTCATATATAATATCATCGGCGTCCGGAGAACTCTTTATGCCGGGAGTATCAGTCAGAAGCATGAGCTTTTCGGCCTTAAGCGCTGTCGCAACCGCTCCGGCAACAGTGTCCGCGTTGATGTTGTAGCTGTGTCCTTCTTCGTCAACGCCAATCGGGGCAATAACCGGGATATAGTCATCGTTTGAAAGGAAATTGATAAGCTTTTCATCAATACTCTTTATTTTTCCTACATATCCAAGATCAACAGTTTTGCCGTTTAATTCTGTGGTTTGTTTTTCGCAATTTATGAATTTATTGTCTATACCTGAGATACCGATTGCCTTTCCGCCCTTCATATTGATAAGAGAAACGATTTCCTTATTGGTTTTTCCTATAAGAACCATTTGCGCAACACGCATTGTATCTTCATCAGTAACTCTCAGACCGTTAATAAACTCGCTTTGAATTCCGAACTGCGTTAAAGCCTCGGAAATATCCGGACCGCCGCCGTGAACCAAAACCGGATGAAGACCGATAAATTTCAACAGAGTAATATCCTCCATGACTTTGTTTTTAAGGTCTTCACTCACCATTGCATTTCCGCCGTATTTGATTACGACAGTCTTTCCGTAAAATTTTTGTATGTATGGCAAAGCTTCAATGAGTATATTCGCTTTTTTAATCAGTTCCTGCATTTTTGTTCTCCTTTAAAAAATAATAATTCGTCTTACAGGTACAATCCTGCGCCTCTGAGCCCCATTCCTTCATCAAGTCCGCATACAATGTTCATGTTCTGAACAGCCTGTCCTGCCGCGCCCTTGATAAGATTATCAATACACGATACAACAACTGCGCGGTTTAGGCGCTCATCGACAACAACACCGAGACCGACATAGTTTGAACCTGCGATGTGCTTGATTTCCGGCAGAGTTCCGGCTTCATATACACGGACAAATTCTTCGCCCTTGTAGAAATCTTTGAAAATTTCTACCGCTTCTTCGGTTGTCAGCTTTTGTGTCAGATTTGCGTAACATGTCGCAAAAATACCTCTTTGCATCGGCACAAGGTGAGGTGTGAACGAAAGGATTATATCTTCGTCTGCAAGGAGAGATAATTCCTGTTCAATCTCCGAGGTGTGCCGGTGCGTTGCAACCTTATATGCCTTCAGAGATTCGTTGACCTCACAGTATATGTTGGGCAGAGATGCGCTGCGGCCTGCGCCGGTTACTCCGGACTTTGCGTCAATAATCAGATTCTTGGTATCAACAACTTTTTTAGCAACCAAAGGCGCGAGACCCATAATTGAGCAGGTAGTATAACAGCCGGGGTTGCCGATAAGAGTATGAGTTTTAATCTCATCTCTGTGCAGCTCACAAAGTCCGTATACCGACTCGGCAAGAACCTCAGGCGCGGAGTGCGGTTCTCCGTACCACTTTTCATAAACCTCAGGGTCATTGTATCTGAAGTCACCGCTTAAATCAATTATTTTAAGCCCCTTTTTATAGAGAGAAGGGATAACGACTTTGGGCGCTCCGTGCGGCAGTGCGGTAAAAACAAGGTCGCAGCTTTCAGCTATGTCGTCTTCGTCAAGCCCACAGCATTCCAGATCGCAAATTCCACGAAGATTCGGATAAACATCAGAGATTTTCTGTCCGACAAAGCTATGCGAGACTACTCTGACAATTTCTGCCTCGGGATGTCCCGATAAAATCCTGACCGTTTCTATACCTGCATAGCCTGTTGCGCCTAAAACTCCTACCTTAATCAATTATATCAGCTCCGTATTCTAAATTTGAAATATATATTGTCGATTTATATTTATTTAACAGCATTATACTATTAAAGAAAAAATATATCAAGTCCGAGTAAAAAATTTGTATATATTTACCTTAATTTTAATATGACTAAAAAATTGCTATGCAATTTAACTAAAATCATAAAATTATTTTTGTTAAAATACGCCCTATCATTCTGAAATTAAATGTGTTAGAATATAACTGTGGTTGAATTTTAATTAATCAGACTATAAATTCAGTACAATAAAAATATAGGAGGTCATTAAAATGGCAAGTTTAAGTCTTAGAGGAATTTATAAGACATACGCAGGTGGTTTTACAGCTGTTAAAGATTTCAATCTGGAGATTGAGGATAAGGAGTTCATAATCTTTGTTGGTCCTTCAGGCTGCGGTAAGTCTACAACACTGAGAATGATTGCCGGTCTTGAAGAAATTTCCGAAGGTGAGCTTTATATCGGCGATAAGCTCATGAACGATGTTGTACCTAAGGACAGAGATATTGCAATGGTTTTCCAGAACTACGCTCTTTATCCGCATATGACAGTTTTTGAAAACATGGCATTTGGTCTTAAGCTCAGAAAGGTTCCTAAGGACGAAATAAAGAAAAAAGTTATCGAAGCAGCTCAGATTTTGGGTATTGAGCATTTGCTCGACAGAAAGCCGAAGGCTTTGTCAGGCGGTCAGAGACAGCGTGTTGCTCTGGGACGTGCTATCGTGCGTAATCCTAAGGTATTCCTTATGGATGAGCCTCTTTCAAACCTGGACGCTAAGCTCAGAGTTCAGATGAGAACTGAGATTGGTAAGCTCCACAAGAAGCTCCAGACAACATTTATCTACGTTACACATGACCAGACAGAGGCTATGACAATGGGTACCAGAATCGTTGTTATGAAAGACGGTATCATTCAGCAGGTTGATTCACCGTCTAACCTCTATTCATATCCCTGCAACATGTTCGTTGCCGGATTTATCGGTTCGCCTCAGATGAACTTCTTAAACGTTACAGTTGATTGTTCAAGCGACGGTACATACTTAAAGAACGGCAGCTTCAAGATTAAGCTCCCCGACGGCAAGGGTAACAAGCCCGAACTCAAGCAGTACAACGGCAAAGAAGTTGTTATGGGTATCAGACCTGAGGATCTTTATGACGATCCGGCGTTTGTTTCGGCTGCACAGGGCTGCACAACACCTGTTGAAATCGGTCTTGTTGAAATGATGGGTGCAGAGACATACCTCTATTTCCAGGTTGCAGGCACAGACTTTACAGCAAGAGTTAATCCGCGTTCTACATCAAGACATGGCGATAAGGTTACTATCGGCTTGGATGCTAACAAGATTCACCTGTTTGATAAGGACACAGAGAATATTATCTGCCACTAATATCGGCGTACATATTGTGTTATAAGCGATAATAAACGGACTGTATCAATTCGATACAGTCCGTTTTTGTAAATAAAGCTATCTTCTGTTTTTAAGCATATTCGGATTATCGAGCGCTATGCCGGTGCCAATAACAACGCATGTTTCGGGATCGTCGGCAACCTTCGCCTTCATGTTAAGCTCACGGCGGATAAGCTGCGTCATACCGTAAATCTGTGAGCATCCTCCGGTAAGGATTATTCCCTCGCGGCAGACATCGCCAATCAGTTCCGGAGGGGTTTTTTCAAGCAGGGTTCTGATTGAGTCAACAATTGAGCCTGCCGGCTCGCGCAGCGCTTCAAGAATTTCATCACTTGAAATCTGTATTGTTTTCGGAAGTCCGGAAACCAGACTTCTTCCTCTTGCTTCCATGGCAAGCAGCTTGTCCCGTCTGTAAACGCAGCCGATTTTTATCTTAAGCTGCTCGGCTGTTCTTTCACCGATAAGAACATTATATTTTTTGCGTATGTATCTGATTATCGCATCGTCAAAGCTGTCGCCTGCAATTTTTATCGAGCTGCTTATTACGATTCCGCCAAGCGAAATCACAGCTATATCGCAGGTTCCGCCGCCTATGTCCACAACGACGCTGCCTTTGGCTTCATCAACGTTTATACCTACGCCGAGAGCTGCTGCCAGAGGCTCTTCAATCAGGTTAACCCGTCCGGCGCCTGATTGAATTCCCGCGTCAATCACTGCGCGTTCTTCAACCTCGCTTATACTGCTCGGCACACTGATTACTATTCTTGGCTTCAGAAATGCTCCCATAATGCTTCCGCCGGTTGCTTTCTGAATGAAATATTTAAGCATTCTTTCGGCAGTTGAATAATCCGAAATTACCCCGTCTTTTAAAGGCTTAACGGCAATTATATTGCCCGGAGTACGGCCGAGCATTTTCTGCGCTTCTGCTCCGACCGCAAGAAGCTTGTCCGTGCCTTTATCTACCGCAACAACTGAAGGCTCGCGGTCAATAATGCCCCTGCCCTTAACATATATAAGCACAGTTGATGTGCCTAAATCTATTCCTATATCCTGACCAAACATAATTTGCAGTCTCCTTTAATATGTTTACCGGCCGACATTCCGGACGGATGGTTTATTCATTACAAATATATTACAATTATGCAACAAAATTATTTTATCTTAAAATATACATATTGTCAACAAGTTTAAGCAGAAACTCTGTGACAGCAATCGACTTTTTTGTAAACGGCGGTGACGGTGAAATTTGTATTGTATACAATGCACCCTGTATAATCACAACATTGACCGAATTTGCGAATAGTCATAATATACAAATTTAAAATTAAAAATTTGTGCATATTTATCGTGTGTGTAGATATTGTGAAAAATGCGACAATACTAATAAAAATGTATTTGACACGGAAAAATATTTGTTGTAAAATTGTGATAGGAAAATTATAAGAGTTCCGGTTAAGGAATCTCAAAATTACGCAGGAGGAAAACAATGGCTGAATTTACAAAATGCAGTAATGAAAAGGTAAACAAGTGGCTGGAAGAACAGATTGCTATGTGCCAGCCTGATAAAGTTGTCTGGATTGACGGCAGTGAGGAGCAGCTCGAAGCTCTCCGTGCTGAAGCCGTAGAAACAGGCGAAATGATTAAGCTCAATGAAGAAAAGCTCCCGGGCTGTTATTATCACAGAACAGCCGAGAATGACGTTGCTCGTGTAGAGGACAGAACATTCATCTGTACCCCGACCGAAGAAGAAGCAGGTCCTATCAACAACTGGATGGCTCCCGATGAAATGTATGCAAAGCTCAAGGCTCTGTATACAGGCTCAATGAAGGGCAGAACAATGTATATCATTCCCTATTCAATGGGTCCGGTTGGTTCGCCTTTCTCAAAGATAGGTATTGAGCTTACAGACAGTATCTATGTTGTTCTCAACATGGACATTATGACAAGAATAGGCAACGAGGTTATGGACGCTCTCGGCGCAGACGGCGACTTTGTTAAGTGTCTGCATGCAAAGAGAGATGTAAACCCTGACGAGAGATATATCGTTCACTTCCCGCAGGACAACACAATCATGTCAGTTAACTCAGCTTACGGCGGTAACGTTCTTCTCGGCAAGAAGTGCTTCGCTCTCAGAATTGCTTCATATCTCGGAAAGAACGAAGGTTGGATGGCTGAGCATATGCTTATCCTCGGTCTTGAAAATCCGGAAGGCGAAGTTAAGTATATCGCTGCTGCATTCCCGAGTGCCTGCGGTAAGACAAACCTGGCTATGCTCATTCCGCCGGAATATCTTAAGGAAAAGGGCTACAAGGTTTGGACAGTAGGCGATGATATCGCTTGGCTCAGAATTAATCCTGAAGACGGAAAGCTCTATGCCATCAATCCTGAAGCCGGATTCTTCGGTGTTGCTCCCGGTACAAGCGAAAAGACAAACTTCAACGCCCTCCAGTCAACAAAGAAGGGCACAATCTTCACAAATGTTGCTATCAATAATGACGATATGACAGTATGGTGGGAAGGTCTTGACAAGAACCCGCCGAAGAACTGCACAAACTGGCTCGGCGAAAAGGTTGACGGAACAACATTTGAAGGCAACCTTGCTCATCCTAACTCAAGATTTACAGCTCCGGCAAAGAACTGCCCCTGTATTTCACCTGAGTTTGAAAATCCGCAGGGTGTTCCGATTTCGGCTATCGTATTCGGCGGCCGCCGTGCTAAGACTGCTCCGCTGGTATACCAGGCTCGCGACTGGAACCACGGTGTGTTCGTAGGCGCAACAATGGCTTCTGAGACAACTGCGGCAGCAGCAGGCGCTGTAGGTGTTGTAAGACGTGACCCGATGGCTATGAAGCCGTTTGTTGGTTACAACATGGCTGATTACTTCGGACATTGGCTTGAGATGGGCGAAAAGCTCGGAGACAACGCTCCTGCAATCTTCCATGTTAACTGGTTCAGAAAGGATGAGGACGGCAACTTCCTGTGGCCGGGATTCGGTGACAACATGAGAGTTCTCCTCTGGATTCTTGACCGTGTTGCGGGCAAGGCTGACGCTCACGACAGCGAAATCGGTCTGCTTCCGACAGCTTCTGACATTGACACAACAGGTCTTGGAATTTCTGATGACCAGCTCAACGAGCTTCTCAGTGTTGATAAGGAAGTATGGAAAGAAGACCTCGCAAATATCAAGGAATACTTCGCTCAGTTCGGTGACAGACTTCCGGCTGAAATCAAGCATCAGCTTGATATTCTTGAAAAGAACCTTAATGCGTAATCTAACTTAAAATATTAAATAATAAAGAAAGTCCGCACCTGAAATTTTTCGGGTGCGGACTTTTGTGTTATAAATAATTGTTTACAATATACAATTATTGTGCTATAATAAATTTGCGACTCAATTAAATATCATATTTTTTCTTGAAAAATGCCATACTAATGCATGTATAAAATAGATAAAAATACATGCTCAATCTTCATGCTTTTAGTATGGTGATAATTATTGAGTCGCATCAATTGAGCAATGTGTTTTTTATGCGTTGCTTCATATGAAGTAGCGCATTTTTAAATAGCACTGCTTTGAGTTGTTCTATATAATTTGTTTTCTAAGACAAGCTTAGATATTAGGCGATGAAATCTGATATACCTCCAAACTATTCGGAATAAATTTCACTTTTGGCTCAAAAGTCTTTGCCTCTGCGTAGTCCATTGAAGCGTAGGCAATAATAATAACCGTATCCCCGACACTTGCCTTGTGAGCTGCGGCGCCGTTAAGACACACAACTCCGCTTCCCCTCTCTCCGGGGATTGCGTAGGTTATCAGTCTTTCACCGTTAGTAACATTTACTATATGAACCTGCTGATTGTTCAGAATTCCGACTTCGTCCATCCAATCCTCGTCTATTGTGACCGAGCCTATATAGTTAAGATTTGCGTCAGTGACTTTTGCACGATGTATCTTTGAACACATTACTTCTATATTCATAATATGACCTCCTTGTGTTTACGGATTAACAATTATATTATCTATGAGTCGTGTGTTGCCAAACCTCACCGCAAGCGCAAAAAGCGTCTGTTCACAGAGCTTTTCGCCGCACGGCTTAAGATTCGGGAATGTATATGCTTCTACATATTCGATGTCGGCAATTTCAGATGCAGATATAACCTTGCGTATATCAGCTTTAATTTTGCCAATGTCGTTTTCGCCATTTTTTATACTTTCTTCCGCTTGACGCAGAGAACGGCTGAGGACAAGCGCCTCCTGCCTCTCGGCTTCCGAGAGATAGGTGTTCCTCGAACTCATTGCAAGACCGTCCGCTTCACGTACGATAGGACAAGGCACGATTTCGATGTTCATGTTAAGGTCAGAAACCATTCTGAGTATTACTGCAAGCTGCTGTGCGTCCTTCTGACCGAAGTAAGCTCTGTCCGCCATTGAAATATTAAACAGCTTGCTGACAATAGTCGTTACGCCTCTGAAGTGAATGGGGCGTGATTTTCCGCAAAGAATTTTTGTTATTTCACTGTCAACACTTACATATGTTCCGTAATTTTCAGGGTACATATCAGCCGGTGTCGGGTGGAATATAACATCGGCTCCGCCGTCCGCCGCAACGAGCTTGTCATGCTCAAGATCTCTCGGATATGTGTCTAAATCCTCGTTTTCACCGAACTGCGTCGGGTTTACAAATACGCTGACTATAGTCACGTCATTCTGTTCCGAGCTTTTTTCGATAAGCGACTTATGTCCGTCATGCAGATAACCCATTGTCGGCACAAGTCCGATTGACTTGCCCTGTCTTTTCTGTTCTCTTGAATATTCATTAAGCTCTGCAGGTGTAGTAATAATTTTCATAATAATCCTCCTCTACTTCTTTTCTGCCGGAAAAGCTCCGGATTTAACCTCGTCTATATATTTTGTCACGCCGTCAGTGATAACCTCGCCGACATTTGCAAAGCGTTTGACAAATGACGGAACATAATCATCAAACATACCGAGCATATCGTGGAGAACCAAAACTTGTCCGTCACAGCCGGAGCCTGCTCCTATTCCGATTGTCGGTATGTCAAGCTCTTTTGTGACGCGTTTTGCAAGCTCATGCGGAATACATTCAAGCACAAGACAAAACGCTCCGGCAGCTTCTACGGCTTTTGCATCGCTCAGCAGCTTATCGGCCGCCTTCTCTGTCTTTGCCTGAACTCCATATCCCCCGAGCTGATTAATGCTCTGCGGAGTCAGTCCTAAGTGTGCGCAAACCGGAATACCGGCGTTAGTAATAGCACTAATAATTTCCGCTACCTCAGCTCCGCCCTCAAGCTTTACAGCCGAAGCATTGCCCTCAGCGATTAAAGTACCGGCGTTCCTGACCGCTTCATGAACGCCGAGATGACAAGATAAAAACGGCATATCCGCAACAACCATTGCCCGCTTCGCGCCCCTTGCAACCGCTTTTGTATGATGAATCATATCCTGCATTGTCACATGAGTTGTGTCGTCATAGCCAAGCATAACATTGCCGAGTGAATCGCCTACCAAAATCATGTCACAGCCGGCGCCGTCTACCAGTTTTGCCATAGAGTAGTCGTATGCCGTCAGCATCGAAATTTTTTCATTATCCTTCATTTTCCTTATTGTACTTGTCGTAACCTTCTTAACAGCGGTTTGTTTTGACATTTTTCTATTCTCCTTTACAAAACAAAAAAGTATGAGTTTCTTCATTATATATATGGATATATATAACACAATATACATTTTGTAGTGGGTATAAAAAAACAGATACCCAATATAGTGGTATCCTAACAGAGAGAGCCATACCGAAATTTAAGACAAAGCAATGCAAAAGCAAATAAATCGCCGCACTGATAAAACCGCCGAAATATTCGATATTAAAATTTTATAAAAAAATCAGTCTCTGTTGGGAACCCAATCAAAGCTTTTGCCGTCATATATAATAAGCGGACTCACCTGCGGATTCAAAGCTGCAAAACAATCTTTGATCCGGAGCCTCTTTTTTATAAGGCATAACCACCCTATAAGACTATTACTTATGTGACGAGAAGAGTATAGCATATAATTTGTAAAATTGCAAATACTTTTTTGTTACATAAAGTTACAAACGGTTACAATTTTAAAACATTTTTTAAAATTGACTTGACATAATCGAAATAAGGTATTAAAATACTAGAAGTTGGTGTGTGTCTCGAAAGTGATTTCATACCTTTTTTGGTTTGAGGTCGGTTTTTATTGTTTGTTCAGCAGACATCAATATAATAGTAATTTGATAAGGGGGAAGTGCTTTGGCTGTAAAATATATTTTCGTTACCGGCGGTGTAGTGTCGGGTATCGGCAAGGGAATAACAGCGGCATCATTAGGACGTCTGCTTAAAACAAGAGGCCTTAGGGTAACAATCCAGAAGTTTGACCCCTATATTAATATTGACCCGGGTACAATGAGTCCGTATCAGCACGGTGAAGTGTATGTCACGGACGATGGTGCGGAAACCGATCTGGACTTAGGTCATTATGAAAGATTTATTGATGAGAACCTGACAAAGAACAGCAACATTACAACCGGTAAGGTTTATAACTCTGTTATCACAAAAGAGAGACAGGGCGCATATCTTGGAGGTACCGTTCAGGTTATCCCTCACATCACCGATGAGATAAAGCAAAAGATTTACGATGTTGGCGGTGAGGGCAGATCCGATGTGGTAATTACCGAAATCGGAGGTACAGTCGGCGATATTGAAAGCCAGCCTTTCCTTGAGGCAATAAGACAGGTTGCCGGCGATGTCGGCAGAGCAAACGTCATGTATATCCATGTAACGCTTGTTCCTTACCTCAGAACATCGGGCGAGCTTAAGTCCAAGCCGACGCAGCACAGTGTTAAGGAGCTTTTAAGCATCGGTATCCAGCCGGATATGCTGATTTGCAGAAGCGAAGTTCCGCTTGAGCAGTCGCAGAGAGATAAAATTGCACTGTTCTGTAATGTTTCCAAGGACTGCGTTTTTGAAAACCTCAACTGCGATACTATTTATGACGTTCCGGTTATGCTTGAAAAGCAGGGACTGTCCGGAAAGGTTTGTGAAAGACTCGGCATAGACGCCAAAGAACCTGACCTGACTGAGTGGAACGGTATCATAAATAAAGTTAAAAACCTGAATAAAAAGGTTAAGATTGCGCTTGTAGGCAAGTATGTAGCGCTGCACGATGCATATCTCAGCGTTGCGGAGGCTCTCAGACACGGCGGTTTTGATATCGGAACAGATGTTGAGATTGACTGGGTCGACGCCGAGGAAGTTACTGATGAGAATGCCGCAGAAATCCTGAGCGGCGCATGCGGAATACTTGTTCCGGGCGGCTTCGGTGACAGAGGCATCGAAGGAAAGATTTCGGCAATTAAGTATGCCAGAGAAAATAAGATCCCGTTTTTGGGAATATGCCTCGGTATGCAGCTTGCAGTAGTTGAATATGCAAGAAATGTTGCCGGAATGAAAGGGGCGCACAGCTCAGAGCTTAACGCTGACACACCGTATCCGGTTATTGACCTGATGCCGGAGCAGAAAAACATTTCGGACATGGGCGGAACAATGAGACTTGGCGCTTACCCCTGTGTTTTGAAAGATGAAAGCACTTTTGCCAAAGCGGCTTATCAGACAGAACAAATCAGCGAAAGACACAGACACAGATATGAAATGAACAACGATTTCAGAGATGAGCTTAAAGACGCAGGACTTGTAATAGCGGGAACCTCACCTGACAACAGACTGGTTGAGATAGTTGAGGTAAAGAATCATCCTTGGTTTGTGGGAGTGCAGTTCCATCCGGAATTTAAAACAAGACCCAACAGACCACACCCGTTGTTTAAACAGTTTGTATATAATTCGCTAATATGTTCACAAAAATAAGCTGATTGTTTTGGTAAATATGTCACAAAACAGTTAAATATCAAAATACGTATTGACAATTTAGGCTGTTTGGTGTTATAATCTGTAGTAAGCTAAAGAAATGTATGATAGGATAAAATTGTTCTATCGTTGTTCTTTTTAGTTTATATAAATTAATTTTGTAAAAAAAATTAAAATTTTAATATTTTAAGGAGGATTTGAGACATGAGAAATCTCAAAAAGGTGGTTGCTTTAATAGCAGTTTTCGCTATGATGGTAAGTACAGTTGCTTTCGCTCAGACATTTGGCGATGTTAAAGATGGCGACAATTACTATGAAGCAATCGAAACATTAAACAAGCTCGGTATCATTACCGGTGACGACGAAAACAACGACGGCGTTATGGAGTTCCGTCCCGAAGATTCAATCACAAGAGCTGAAATTGCAGTTATTGTTGCAAGAATCAAGGGTCAGACAGGCGCTGTTGCACAGACAAACACAGTATTCACAGATGTTCCTGCAACACACTGGGCTTCAGGTTACATTGCGCAGGCAACTAACCAGGGTATCGTAAACGGTTACGGTGACGGTACATTCGGTCCGGACGATAAGGTTCTTTATCAGGACGTTGTTAAGATGTTGATGGAAACACTCGGTTACAAGCCGTATGCAGCAGAAAACGGCGGTTACCCGACAGGTTACCTTCTCGCAGCTCAGCAGCAGAACGTACTTAAGGGCGTAATCGGCGGTGTTGACAGCCAGGAAGCTACAAGAGGCCAGGTTGCTCAGTTGACATACAACGCTATTGACACACCTTTGATGGACAGATATGTTTATGGTACAGGTCAGGGTCAGTACGTAGTATGGGACGGCGAAGCATGGAGCCCGAGAAAGACTCTCATGAATCAGTATCTCGGTATTCAGAAGCTCAGAGGTATCGTTTCAGCTAACAACGTTACAGGACTTGACAGCATCACAACAATCGATACATCTGCAGTAAGCAAGATTTCTCTTGACATCGAGGATAACTTCCTTGGTTCAAACACAACAAATGACGAATATGAAATCGGTGCAACAGTTAACCTCAACGTTGGCGATACAAACGCAAACGACTACCTCGGTTATGACGTAGTTACATACGTTAAGGATAACAAGAACGATACAGATACAGTTCTTTCAATCACAGAAGCTACAGGCAGAAACACAAAGGCATCATTCACACTTGATAAGTTTGATAGCTTAGAGGAAACAACTCAGACATACCTCTGCTACATGAAGAATGATACAGACCGTGCTGCATCAAAGCTCAGACTTGCTAGCGACGTACAGGTTATCTACAATGGCAGAAACCTGACAGGTACAGCTAGCCAGACAGCAATTGAAAGAGTATTCGGCAGCAATGGTATTATCCAGAAGGATACAGCATTCAGCGGTGAAGTTGTTCTTCTTGACAACGATGACGTAACAGATTACGATGTAGTATTCGTAAACGTTGCAGCTTCAGCAGTTGTTGACGAAGTATCAACAAGAGGCGTTGTTACATTCATGAACCAGCCTGGTGCAAAGTCAACTCTTAACAGCTTCACAAAGATTGACTTTGGTTCAACAAGTGATGACCAGCTCATCAGAATCACAAAGGATGGTCAGCCGTTTGATTACACAGAACTCAAGAAGTGGAATGTTCTTTCTGTAGTTGCTTACACAACACCTTCAGATGTATTCTATGACATCGAAGTAATCGGCGATACAGCAATCGAAGGTTCAGTATCACGTACATCTTCTTCTGACACATCTTCAGACGGATTGGCATACACAATCAATGGTGTTGACTATGACCTCGTTGAGGGCGTTTATACAAACGGAACTCTTAAGGCAGGTTCAGCAGGTACATTCTACATTGATAAGTACGGCAAGATCGTTGCTTATGACAAGAATGGTACTGTTAACCAGACCAGTGAAAACTATGGTTACGTTCTTGACGGTGCTGTAAATGCTGGCAACTTCGGCAGCGACATCCCGCAGCTCCAGATCCTCTATAAGGACGGTTCAATCGGTACTTATGACTTCGCAAGCACAGTAACAATTGACAATCCTACACAGGCTGTTAAGGATGCTGTAGGCGACAATGATGACAGTGTATCATACAAGTATAAAGACCATGGTAATGAAGATGAAATCATCAATTCAATCGTAGGTCAGGTTATCACATTCAGCGCTACAAACGGCGTGATCAAGAACATGACTCTGGCTTCAACAGTTAAGGCTGACGGAGATACAACACTTGCTCTCCAGGCAGTATCAAGCACTGCTACATCTTCATATGACGAAGATGATAAGCAGTTCATCATTGACGGCAAGAAGTATGACGTAGCTGATGATACAGTAGTATTCTACATCGGACGTTCAGAAGATAGCTTCGCATATGGCCAGAAGGCTGAAGGCAATGCTACAGAAAACTGCTCAGTTGGTACAGGTGAACAGCTTAAGACAATCTCAGGCGCTGCTGCAGCTGCATACTTGAACGGTAACTCAAACGGCACAATGGACGTAGTTGTTGTCTACAACAAGAACGCAGGCGTAGGTGCTAATGAAGGTGTTGCATATGTAACAAGCATCGGTACAACAACTGTTGACGGTTCAAAGGTACTTTCAGTTCAGTACTATCAGGACGGCAAGCTTAAGGAAGCTGTAACAGACAGCACAAACGTAAGCAACGTATTGACAATTGACACAGTTCCGGGTTCATTGTTCAAGTTCGGTTTCTCAGGTGATACAATCACATCTGCTGACGCTTACCTCCTCTTTAACGGTACAGTTAGAGATAAGGCAATCTCAGATCAGGAATCTGGTATCCCGAATGTAGCATATGTTGGTGCTGGTGTAAATGCTGATGAAGAAGTTTACTTCGGTGCAGTTCTTAAGAAGGTTAACAGCAGACTTACAATTGCTACAATTGATGAGAATTCACTTGTTCCGGATCTTTCAACTGTTGAATCAGTTAACCTCGGAAGCTATGATGTAAACGCTTACACATATGATCCGACAAGATCTGGTAAGAGCAAGTTTGCAGTTGGTTCAATCGGTGACATCACTGTTGATAAGACTTTGACAAACGACAACGGTACAGAAGGTGCAAGCCTTTACTCAATCGATGTAGACGGTGTAACAATCGACTCACCGGCTTGGGGTATGCTCGACTATGTATTCGTAAGAACATATGAGAGAACAGCAGACCTCGTAGACTACATGGCATACGAGTATGACTGGACATTCGAGAAGAACTAATTCTTGACTGGATATTCAGTTAGATAAATTTAAGGGAGTTCCTGAAAGGGAACTCCCTTTTTTTGTCAAAAAACATATTTTTTTGTCAAAAAACATATACGTATTGACAAATCTGATTATTTTATGTAAAATAAGTAACATAGGTATATTGCGTATAAAACTAATTATTATGATTGGAGATAGGGAAATGGGAATTTGGGACAAGAAACATGAGACAATGTCAAGAGATGAGCTTGAGGCTCTGCAGCTTGAAAGATTGCAGGACACAGTAAAACGTGTGTACGAAAATGTTCCTCTTTATCACGAGAGAATGGACGAAATGGGTGTAAAGCCGGAGGATATAAAGACTCTGAAGGATTTGGCAAAACTGCCGTTTACGACAAAGAATGACCTGCGTGATCAATATCCGTTCGGTTTGCTTGCTGTGCCGATGGAGAACGTAACAGAAATTCACGCGTCTTCGGGTACAACCGGGAAACAAGTAATAGACCCAATGACCGAAAACGATATTGAGCTGTGGTCAGAAATTGCTGCAAGATCTCTGACAGCAATGGGCGCAGGAAAGGATGATGTTGTCCAGACGGCTTATGGCTTTGGACTATTTACAGGCGGTTTTGGCGCTCACTACGGTGCGAGAAAAATTGGTGCTATGGCTATACCTATGTCAAGCGGCAACTCAAAGCGCCAAATAAAGATTATGAAGGATCTTGGTTCTACATATCTTTGCTGTACGCCTTCGTATGCAATGTCGCTTGCGGAAGTATTGCACGAAATGGGTTATACTAAGGATGACATAAACCTGAAAGGCGGTGTGTTGGGCGCTGAGCCATGGACAGAAGAAATGCGCAGAGAGATTGAAGATAAGCTCGGCATAAAGGCGTATGATATTTACGGCCTGACTGAGATAATTGGACCCGGTGTTTCATATGAGTGTACCGAACAAGCGGGTATGCATATAAACGAGGACTTCTTTATCCCTGAAATAATTGACCCTGACACAGGCGAGGTGCTGCCGGACGGAAGTATGGGCGAGCTTGTATTTACTTGTATAACAAAAGAGGCTATGCCGCTTATCAGATACCGCACTCGTGATTTGTGTGTACTTAACAATGAGGTATGTAAGTGCGGCAGAACGTTCAAGAGAATGGCAAAGCCTGTCGGCAGAACTGACGATATGCTGATAATCAGAGGCGTTAATGTATTCCCGTCCCAGATTGAGGAAGTACTCATGAGAACTGAAGGCGTTGCACCGTATTATCAGATTATTGTAGACAGAGTTAATAATAAAGATACTTTGGACGTGCTTATTGAGTTGTCAAGCTTCGGAATGTCAGACGAGATAAAGGATCTTGAACAGTTAACAAAGAAGGTCAGCGCCGAGCTTTTGTCTATGCTTGGAATTAAGGCGAATGTAAAGTTAGTAGAGCCTAAAACAATTACCAGAAGCGAAGGCAAGGCTGTCCGTGTTATAGATAAGAGAAAGCTGCATTAATTTTGTGTCGCTGTCATAAGGAGTGTATATTTTGAAGGTCTTATCAGTTATAATACCCATATACAACGAGGTAAATATAGAGCCAAATATTGTCAGAGTAATGAATGTGTTAAAGTCTGCGGGTATTAATTATGAAATAATACTTGTAGATGATGGTTCAAGTAATTCTGCATGGAATGAAATATCGGATATAGTTGATAAGTACGATAACGTCCTCGGAGTTGCGTTCTCCCGCAATTTTGGCAAGGAGAGCGCACTCTGCGCAGGTCTTGACATTGCATCGGGTGATTGTGCAGTTTGCCTTGACTCGGATATGCAGTTCCCTCCCGAGGTTATACCGGATATGTATGCACTCTGGGAGGAGGGCTATGAAGTTGTAGAGGGTGTAAAAAAGCAGCGTCAAAAAGAAGGAATGGCTTACAAGCTTTGCGCCGGAACATTTTATGCCTTGCTCAGAAAGACTTCTGATATAGACTTAAAGAACAGCTCTGACTTCAGATTGCTTGACAGAGCTGCGATTGACGCATGGAAAGAGATGCCTGAAAAGCAGACTTTTTTCAGAGGTATGTCGTCATGGGTAGGATTTAAGCGCATTCAATACGAATTCGAGGTAGCAGACCGTGAAGAAGGCGAATCCAAATGGTCATTCAGGCGTCTTGTCGGTCTGGCTGTTGACGCAGTTACGTCATATACTGCCGCGCCTTTGTATGCAGCAACGGTATTTGGCTTGATTTTCTTTGTGTTTGCAGTTGTCATGGGAATTCAAACCATGTATATGAAAATCCGCGGCGGCGCTCTCGGCGGGTTTACGACTGTTATTTTGCTTCAGTTGTTAATCGGCGCAATTTTGCTGTTTGGTCTCGGCGTTATCGGAATTTATATCAAGAAGATTTATGAAGAAGTCAAGGGCAGACCGAGATATATAATCAAAAGAGTAATAGGCAGTGTAAAGGAGAAGTCAAGCGATGCAGAATAGTCTTGGGATATTAAATAACATATTTTATATAGCAGTTATTATTACTTCGGCTTTGGCGCTTATCAACTTTTTATTAAGATGTTATAACAAGTCGCCGCTTGCAACCACAAACGGCGGCTCACAGATAAAGTGTTTTAAAGCCACTGATTTTGAGCTTAATGATAAGCTGCACTATATTCTGCTCGCCGTTATTGTTGTAATTGGTGTTTCGATTCGTATATGGCAGTTCGGCAGTGTTCCGGGAGGGTTTAACCAGGACGGAGCAATGGCGGCTGTGGACGGAAAGGCGCTTGCTGATTACGGAACTGACAGATTCGGTACGTGGCTGCCTGCGCATCTTTACGCGTGGGGTTACGGACAGATGAGTTCGCTCCTGTCGTATCTGATAGCAATTTTTGTTAAGTTCTTCGGTCTTAATCCGATTACAGCGCGGCTGCCTCAGCTGATTGCAAGTGTTGCCGGCGGCGCGTTCTTTTACTTATTTATTCGTGATATATTCGGCAAGGGTGCAGGCTTGATTGCAGCAGCCTTTGTTGCGATAAACCCGTGGCATCTGGTTCAAAGCCGTTGGGCGCTTGATTGTAATCTTCTTCCGCATTTCTTTATGGGCGGCCTGTATTTCCTGAATCTTGGTCTAACTAAGCGCAGAAGATACACGTATATTTCAATGATATTCTTTGCGCTGTGTATGTATTGCTATGGCATAACGATATATACTATCCCCGTATTTTTGGTTGTGGTATGTATATTCTATCTTATAAGAAAGCGGATTACTTGGAAGGACGCATTGATATCGGCAGGTGTGTATCTGCTTATTTCGTGGCCGTTTCTTCTCACAATGGCAGTTAACTTCTTCAAATGGGACACTATTGAGCTGCCGTTTGTGACAATTCAGTATTTTTCCGGCAGTGTGCGCTCAAGTGATATTCTGCTGTTTTCCGCTGAGCCTTTGAAACAGCTTGCGGTCAACTTTAAATGTTTGCTTAATACGACTGTTCTGCAAAAGAAGGATTTACCGTGGAACGATATTCAGGGGTTTGGAACTATGTTCCTCTGTAGTATACCGTTTATGATCTGCGGCTTTGTTGAGCTGCTTAGAAATAAGTCAAAGGGCGCAAAGGGCTTGGCTGTGTTTGCGCTTCTGACCGGCGTCTGGGCAGGACTTCTGACAAACGGCGTCAATGTGAACAGAATAAATATTGTGTATTATGGAATGATGATGTTTATCGTTCTTGGAATTTATTTCACAATCAGAGAGATAAGGTATACAAAGTGGTCAAACCTCTGTATTTATGCGGTGCTTGGAGTAATGCTTGTCACAACGTATTTCGGTTCATATGCTGATTCAATTAAGAATCAGTTCTATTACGGCTTCGGCGACGCTCTTATTGCGGCTGAGGACACGGGCGCTGAGAGAATTTATGTAACCGCCGACGCTCAGGGAAAAGGCTACTGGAATGTAAGTGAAATCCTGACAATGTTCTATGACAGGACAGATGCGGAATACTTCCAGGGCAAGAAAAACGAGCAGGACGGAGAGCAGCTGCTCCCGTATAAGCAGCGTTTTACGTATGTCAGCATGAGCCGGGACGTAGTGTCTAAGAGTGAAAATCAGGACGCCGCATATGTAATCTTAAAGAGCGACGAACAATACTTTGACAAAACTAAGTTTGATATAACCGAGTACGGAAACTTTGCGGCGGTTAAGAAAAAGTAAAAATCATGACAGATATATAGTGAATGAGCTTGTGTGAATGGATTTGGAGGAAAGTATGTTTAAGATTGTTGAAAAATTAAAACATAATAAAGAAACAAAAACAGATTCAGAACAATCTTTAGCTGCAAATAGTGCGGAAGCTGCAGTCGATACCCGTAATTATGGAATTGATTTGCTTAAGTTATTCTCTATGTTTTTAATTACGGTACTGCACTCGATGACTTTTGGAGCAATTGTTCGCGAGCCACCGTTTACGAAATATTATGAGGTCGGTTTTTTAATGCAGGCTTTTGCATACTGCTGTGTTAATTGTTTCGCACTTGCATCCGGATATGTGGGGGTTGATACAAAATTTAAGCACAGACGTATATTACCGTTGTGGTTAGAGGTTGTATTCTATGATTTGTTTTTTACATTTTTCTTTATGTATATCAAGCCGGATATGCTTGTTAACAAAGCGCTGCTTGGCGCAACGCCCTGGTGGAACGCAGTAACTCCGGTAATTCACAATACATATTGGTATTTTACGGCATATTTTTGCTTGTTTTTCTTTATGCCATATATGAATATGGGGTTGAAAAAGTTAAGTGTAAAACAGGCATATGCTTTGATATTTTCCGTGATGTTTATATATATCGGCATCCAGTATTTTTCAAAGAGAGATGCTTTTTCGATAGGAGTTGGATACAATTCAACCTGGCTGATAATACTATATGCCGTTGGCGCTGCGCTTAAAAAGACAAAATTAGACCAATCGGAAAAAGTTGCAAAATATAAGTGGATATTTTTAATTTTATATGCCATAATGTCTGTTTGTGCCTGGGCGTTTAAGTATTACACAGAATATCAGTCAAATCTTGCCGGAGCGTTTAAAAAAGATGCGGTATTTTTGCAATACACATCAATATTTATCTTTCTTTCGGCAATATTTCTGCTATTATTTTTTGCCAATATAAAGATTACCCGCAAGGGCGTGAAAAAGGTAATAAGATTTCTGGTACCCGGAGCTTTTGGTGTGTATCTGGTGCATGTGCATCATTTAACGTATCCGCTGCCGTTTTGGGGAAAACTGCCGGAGCTGTGCCAGGGGCCGATATATAATTTGATTTTTGGAGTTTTAAAAAATGCAGTAATGGTTTTTGTTGTCTGTCTGGCTATTGACCTTGTGAGAGTACAGTTGTTTAAACTTCTGCACGTAAGACAGTTAATTGATGTGGTGTGTGATTTTGTAAATTCACAGGTGTCAAAAATTGAAGAAAAGCTCAGGAAAAATACGGATACAATAGCTGGTGATGATAAAGAGAATGTCGAAAGCATGAACAGTACAGATGAGACATCAGCAAATGCTTAAGCTAAAATATTGAAACGGAAAGTGTGGTTACATGAGCAGAAAATCAAGAATATTTTTTGATGCATTGTTTGTAATAACAATAGCGGTTTTTCTGTATGTATTTATTTCAAGGATGTCATGCTCTGTCGGTATGATAGACGAGGTATTTAATATCAGCGTTGCAAACCAACTCGCGCAGGGTGCGAAACCGTTTGTCGAGTGCTGGGACTTATATCAGACCGGCGCATTGTTTTTGGCACCGTTTTTGTATATATATAAGCTGATTATAGGCTCAACTGACGGCATTATTCTGTTTTCAAGATATGTGTTTTTGTTTTTCAATTTGGTCATGGTTGCTTTGTCATACCTGGCTTTCAGAAGGATTATCGGGAAAAAAGCGGCAATTTTAGCGGGCTTGTTTATGTTGACCTTTGCGCCGCTCTCGCTGTATTATCCGTGGTATGATTCAGTCGGAACCAATTTCATGCTTATTGGGCTGCTGCTTTTGGTTTCAGGCACGCAGATGCAGTCAAAACTGTATAAAAATACGGCGTTTATCTGCGCCGGTTTTATTCATGCCTGCATGAGTATATCATATCCGCAGTTTGTGACAATCGCTTTGGTACTGTTTGTCTGCACGGTGCTGTATGCCGTTTTTGTGGATAAAAAGTATAATATGCCCGTGTATTATGTAATCGGCGCATGTATAGTATTGGCAGCAGTATTTGTCTATATTCTTGCAGTAGGCAAGTCGAATATTATGTTGTTTGACAGCGAGAAAATGAAACTGATAACTGCGAGAAGTGTTAAAAAAACAATGAATTCATATATCAACGATATAAAGCATGCGTCAACGGCTACATATAAACAGCTTATACCGTCGTTAAAGCTTCAGCTCATACCGCTTTGTATATACATCGTTAACAGATTTGCAAAGAAGTATTTGCTGAATGTTATAAATTACTTGTCTATAATAATTTGCGCTTATATTACAGCGTCAAATCTAGGACATTACTCGACTATAGCATTTTTCTTTCTGATAGGCTGCTGGTTTATTCTGCTTGTGTGGGATTTACCGAGGGACAAGATGAAATTTGGCTTTAAGATGATGTTGTTTTTTGCGCCGGCGGCAATATTGGGTTATCTCATGGTGAGTGTTACCGCAGCGGGAGCGGACTCAAAATGTATGCTCGGCGCATACGTTGCCGCAATGCTGTCAGTGGTTTATATGTCAGTGTCTCTGACCGGACGTCCGATATATAGGGTTAAGACTGCTCAAGCCGAGGACGGACAGGAAAATCTGAATCCGGACCCGGCAGCGCTTAGCCGAATAAAGACTTTTATCACTTCGCATGAAAAACAGATTAAGACTTTTATAATTTGTTTGGTACTGGTAGTTGCCGGTGCGTGCAGTATTAAGATTTACAATAAGGTCATATTCAACAGTAAATTGGAAGTTCAAAAATTTGACACTGTAACGCCGGACGGAATATATAAGGGAATTAAGCTGACTCAGACAGAAATTGACAAAACAGAGAAGTATGAAGAGGCGCTTAAGGGTGCTATAAAAGACGGCGATGAGACAATCATGATAGCTAATCAGAACTTAATACACGGCTATCTGATTTCAGACTTAAAGCCGGCAACAAGAGGACTTTGGAGTATCTATGCAAATAATAGCTTTGCGGGTACGAAGAAGTATTTTGAAGAAGTCAGCGGCGAGCCGGATATAATTGTGCGTTCGGCAAGCGACAAGGATTTCAATGAGGAAGTTACGAAGTTTGTCAGTGAAAAATATACTCAGGTCTATGCGGACGGCTATTGCGTGATTTTTCATAAGAAGTAAGTAAGTCACAGGAGGATTAAGAGCGGATATACGCAGGACAAATAAGGAGTTTTGACGTTTATGGATAAAATAGCGGTTCTTGTTCCGTGTTATAACGAGAGCAAGACGATAGAAAAAGTGGTACGGGACTTTAAAAGAGTTCTGCCCGAAGCTGTGGTGTATGTGTATGACAACTGTTCAACCGATAACACAGCGGAGCTTGCCGAAAAAGCAGGAGCGGTTGTACGGCATGAATATATGCAGGGCAAGGGCAATGTAATACGGCGTATGTTCAGGGAGATCGATGCCGAAAGTTATATTATGGCGGACGGTGACGACACATACCCTGCGGAATATGCGAGGGAAATGGTGGACAAGGTTCTGGATAAAAAAGTTGATATGGTTGTCGGCGACAGATTATCGTCGACGTACTTTACCGAAAACAAGAGACCGTTTCATAACTTCGGCAACAGCATAGTAAGGCTGAGCATTAACAAGCTGTTCGATAATGATATAAAGGATGTCATGACCGGGTACAGAGCCTTCAGCTATAACTTTGTCAAGACATTTCCGGTGCTGTCGCAGGGGTTTGAAATTGAGACTGAGATGACTATTCATGCAGTTGATAAAAAGATGCTCGTTGAAAATGTGGTTATTGATTACCGCGACCGTCCTCAGGGCAGTGAGTCAAAGCTCAATACTTATTCGGACGGCTTTAAGGTGCTTAAAACTATCGCAAGGCTCTATAAGAATTATAAGCCGAGACAGTTTTTCTCAATTTTGTCAGCAGTTTTGCTGATAATAGCGGCGGCATTTTTCATTCCGGTGCTTGCGACTTTTTTAAGAACCGGGCTTGTACCGAAAATCCCAACATTGGTTGTCTGCGGATTTGTCGCGCTCGGCGCTATTCAGTCATACTTCTCCGGACTGATACTATCAACAATTATTCAGAAGAATAAACAGGACTTTGAGTATCGGCTCGTTAAGACAGAACTTGAGTTTAAGCGGTTAAAAGAGCGGGATATGAAATAATATTCTGAGGTATTAATTTAGTTATATAAAGAAGAGGTGCAGTATGAAGATAAATCAGAACAAAAATTGGTTCATATACGTAATCGGAGTTTTGGTAGTCGGATTTTTATTGATGCTAAATTCGGTGACCGCGGATAATCTGAGTCAGGAATTGAAATCAGCAGGCAGCTCCGGTGGATATACCGAATATACTCCGCACTTGTCGCTTCCTAAGGGTGAATATACTTTTACATGCAGCGGAGGCGGCGAGTTCGTTGTCACTAACCCTGACGGAAAAGAGTTTGGCGAAGGCAAGGGTACAGCTACCGTAAAGCTTGACAAGGACGAAAGTAATATTATAGTCAAGACCAAAAGCGGAACCGTCTCAAATGTAAAAATAGAAAGCAAGCATGCTATATTCAGTGATACAGCTGTTGTTGCTTTGCTTATAATATTGCTTCTGCTGTATCTCGGTTATATCAGATTTAAAAAGCAGGGCGAGCTGACAAGGTCAGCGATAAACGTAACGCTTATTATGGTTGCGGTGTTTGCGTCATACCCGCTGTTTTCAAACTATATCAGCTACGGTCAGGATTTAAACTTTCATTTGTACAGAATAGAGGGTCTCAAAGACGGTTTGCTTTCCGGACAGTTCCCGGTTCGTATTGACCCAACGCATAACAAGGGATACGGATATATCACTGCAAGCGTATATCCGAGTTTATTCCTGTATTTCCCGGCGCTTCTCAGAATTATGGGCGTGTCATCCGTTACTGCGTACAAAATATTCTTGTTTGCAATTAATCTTGCAACCGCATTCATTATGTACGGCTGTACCAAAAAGATTACAAAGTCGGGCTTTGCAGGGGTATTTGCATCAGTCGTTTATACGCTGTCAACCTGGCGTATTGTAAACCTGATTTACCGCGCCGCTATCGGCGAAGCTCTTGCAATGACGTTCTTCCCGGTGGTGATACTCGGACTGTATTGTATCTTGAAGGGCGACAAGTCAAAGTGGTGGATTTTTGCTCTCGGCTGCAGTGCGGTTTTCCATTCTCATGTAATAAGCTGTGTTTTCGTAGCTATGCTGAGCATTGTTACTATCGTTGTGTTTATACGCGACTTTTTAAGAGACAAACGCTGGTTTGCTTTTATAAAATCAATAATACTCACAGTTCTGCTCAACCTGTGGTACCTGATACCGTTTATGAAATATTACTTCGGGGTTGATCTGGCAATACGCCATACGGCTGTCAATACCGAATATTTCAGCAACGCTATCTTCCCGGCGGAAATGTTCAACTTCTTCAACGATAAGTTCGGCTATTCTCAGCTGATGCCGCTTGGCATAAAGGGTAATATGTCGCTGTCACTTGGCGTCGGGGTTACGATTTGTTTTGTTATTGCAGCGCTCTACTTTGCGTTTGAAAGAAAGAATAAGATAAAGGATAATTCTTTCCATGCGGAGATGTTCCTGTTTGCCGTATTTATTATGTTCATGGCAAGCACGCTGTTTCCGTCGGAGCTGCTTCAAAAGCCGAAGCTGCTCAATATGTTAGCCGGAACAATTCGTATGCCGTGGAGATTTTTGAGTCTGGCGTCGCCGATAATCTGTATCGTTGCGGCAGCAGTTGTGCTCAGCCGCATAAGCAGCGCAAATGCTAAAAAGATTACAATCGGCGTTACGTGTCTGGTATGTGCGTTCTCATTTGTCTTTTTCGGAACCGCATATACGACAAGCTATGATGCTTCGCTCAAAAAGGGACAGACCGTTGGCACAGACGGTTCTCCCGGCTGGGACAACGAATACTTTATCTATGGTACGAATGTTAATGCGCTTGAACCCGAAAAGTATAATACCTCAGACAGCAGTTTAGAGGTTAAGTCGTATGACAAAAACGGTACGAATATCAGTCTTGAGCTGTCGGGCGCAAAGTCGGGTGAATATGTCGAAGTGCCGCTGCTTTACTATCCCGGATATTCCGCTAAGGACGGCAACGGCAGCAGGCTTGAGGTTGTCTGCGGAAATAATAACGTTTTGCGCGTAAATGTAAATGACGGAACTGATACGGTAAAAATAAAGTATTCGGGCTTCTGGAGCTTTAAGATAGGCTGTATAATTTCTGCATTGACAGTAATCGGTCTTATATTGCTTTGGCTGTATCGCAGAAGGGAAGAACAGAAATGCTGAAGTCTATTAAGAGTAAATTTAAATCCATACAGACGTTTTTGGCAGAGGAAAGCATAAAGAAATATGCCGCTGTCTTTGCGGTAATTCTTGCTGTGATGCTGATATGCGAATTGTTCGTGTTTAACTTTAAATGGGTCAATTCTGCATTTGACAAAGAGATAACGGTTGATTCCGGGGATATTGCCTATTCGGGCTGCAGTGAATCAAACAGACAAATTAAGTTTACAAGCGACAGCGCATCGGTAGAGATTAAAAATATTAATCAAAAAATAAAATATATCTCGATTAATCCGGGTGACGTTGACAACCTTGTTGCCACTGCGACAGTCGCTGCGAAAGACGAAGGAAACTCAGACTATCTTTCGGCACCGAGCAGGAGTATCGCCGGCGGAGCGGATAGAAGCAAGTATATCAGATTGCATTTCAGCGGTGATGTAGAAGCACTTAAGGTTAGCATAACCGGATTGTCGGGCAGGACGGTAAGCGATGATTTTATCAGGCTGAACACAAAGGTTCCTTTGATGTTTTCATGGCTTAGGTTTTTGCTGCTTTCGGTTCTTCTGATGCTGTTGTATATGCTGAGACCCAAGTCTTTTATTTATAAATACAAGACTGATCTGAAAAAGAATTGGCAAAGAGTTACAGCCGCAGTAATTCTGATTGTTATGTGTGTTATATTCTGGAACATGATAAATTGGAATACAAGTGTTATCGGCTGGCATAAAACATATGACCACCACAAACAGTATTATGAACTCACAGAGGCGCTGAAAAACGGACATTTCTATCTCGATGCACAGCCGTCGCAGGCACTGCTCAATATGGAAAACCCGTATGATTTCAAGGCAAGATATGCACAAAACGCAGATTTTAAGTGGGACCATGCGTATTATGAAGGAAAGTATTATGTTTATTTCGGAGTGCTTCCGGCTGTACTGCTTTATCTGCCATATAATCTGATAACCGGTCAAAATCTTCCGAACTACATTGCTGTTTATATTTTCGGCATTATGATTATGATTGGAATAATGCTTTTGCTTTGGGAGATAGTGAAAAAGTGGTACAAGAATACGCCGTTTGCGCTGTATCTGATAATGTTGGTTGTATTTGCGGCTGTGTCGGGTATAGCATACGCGGTTCAGAAGCCGGACTTTTATCTTATTCCAAATCTGTCGGCATTGATGTTTGCGCTGTTCGGCCTGGCATTCTGGCTGTCTTCTGAGCGTGAGACAGAAAACGGAGAGACAGTGCTTGTGCCGTGGCGCCTTGTGCTCGGTTCATTGTTTGTGGCGCTGACAGCAGGGTGCAGACCTCAGTTTTTGCTGACAGCGGTATTTGGCATAATGCTGTTTTGGAATCATGCTTTCAAAAAGCGGTCGCTGTTTTCACGGACAAGTATAAAGCAGACAGTTTCGGTATGCCTGCCGTTTGTGATTGTCGGAGCGGCGGTAATGTGGTATAATGCGGCAAGATTTGGCTCGCCGTTTGACTTTGGCGCAAACTATAACCTGACAACCAATGATATGACAGCCCGCGGATTTGTATTCGGCAGAACCGGGCTTGGAATATTTACGTATTTCCTACAGCCGCTTAGCGTGAACGCTGTATTCCCGTTTATCCATGATTTTTCATCGGCAACAACATACCAGGGACTCACACTTACAGAAAAGCTAATGGGCGGCGTGCTTTGGCTCTATCCTGTTTTGCTTATCGGCGTATATGGGTCGCTTAAAAGGAACGTGTTTACAGATAAGAGGTCGTACAGAATGGTATACTTATCTGTGATTATGGCAGTGGTGCTCGCGGTTCTTGACGCACAGATGGCAGGACTGCTCACAAGATATTTTACTGACTTTGTATGGCTGATGATGATTGCGTCAACCGTTACCGTGTTCGCATATTATGACAGAAGTATCAAAGATACGGCGGCAAGATCAAAAATAATAAAAATTACAATAGTATTGTCGCTTATGTCCGTTATACTTGCGTTTTTAAGTATATTTGCACATAGTGAAGATTCGATTCAGTCGGCAAATCCGACACTGTACTATACAATACAGCATCTTATAGCGTTCTGGATGTAAAATTAAAGGGCTGCTGCGAATATTTGCAGCAGCCTTTGTATTGTGAGATAAATTATAGTTTAATTGCGATTCGCCTGCGGACACACAGCACAACTTAGGTGTGTTATTGACTTTAGATGCTAAGGCAACAACGCATAGTATGGTGCATACGAACCTTTCAGGTTCGGTCACAGCCCACCCTATTGCGCTCGCCGCCTCCGCCCCGAGCGCTCTATCGTGTCTCCTTACAGGAGACG